>WNFD01002405.1_pt1 | contig 19980 bp, 14 predicted proteins | sample 5400491 | NCBI WGS metagenome assembly WNFD01 (sample SAMN13153343, study PRJNA577476) | soil metagenome | isolation source: 120 cm saprolite under Douglas fir tree site 2 hole 2 replicate 2 | place: USA:California | collected 2015-04-18
CCGCACCCCTATCTTCAGACAGACATCATGAACTCGTTCATTGTCGGGAAAAAGTCCCGCCGGACGCGGTCCAACCCTTTTGGACGCAGCTGAGACTGCGGCTCCAACTGAAGTGGTTTGTCCCAAATCGGGAACTATACCCATACCTCGGGGAGTGGTTACTTAAGTAAGCGACAATACCTAGTTAACATCCCTCTGATCATCTGCTCCACGTTGCGCTCTTTCAGCGCATAGGCATTGCTGTGTCTGTAGTTGGAAGATTCCGCGCGCTCACACGGAAGTGTCATAGATAGCTCCCCAGTTGGGTAACTGCAGTAACCCATTTGGGCGAGGTACTGGTCATTTTTTCCCTGTAACGTTCAACCGAGTGACCCAGCAATGCCTCTTTTAGGTGCTCGCTGCTTCGCTTGTGTTGGCAAGGCTGATTCCCTGGGGTGTTAATTTGGGCAAGATATTCAAGACAATCGCTACAAGTGCAACTCTTCCCCTCTTTTTCTATTGTCTCGGCTGTGCATCCGGTCCAACAACGCAGGCCACAAACCAACAAACTGCAGCGACCCCCAACATTACGGCTGTTCTCCCGAAGACCATCACTGCGGGCTCTCAGACCATGACCCTGAAGGTCACGGGAACAAACTTTCCGACGCAGGCAGCCATTCTTTGGAATGGCGCTGCACTCGCCACGACTGCGGTTGATGGCAGTACCTTGTCTGGCACGATAGGAAGCAGTAGCATCGCCACCCCCTCTACGGTGCAGGTGAAGGTGCAGAACACGCAGACGATGCAGGAGTCTCAGGCGGTGCAGCTGGTCATTGCAGCCGCCAGCGCCGACTCCTCGCCTCTGACGATCTCTCTCACGCCATTGCCTCAGGGTGTTGTCAGCGCCTCCTACACCGGAACCCTCAGTGTCACAGGAGGAACCGCACCTTACACATGGAGCATCGCCTCAGGACAGCTACCCGCGGGACTGAGTCTGGCACCGAATACCGGCGTCATCTCCGGCACCCCTACCGCCAGCGGCAGCTACTCTTTCGGGGTCTCGGTAGTCGATTCAAGTTCGTCCGCGCAGTCAGCGACCGCCACGGTGCCCTTGACCGTAGCTGCAGCTCCGGCCACACCAACGGCCCTGACCATCAATTCGACATCCCTGCCTTCGGGAACAATCGGTTCAGGTTATTCAAGCTCACTCCAGGCAAGCGGAGGCACTGCGCCCTACACCTGGTCCTTCATCTCCGGTAACCTTCCAGCCGGGCTCAGCCTGAACACCTCCACCGGCCTGATCTCCGGCACTCCCACCGCAAGCGGCACCGCCACCTTCACCGCCGCGGTCGCGGACGCGGGCTCGCCGGCCCAGACCAAGTCGGTCACTCTGTCGCTTGTCGTCGCACCTGTATCCCTCGCGATCACCTCTTCAGCACTCCCCGCCGGAACCCAGAGCTCGAGTTATTCCCGAGCCCTGCAGGCCGCCGGAGGCGCTTCACCGTACACCTGGTCGATCTCCTCAGGCGCTCTTCCCGCCGGACTCAGCCTGGCTCCCTCCACTGGCCTGGTCTCCGGCACCCCCACAGCGAGCGGAAACTTCTCTTTCGGAGTGACGGTCAAAGACGCAGGCTCACCCGCCCAGACCACAACCGCCACCATAACCCTCTCTCTTGTAGCCGCAGGGGCTCCACTCGCCATCAGCTCCACGACTCTGCCCGGAGGAACATCCAACCAACCCTATAGCGCCACGCTTAACGCAACCGGAGGCACAGCCCCTTACAGTTGGGCCAGCAGCGCCCTCCCCGCCGGCCTCAGCCTGGCCCAAACCACCGGAGTCATCTCCGGAACGCCAACCGCGAGCGGCACTACCAGCCCAACCTTCACCGTCACAGACTCGTCCAGCCCGGCACAGACGAAGTCGGTCGCCCTCTCGCTAGTCATCGCAGCTCCGGCGGCTCCCGCGTTGACGATCTCCGCCTCGCTTCCCGCCGGAACCGCGAACACAGCCTATTCGAGCCAAATGTCGGCAACGGGTGGCACACCGGCTTACACCTGGTCGATCACCACCGGCAGCCTTCCCGCCGGACTCACCCTCGCTGCAACCACCGGAATCATCTCCGGAACCCCCACGGCGAGCGGTACATCCAACTTCACCGCGACGGTAAGCGACAACGGCAATCCCGCCCAGACAAAATCCGCCGCCACCTCCATCGTCGTAGCCGCTGCGGCACCACCACCCGGCCCAGGAACAACCTGGTACGTCCGTCCCGACGGAGGCAGCCGCTACTCTGCCGGACACACCTCGGGCCAGTGTGATGGCAAAGCAGACACCGCCTACGGCGGCACCGGCACCAACCAGCACTGCGCCTTTGGAGACGTCCGCTGGCTCTACGACGCACAAGACGGAAACTCCCGTTCCTGGGTGATTGCCGGTGGGGACACCGTGATCATTCGAGGCGGCCCATGGCGCATCGGGCATGACCAGGGCGCGACCAGTCACGACGTGTGGTGCAACAACCCCAACGACAACAACCAGACCTGCTACATCCCGCCACCGCCAGCAGGCACCGCCGCGCAGCACACGGTGATCGAAGGCGAAAATTGCATCTCCGGATGCCCTGACAGCTCAGGCATCGGTCCGGACACAACCAAGATCACCGAACTCTATGGAGGGTTTGGCCTCTACCACGTTCTTGACCTCAACACCACGTCTTTTGTCGATTTCAAGGGTCTCGGCCTGACCCGTCACTCGCAATGTATCCAACATGGCCAGCCTGCGGCTCCGTCATCCTGCAGTGCTAATGGTGATTTCCCCGCAGACGACTTCGCCATTGACGGCATCACCACGTTCACCGGGCTCCACGACGTTCTCTTTCAGGATATGTGGGTGCATGGGTTCACCGATCGTGGAGTCATTGGCCCCATCGGCGGCACAGTCACCGCTGAGCGCATGCGCATCAGCTACAACGGCATGGCCGGATGGGACTTCGACGACGGCAATGCAGACCCCAGCATCAACAACCCGACGTGGAACTTCCTCGATTCGATTATTGAGTTTTCAGGGTGCAATCAGGAATATCCCTACACCCACACCTATCCGGTATCGAGCTGCTACTCGCAGAGCACAAGCGGCTACGGCGATGGGGTCGGAACGCCTCCCGGCACACCGTTGAATGTGAACGTCAACCACTCTATCGCCCGCTACAACACACAAGATGGAATGGATATCGGCCACATCGACACCGGCACCTCAACCCAGAGCGTGACTAACTCGCAGTTCTACGGCAACAGCGGCGGTCAGTACAAGTGGGGATATAACTTTTCTTCGACTATCTTTCAGAACAACGTTGTAAACGGAAACTGTCTGAGAATGTCCGTGCCTTTGGCTGGGGCGCCTTCGACCTACAACGCAAACCTCACCGATTTCTGCCGCGCCTACAGCGCAATGTCCTGGAATTTCAGGGATGGCCAAACGTTGTTCTTCGCAAATAACACGATTACCGGATACGCCCCGAGCACCTTCGTCATTGGTTGTTCTACGGCAGGGGGTTGCCCGCACGTCGTAGAGACGTTCCAGAACAATATCATCCTCGGTTATGACAATCCCGCTACCTACAACATGGGAGGTCAGGCCGGCGGGGTAGCTGGATTCTATTGCCAGGACAATACGGGTGGGCCGAGCCAGGTGAACTGCGCAACCTGGATGGGAACCTGGAATCGCACCAACAACATCTGGTACGGCATGAACCCGGGACACTTTACCTGCCCCACCGGCTACGCCGCCGAATCCTGCGCGAACCCCCTGCTGGTCAATCAACCAACCTTTACGTCCGAACAGTCTCTGGATAATTTCAACTTCGATATCACTACGGGAAGTCCGGCGAAGGGCGCAGGAGTCTATCTCCCCACCGTTCTCCTGGACTATACTGGCGCAGTTCGCGCTAACCCTCCGTCGATTGGAGCCTATGACAAGTGACATTATCCCGCAAGGTGCTGTGGTCGTTTTTGACACTCCTCCTTTCACTGCCCTTGTTTGGCGAAACAACATGGTATGTCCGCCCCGACGGAGGCACACGGTACTCAGCCAACGCTCGTAAAGGGCAGTGCGACGGAAAAGCTGATGCTGCCTATCGCGGCAGTGGAGTCAACCAGCACTGCGCCTTCAACGACTACCGCTTTCTCTACGACGATCAGAGCTACGGGAATCGTGCATGGGTCATCGCCGGCGGAGATACCGTCATTCTCCGCGGCGGCCCATGGCGCGTCGGCTTCGCCACAAACAACAACGCGCACGTCTGGTGTTCCGGCGGACAAGGACCCTACTCCTGCACCAACCCGACGATTCCCGCCGGGACCCCCACGCGCCACACTCGCATCCTCGGCGAGAACCACGGAAATTGCAGCCAGTCCAAAATGACGCAGCTCTACGGCGGCTTTGGAGTCGGGAGCACACTCAATCTAAGTGGTGCTCAATATGTCGATGTGGAATGTATCGAGCTGACCCGTCACTCGCAATGCATCGAGCACGGAGACCCTCGATTGCCGAGCGACTGTAACCGGGACTTCCCAGGAACCGACGACTACGCCACCGAAGGCATCACCACCAACGTACAAACGCACGACCTCCTCCTGCAGGACATGTGGATTCACCGCTTCCCGGACCGCGGCATCATCGGCCCGATCGGAGGCGTAGTGACCGCCAACAGAGTCGACATCGCCTACAACGGCATGGCGGGCTGGGACTTTGACGATGGCTCGGGATCGAACAAGGGCAACGGCACCGCAAGCCTCCCGGGGAGCGTGTGGAACTTCAACTACTCCACGATCGAGTGGAGCGGATGCAACGAGGCCTATCCCGGCACCGGGGCAATCTCCTGCTATGGCCAGAGCAACGGCGGATACGGCGACGGAGTTGGAACCCCGCCAGGAACCTGTCTGACCGCGAACATTGATCACTCCACCTTCCGCTACAACACGCAGGATGGACTTGATCTCGGACACATCGACACGGGCAAGTGCTCCATGAAGATCACCAACTCCACGGCGTACGGCAACAGCGGGGGCACCTTCAAGTGGGGACCGAACGAAAACCCGGCCATCCTCATCAACAACGTGGTCATCGCCAACTGCGCGAGGATGTCGGCTCCCATACAAGGCGCTGCGCCTGCGTATAACGCGCACCTGGGCGATTTCTGCCGGGCGGGCGATGCCGTCTCTTTCAACTTTCGGCAAGGTGGAATAGCTTTCTTCGCCAACAATACCTTCGTCACCTACGCACCCGCCACCTTCGACACGCAGTGCTGGGATGCACCCGGCGTAGGCAGCGGCTCGATTAATACGGGCTGCGGTAACAGCACCCTCGTCTTCAAGAACAACATCGTGTTCGGTTACGACAACCCGAAGACCTACAATCTGGACGGCAAACCAGGCGGCCCAGGCTTCTTCTATTTCCGCGACACCATCGGTCATATCGACCGCGCCAACAATTTGTACTTCGGCATCAGGAACCTGCACTGCCCGACAGGCCATCCAAACGAGCGCTGCGACAATCCCAAGTTCGTCTCCCAGCCCCGCTTCTCAAAAGAACAGGATCTGGATAACTTCAACGTTCATCTCTCTGACTCGAGTCCAGCCCGCGGCACCGGCGCCCGCATCCCGGAAGTGCAGTCCGATTTTTCCGGTAAGCCCAGGCCAGCCTCAGGCGGCTACGATATCGGCGCATTCCAATACTAGCGTCCTATCTCTGACAGTGATTGACATAATTTGTCATCCCGACCGGAGCGAAGCGGAGTGGAGGGATCTGCTGTTTGTCTGGGTCAGCGCTCATGCTAAGCGTTGCGATTATGTCGCCAATTTCAGAGACAGGACCCTAGCTCTTGAATCTCACGAATGCGGCCACGTCGATGGTCGTGCGAGGACACGAACTCACTCGTCGCCATAGGCAAACCCGGATGATTCGCCTTCGCAGCCGCAACGCGGACTTAGCGGCTAATCCCGAGATAACGCAACAGCAGCGACCCCGCGGTGCGGTTCGTGTTGAGGTCCAGCGGATACATAGCAACGGCACGCAACGCACTGAGCAATCCGGCTCGCAGTTGCCCCCGCGCTCCTAAAGCCTCCGCGCGCTGCTTGTAAATCCCCATCAGCGCGATGCGACGCGCGATCAGCCCGCAGCCGGGAGCGCCATAATGTTTTTCGATGAATTGCAGTTGCGCCTTCAGCATCCGGTCGGAGTCGGTTGTCATGGCATCAGGCGAAGTCCTGTAGTGCGCAAGCACCTTAGGCACCAGCGCAACCTCGTACCGCAACGCGATTCGAAGCCACATGTCGCGATCTTCCGTCGCCCGCAAAGTCTCGTCGAAAGGACCAACTTCATCGACGCATCTCCTGCGAAACGTGATGGTGGGGCAAGGCAGATTCACCCGGCGCATATAGATGTAAGGGGCAATGCGCCCTTCGGCATATTTCTGCTTATTTGCAAACGTATCGATCACCGCGCCCTGGGTGTCGATGCGTGAGTTGAAACCGTAAGCCATGCCCACCTGCGGCCGATTCTCAAACGCCTTCAGCGATTCAGCCAGCCGGCAAGGCAGCCAGACATCATCCGCATCGAGCAGCGCTAAAAACTCCGAGGACGAGTTGCGAATCGCCGCATTCCGGGCCGCAGGCAATCCAGCGTTCGCCTGTTTGACATATAGAAGCTTCGCACCCAGTCGATCGATGTAGGGTGCTACGACTTCAGCAGTATTATCCGTGCTGCCGTCGTCAACAAGGACGATTCTCCAATCCTCGAAAGTCTGCGTTATCACGCTTTCAATTGCGGCCGGCAGGTATTTTGCGGCGTTGTATGCCGGTATGATGATGTCGACCTTAGGCATCTCTGCAATATACCCGCAAGCCTGCGAATTCCCATAGACACATTGTGGTATCCATCGACTGCTTCGGCTTACATTGTCCCACACCCATGCGGGTGAGCGATTGTTCGACCATGCTAAACTGAAGCCCTGCTCGACAAAGGCTTGTGTGTAACTGATCGCCGCTAAAACCCTCATGTCCAGGTATGAGCAAAGCTAAAAAGCAAGTCACAACCAAGCTGACGAGGAGAGGAACTTAGTATGTTCTTTCGTGCAAGGCGTGCCATGCGAAGGGCATGGTTCGATTTCAACTGTCGTGCTCTCCTCGATACACCTCCCATTATTTCCAACGATGACTCCTTCACCCTCGTCTCCATGACCTGTCATGGAGAACTGATGATGTACCTTCTCGCAGCCAAATCTTTTTGCCGTAACTTCGGCGGCACTCCCAACATCATCCTTCTTGACGACGGATCGTTGACGAAATCCGATTACGCCACGATCACGTCACACATCCCCAAAGTAAAAATGCTCCACATCGAGGATGTTCCAAAAGGCCGCGTTCCAAAAGGCGGCTCATGGGAGTCGTTTCTTCTTGTAAACGACGTCGTTCAGGACTCCTACGTCGTGCAACTCGACTCCGACACGCTCACCATAAACTCAATTCCCGAGATCAAGGCGTGCATCGCCGCGAATCGAAGCTTTACTCTTCTAGGCGACAGATCCTTTCCCGAGATCGAGCCGATGGTCAAAGCATGCGAGCGCTCGAAAGGAAACCTGAGCCCCATGGTGCAAGCGGTCTGTGAGCGATCGTTCGACCAGCTTCCCGAAGCCGCCTCTCTCAAATACGTTCGCGGCAACGCAGGATTTATTGGATTTCCCAAGGGATCCATCAACAGAGAGAAGACCGAATGGTTTTCAGACCTCATGCGACGTATCGTGAAAGACAAATGGGACGAGTGGGGAAGCGAACAGGTGACAACGAATCTTCTGATCGCGAACCTCGAAGGCGCCTACCCGCTGCCCTCTCCAAAATATGTATCGTACTGGGCTCACCCCGACGTCCCCTACGACGACGCATCATTCCTTCACTTCATCGGCCCCTACCGCTTCGCCAATGGCTACTATCTGAAACAGGCCAAAAACGTCATCGCGACTCTGGCAGGCACTCCGAAAGCCTGAGTCAGGCAGAGATTTCCACGCGCCACAAAGACAGAGAGCAAGGGAAAAGACGACTCTCCTCCCCTGCTCTGTCTCTCTGAATTCGGCTTTGGCGTCTAGCAGCGAACAATCTTCTCCGACTTGATTCCCTTCGTCGCATTTCGCGAATCCACCACCAGCTGCGACTCCTTCACAATCGCCTTGTAGTCATAGTCCGAGTGGTCCGTCATGATCAGCACGCAATCGTACTGCCCAAGATTCTCGAGCGGCGTACAAGTCATATTCAGGTTGTAGTGGCGCCCTCTGCCTACCGTGGGGAAATAGGGATCGTTATAAACAACCTCGGCGCCCTGTTCGCGTAACAGCTCGATCACGGTCAGCGAAGGCGACTCCCGCAGATCGTCAATATCTTTCTTATATGCCATCCCAAGCATCAGAATCCGCGAGCCGTTCACAGCCTTCTTGTTCTGGTTCAGCCCCTTCGCCACATACTGCACGACATGCGCCGGCATCGACTCGTTGACCTCTCCTGCCAACTCGATGAACCGCGTATTGAAGTCATACTCCTTCGCCTTCCAGCTCAGATAGAACGGATCGATCGGGATGCAGTGCCCGCCCAGTCCTGGCCCCGGATAAAACGGATGAAACCCAAACGGCTTCGTCGACGCCGCATCGATCACCTCCCAAATATCCATGCCCATGCGCAACGCAAGCACCTTCAGTTCATTCACCAGAGCGATATTCACGCAGCGATAGATATTCTCCAGCAGCTTCGTCATCTCCGCCACGCGCGTCGACGACACACGGATCGACCGCGTAAAAATACCCTCATACAACACCGCCGCAAGCTCCGTCGCAATCTCTTCATGGCCGCCAACGACCTTCGGTATATTGTGGCGCGCAACAGTCGTATTGCCCGGATCTTCGCGCTCCGGCGAAAAGGCTACATAAAACACCCCATGCTCCGCCGGCGTCCCCGCGCCCTGCACCTTCAGCCCAAGCTTGTTCCCTTCTTCAAGAATCGGAATCATCAACTCTTCCGTCGTCCCGGGGTAAGTCGTGCTCTCCAGCACTACCAGCTGGCCCTCCTGCAGCCACGGGGCAGCAGCCTTGGCCGTATTCGCCACATAACTCAGGTCCGGCTCGCGATGCTCTGTCAGCGGAGTCGGCACGCACATAATAATCGCGTCCTGTGCCGACAAACCGGAGAAGTCAGCCGTAGCCGTAAAGCCCCGCTTCCGCGCGCTCTCAATCTCCGTCGCTGGAATCCGAAAGATATACGACCGGCCCGCCTCCAGGTCCGTCACCTTCTTGGCATCGATGTCAAAACCTGTCACCTTGAAGCCTGCCTCGGAAAGAAGGAGAGAGAGTGGCAGCCCCACATACCCGAGCCCGATCACACCGATCCTGGCTGTGCGGGTTTCCATGCGCGTCATGCGCTCCTGTGCAATCTTCGGCAAAACAACAACTTGGTTTGTAATCGACATAGTGACGATTATCGCATTCGCCTTTCCATAGCCAAAGCCGCACGAAAGTCGCATTGACCCTTGTGCGCTACGCCTCCACCCTGGGGTGTATCGACACATAAGTTGTGAATAAAAGTAAGTTGTGAATAAAAGCTTGATTTATAAGAGGTGTCATCCTGAGCGTAGCATCTCGCAGTTTTATCGCGAGAGGCGCAGTCGAAGGACCTGCGGTTTGCTCGTCGCTGCTACCCTATTTTGTCCTGCATCTCGCATTTCTTCCATTCAACTCTAACCGCCATATGTCGAAACTTCCCAGACCCCTCGGCATTCGTGCTGGCTTTCGCCCTGCGAACCCTGATAATAAGAAAGACAATAAGAAAGACACTCAGTACGACACACCTTGCAAACGCCCCAGAGAGAAGTCCCTCTGGGTGGAGGATAGATGGCCCGTTATCTCATCACAGGAATCGCAGGTTTTATCGGTTCATCTCTGGCCCACGCTCTCGTGGATCAGGGACACCAAGTCAGTGGCATCGACAATCTCTCTACGGGAAATCTCGATAATCTCGCCGATATTCGCCACCGAATCTCTTTTCACGAGATGGATCTGCAGGACAGCGCCGGCGTCAAGGCTGCCTGCGAAGGAATCGACTACATCCTCCACCAGGGAGCCCTCGCCTCGGTTCCGCGCTCGGTGAAAGATCCCCTCACCTCACACGAATCCAATATCAACGGAACATTAAATCTTTTGATCGCCGCCCGCGATGCAAAAGTTCGCCGCATCGTCTACGCCGCCTCCTCCTCGGCTTACGGAGACCAGCCCACCCAGCCCAAGCAGGAAGACATGCTCCCTCGTCCTCTGTCGCCCTACGCCGTGCAGAAGCTCGCCTGCGAGTACTACATCCAGTCCTTCTATCGCGCCTACGGTCTCGAGGGTGTCTGCCTGCGCTACTTCAACATCTTCGGCCCCCGCCAGGCCGCCGACTCACCCTACTCCGGCGTCATCGCCCAATTCATCTTCAAGATGATGGCTGGCGAAACTCCCACCATCTTCGGCGACGGCCTCACCAGCCGCGACTTCAACTTCATCGACAACGCCGTCAGCGCCAACCTCCTCGCCTGCCTCGCCCCGAGCGACGTCGCCACCGGCCGTGTCTTCAACATCGGCACAGGAAAAAGCCACACCCTCAACGAGGTCTACGCCGCCATCGCCAGCCAGCTCGGCTTCACCGCCAAGCCGATCTACGGCCCCGAACGCGCCGGTGACATTAAGCACTCCCTCGCCGACATCACCCGCGCCACCAGCGAGCTCGGCTACCAGCCGAAAGCTCACTTTCACGAAGGGCTGAAGAAAACCGTCGCCTGGTACCTCGAAGAAAAGCAGAAAAAAGAAGCCGTCAGTCTGAACGGCTGACTTCCGAAGAAGCGAAAAATAAAATAGTCGAGGCTGAGGAAATAGTCAGTGTTTTGCTTTTTGGGAGGGAGCGCAGGGCTTTAGTCCTGCGAAAAACCCAGCAAATACAAGGGGCTGGTAGCCCAGGGCTTTAGCCTTGGGTCTCCCCGGGCCTTTCTTTTTCCTAGGCCATAATCATCATTTTTCCGCAGCCTGTTCAGCCGCTGAAGCGAATCTTTCAGGCTCAAGAAGGCTTTTTCGGCTACCTCGCCGCCAGAAAATCTGGCGGCGAGGTAGCTCTCCGAATTCAACTCCACGGAGGCCGCTTCCAGCCTTCGCGGAACCGTAAGTTACGAGCGCATCCGGCGAAGCAACGCACCAGCGGAGCCAACCAGGCCCGTGCCCAGCAGGAACAGCGAGCTGGGCTCAGGAACCGGGTTGACTGCTCCGGTGAAGTCGACGCCGAAATCCGCAGCATTTCCCTGAACGACCTGGAACGTCAGGGTATTGATACCGCTGACGAAGTCATTCGAGTTCAGGTTGACGAACGTCCCGCCCATGCAGTTCGGTGTGCCGTCTAGGCAATGCGGAAACAAAGACGGGTCCGTCCCGGAGGGCGAGGGTGTGTTCAACTGATGACCATTCAAAAATACGATCACCGTATCGTCAGCTTGAACATCCAGAAAACCGCTTGCGTCGCCAGGAGTTGACGTAATGCCGAGGTCAAAGCTGGTGGTGAAGAAAAAATTGCCGTTCGGCGCAATGATGAATTGGGCCCCCGACTCTGGTCCAGTCTGGGCGTAGGAAACCCAGCTCGAATTCCCGATCGGCAAATTCCACGTGTTAGTGTTGGTCACCTGCAGGAATTGAGTCTCCCCGTTGATGGGAGGGGGAATAAACAGGTTCGGAGCTCCGTTAGCGAAAGCAAAAGCAGGTGGCGCGACCTCTGCTAGGGCGGTGTTAGGTAGGCCGCCATTGCCGCCATTTTGGGCAAAGCTTCCCAGCTGGATCGTGTCAGCGGACGCGAAAGCGGTCGTAAGTACCAACACCGCTCCCAAGACAGAAAGTTTCGAGCACATCTTCATAATTACTCCTGAGTTTCCGCAAAGAGCGGGCACTTCTAACTGCTGATACTACCGATTCGGGGGCATGAGAGCCTGCTCAGTGTCTGGTGCCGGCCCATCCGGTTTTCAGGATGTTTCATGGTTAAGCATTCGGTATCACCATCGAAAGCAGCTCGACAGCCAAATGGAACTTATTGTGATTCAAATACTTAGCTGTGCGGAACTTTGGCTAAATGCAGAAATTTGCGCAATTAAGGAAGGAAAATGCTCACAAAATAAAAGGGTCGCCACAAGATCTGGCGACCCAGGGAATTTCTGACGTCCTTGGAGGACCGCTCCCGGCAGCCTTCCGGGGACGTCAGAACAGAAAACTAAGCGCGCATCCGGCGGAACAACGCGCCCGCAGAACCCATCACGCCCGTACCAAGCAAAAGCAGCGTGCTCGGCTCAGGTACGCTACTTCCCGTAACCGTACCGGCGTAATCCAATCCTTGACTAGCTAAACCGGTCTGCTCAACATTGAACGCCAGGGTGTTAATACCAGCCTGCAACCAACCGCCTGCCGCAAGATCAAACGTGAAGGGGGTTATGCAGTTAGGCGTATTGTCCGAGCATTTCGCGTCGCCACCGATGGCGCCGTCAGGCAGCAACTCGTGGCCATTCAGCCACACGTTCGTGGTGTCATCCGCCATCACGGTTAAGGAACCCGTGAAATTGTTGTCGCCCGCGGCCATAGTAAAGCTGCTGAAGTACGTATAGGTGCCATTGGGGTCGACGACGCCGCCACCCGGCCCTGAGTTCGGATCAAAGGATACCCAGCTCGAACCTCCAACCGGAGCGGTCCAGATGCCACCCGTACCGATGTTGAAGGTGCCAGCATTAAGTCCCGGTTGAGCATTGTTCACGTCGTGGATGACAGGATCGTATCCTGCGTACTTTACCGTGCTGCTGTTGCTCAAAAGGGTTGCCGTATCTGCCGAGGCGAAAGCGGTCGACAACACAATCACCGCTCCCAAGGCAGAAAGTTTCGAGTAAAGATTCATGAATTCTCCTAGTTTTCCGCATAAGGCGGGTTTTTAAACGCTGTAACGTCGAAGCGCCGATACCAATAACTCTTGCTGGATATCCCATCTTCTGGGCCGTGATCCAAGCTACGGGTGCGAACCATGGAAGTGCATCCGGAGGACCAAACCTAAGTTGCTGTTGAATCAATCCTTTAGTGGTTCCTTGCTTTGGCTGTACGCAACGAAATGCATGGCCATGTTGAAAAAAATTGGTTATTCGCCCTACTCTAGACACATAAAAGCGTCATGCTACAGGCCATGCAAATCCGGGAAAGACGTCATCGTGAACCATGGCTCACACCCTCTGCCCAGATCACTCGCATCACAGAGAAGGCTCCGCGACATCCCGCCGTCGCCTCATACCTTCGCCCCGCATAAAGCTTCGCCATCGCGGATGAGGTAAAAAGGATACAGTGATTGCCTTATCTCCACCGTCGCTCCTGCCGCCGGCCCAGACCCATCCCACCTCCCCTGCACCCCGTTTCTTGGGGTTGTTCCTCCTCCTTCTTCTTCTCAGCCGCCCTCTATTTGCCGCTCCTCTAACCGGCACCCCGCTGAACGACGGCTACTACGCCCTCTACAACCTCGATTTCGCCTCGGCCCACGCCCACTTCCAGCAGTGGATGACCGCCCATCCCGAAGACCCCCTCGGCCCCGCCTCCGATGCCGCTGCCTACATCTTCAACGAATTCGACCTCCTGGGCGTTCTCGACATTGAGCTCTTCGCCGACGACAACCGCTTCGAATCCCGCACCCGCCCCGCCGTCGACCTCAACCTCAAGGAGGGCTTCCACAACCGCATCGCCCAGGCCGAACGCCTCGCCGACGCCGCCCTCCAGCGCAACCCCAAAGACGCCAACGCCTACTACTGCAAGGCAGTCACCGCCGGCATGCAGGCCGACTGGGCCTCCCTCATCGACCGCCACGAGTACGGCGCTTATAAATTCAGCGAGCTCGCCAGCAAGTACGCCAAACAGGCCCTCGCCATCAACCCCACCCTCTATGACGCCAACCTCGCCGTCGGCATTGAGAACTACATGCTCAGCCTCAAGCCCGCGCCCATCCGTTGGATCCTCGGTATGGCCGGCGCCGGCACCAACAAGGCCGAGGGCGTCCGTCTCCTCAAACTCACCGCCGAACAGGGCCACTACCTCGCCCCCTTTGCGCGCCTCATGCTCGCCGTCGGTGAGCTCCGCGACGGCCGCATCCAGCAGGGCAAGGAAATCCTCATCAATCTATCCAAGGAGTTCCCCCAAAACACCCTCTATCAGCGCCAGATCGCTCGCCTTCACTGACTCCGCTCGACACATATGGCGCACCGCGTCTGAAAATCCAACACGCAACTCGCCACACCGTGTACCTTTAAGTCCGTGTATCTTTACATCATTGACAAGTTGGGGACTCTCATCTGCCCCCTCAACCAAAGCACAATTCTTTGATCGTCTCTTCCATCGCTGCAACGTAGCTCAACATCAACGCACTTAAGGGTCCTCATCAGCATGCGTATCGCGTCAGTCGGCACGGCCTATCCTCCTCATCGCTACTCTCAGGCGGCAATCTCAGAAGCACTCACGGCGCGCTGGCAGGACCGGATGGAAGAGCCTCGTCTCATCAACCGTCTCTTCGTTAATTGCGGCGTCGACTTTCGCAACCTCGTCTTTCCCCTCAACGTCTACGAGAACCTCTCCGGCTTCGGCCCCACCAACGACGCATGGATCGTCGCCGCGGTCGAACTCGGCGAAAAAGCCATCACCTGCGCGCTCTCCCGCGTCGGCCTCACTCCGGCTGACATCTCCGCCATCTTCTTCGCGTCGGTCACCGGCATCGCCAGCCCCACCATCGATGCCCGCCTCATCAACCTCATGCCCTTCCCCACCTACGTCAAGCGCACACCCATCTTCGGCCTTGGTTGCGTTGCCGGAGCCGCGGGCATCTCTCGCGCCTCCGACTACGTCCGCGCCTTCCCCAACCAGTACGCGCTGCTTCTCTCCGTCGAACTCTGTTCCCTCACCTGGCAGGACAACGACCAGTCCATCGCAAATCTAATTTCATGCGGCCTCTTCGGAGACGGCGCCGCCGCAGTCGTCGTCGCTGGCAGCGAAACCCCTCTGGGCAAAAAAGCCTGCCCTTGCGCCGGTCCACAGATCCTCGACACGCGCTCGACATTCTATAGACATACCCAACACATCATGGGTTGGGACATCGGAGACATGGGCTTCAAGATCGTCCTCTCCCCCGACGTCCCGAAGGTCGTCAACGAGCATCTCCGCGGCAACGTAGAGTCTTTTCTCTGCGACAACGGTCTAACCTTGGATGACATTTCGAGCTACATCTTTCACTCCGGGGGCCCCAAGGTCCTCGAGGCCATGGAAAACACCCTCAATCTTCCGCCCAACGCCCTTGAACCTTCCTGGCGCAGTCTGCGTGAGGTTGGCAATCTCTCGGCAGCCTCTGTTCTCGCCGTCCTCGAAGACGTCCTCGTCAACTCCCCCGGCAAGCCCGGAAGCTACAGCATCCTCGCAGCCATGGGCCCCGCTTTCTGTTCCGAGCTTGTTCTGCTCAAGTGGTAAGAACGGCGGGCGGAAATGAACGTTGGCAGGCCCGCCTGTGATGTCCTGATAGTCGGCGGAGGCCCAGCCGGACTAGCCTCTGCTATCGCCGCCGCGCGCCAGGGTCTTCACGTTGAAGTCATCGACGCCATGAAGCCCCCCATCGATAAGGCCTGCGGCGAAGGTCTCATGCCCGACTCGCTCGAAGCCCTCGCCGCCATCGGCGTCACCAATCTCGATCAAATCCTGCGCCAAACCGAAAACCATCTCCTGCGCGGAATTCGCTTCCTCGGCGACACGTCTCCCACTCACACCATCACCACCGAAGCCGCGTTCCCCCAGAATCCCGGACGCGGCATCCGCCGCACCATCCTCCACCAGATCCTGCTCGACCGCGCCGCCAGCCTCGGCGTCCGCTTCCACTGGGAGAACTCCGTCCAGAGCATCGCGCCCACAGCCGAAGGCACCCTCGTCCACAGCAATCGCCAAACTCTTCGCGCCCGCTACCTCATCGGCGCCGACGGTCCCGGCTCCCGCGTCGCCACCTGGGCCGGCCTCACCGAAGCCTCCATCCACTCCCGCCGCATCGGCCTCCGCCAGCACTACACCATCGCCCCATGGACAGACTTCGTCGAGGTCTACTGGAGCAACTTCGGCCAGGCCTACGTCACCCCCAACTCCTCCAGTGAAGTCTGCGTCGCCTTCATCGCGAATAAAAAATTCTCGAGCTCCGAGGCGGCCCTCAGTCACTTCCCCGCCCTGCGCCATCACCTCGCCGCGTCCCAGCCCAACGGCCCGGCGCGAGGCTCCATCACCCTCGGCCGCAAACTCCGCCGCGTAACCAATGGCAACATCGCCCTCATCGGCGATGCCTCCGGCTCCGTCGATGCGGTTACCGGCGAAGGCATGGCCCTCTGCTTCCGCCAGGCCGCAGCTCTATCCCTGGCCCTCCGCGCCGGCGACCTCGCTTTGTATCAGCAGGCTCACCGCCGCATCCAGCGCCTTCCCAGCCTTATGTCCCGCAGCCTGCTCCTGATGGATCGCTCGCCACTCCTTCGCAACACGGTCCTCCGCACCTTCCAACGCAATCCCTGGATCTTCGAGCGCCTTCTTCAAATGCACATCGGCTACTCCCCGCTCCAATCCTTCAACACGGAGGGCCTGCACATTCTCACCGGCTAAACTCGTGCATGACCAGGCCCACCACCTTTACATCGGCACGCGCATCCCTGTAAGTTGGGGCTAACTCCCAACAAGGAAGTTGGAACATCATGAACCACGTCGCCAGCCGCTGTATCGACATCATCGCCAAGTCGAAGGGCATCCCCCCGGACACCATCACGCTTGCCAGCACCTTCGAAGAGCTCAACATCGACTCCCTCGACAAGATCAACATCTCCTTCGAGGTCGAAGAGGCCTTCAAGATCGACATCCCGGACGAAGCCCTCGGCACCATCAGAACGGTAGGCGACATGGTCGACGGCGTCACCAAACTCCAGGCCGCTAAATCTCCCTCCGCCATCCCCACCCCCTCAAACTAGCCAGCCCCTGCAACAAACGGTTGCAATTGCGATTGCCGTCGCCGCTGCGCGCTTCTGCTGTCGCCGTTCTTTTTGTCATCCCGCAGGGATCTGCTGTTGCACTTGCTTTTGTTTCTTCCCCCCTCACCGGCCACCTTCTCCGGGTGCCCATCCATCACGCACTTTGCGATGGGTGGGATCGCAACGACTCAATCAGCCTCACGCATTGCTCTTGCCGTTGCCGGGTGCCCCATCCTTCGCGCACTTTGCGAAGGGTGGGATGACGAACGTTCAACCCATCCCCGACGCAGTTGCCGTTGCCTGTCCTCTTTACCTTACCCAAACCAAAGAATCGTCATTTCGACCGAAGCTGCTCACGCCTTTTGTGAGCAGCGCAGCGGAGAAATCCGCTTCTCTACCGAAGCTCTCCCCGAAGCAATTCATTCCATTGTCTTTACTATCACCGCAATTTATTTTTGCCATTTTCAGCCCAAAAAACGCATGTCAAGCCCCAAAACCACCTAACCCACTGAAAAGGAACAAGATCGAGTTGGCATTTTAGTTCCACTCAAACCGCTATACTGAATATATGAATCAAAAACAAAAAGCCCCGGGACACCCTCCGGGGCTAACTTATTGATATAAGAGAATTTGGACACAACCACTTTGTTATGAATATTTTGCAGACATAAACACCTCGTAAACTACTGACTACAGGATGTTTACACGCAGGCAATAAGGGGGGTACCCCACCCCAACACAAGTTCCACCGGGGACTCTACAATCGAAGCCATATCACCTCAAGGGGAGCAGCATTGAATCGTGTCGTCGTCACCGGCCTGGGCTGCATCACCCCCATCGGCAACTCCGTAGCAGACTTCCGCACCTCCCTCTTCAACGGGACCACCGGCATCGCTCCCTTCCCGCCCTACCCCGAAGCACCCAGCCGCGAAGCTGATGACAAGACCCAGGGCCTCCGCTTCACCCAATCCGCCGCCGTAAAAAACTTCGATCCCCGCGAACACCTCGACTCCGGCATCGCCCTCGCCACCGACCGCACCACGCAGTTCGCCATCGTCGCCGCCCGCCAGGCCGCCCTCGAATCCCAACTCACCGCCCACTACGCCCCGGAAAAAATCGCCATCATCGTAGGCTGCGCCTGCGGAGGCCGCCAGGCCGAAGAGACCGAGACCATCAAACTCTACGCCCGTGACGCCCGGGTCCATCCGCTCACCGTCATCCGCACCATGGCCTCCGCCGGAGCCAGCAACATCTCCATCGAACAAAAGATCACCGGCCCAACGCTCAACATCTCTACTGCCTGCTCCTCCGGCACCCACGCCATCGGCCTCGCCTTCCAGATGGTGCGAAGTGGAATGGTCGACGCCGCCGTCACCGGCGGTCACGAAGCCCCGTTGACGTTCGGCTTCCTCCGGGCCTGGGACTCCATGCGCGTCGTCTCCCCCACGCAATGCCGCCCCTTCTCCGCCGACCGCGACGGCATGACCATCGGTGAAGGCGCCGCCATGCTCACCCTCGAAACTCTCGCCTCCGCGCAAGCTCGCAACGCCGCCATCTACGCCGAGATCGTCGGCTTCGGCTTCTCCGCCGACGCCGGCCACATCACCCAGCCCCTCGCCGACGGAGCCGCCTCCGCCATGCGCCAGGCCATCGCCGACGCCAACGCCACACCCGACGAAGTCGGCTACATCAGCGCCCACGGCACCGGCACCCAGGCCAACGACATCACCGAAGCCGCCGCCATGCCCTCAAAGAAAATCTCCTCCCCGCCAACACCGGAGTCACCCAGATCGACCCTGCCATCCACCTCGACGTCATCCTCGGATCCCCCCGCAACGCCACACCAAAGCTGGTCCTCTCCAACTCCCTCGCCTTCGGTGGTCTCAACGCAGTCCTCGCCCTCCGCCCCTTCTAAATCGCGCCACGATCACACTTACTCACTTGCCCGGCGTCTCTGCTCTTGGCTACGCTTAAGCATGAACCGACGAATCCTCTTCATCCTCCCCCTCCTACTCATCAGTCTCTCCGCCACCACCCTCCACGCCCAGGCCAAATTCGCCATCTACGGCACCGGCGGGACCGAAAAAAGCGGCCTCCAGCACTCCGGCTGGAACACCGCCGGCACCTTCGGCTTCTACTACGGCCTCCGCCACTTCGGCCCCCTCGACCTCTCCGCCGACGTCCGCGGTGACCTCTCCCGAAACATCTACAGCGGCATCCTCGGCCCTCGCCTCGCCGTAAAAATTCCCGTCTTCCCCGCCATGCCCTACGGCGAGTTCCTCTTCGGAGAGTCCTCCTACAGCACACAAAGCAACGGCAACCGAAACGCGAACAACTTCACCTACCGCGTCGTCACCGGCGTCGACTTCACCCTCATCCCCCACTTCGACTGGCGCGTCGTTGACTACAGCTACAGCAGCGGCATCACCCAGTTCGGAGCAAACGTCCATCCCAAGACCGTCACCACCGGCTTCGTCGTTCGCTTCTAATCTCAACCGGAGACCCGTCAACCAACCCGCCGCGGCGCAGGTCTCGCCTCAATCAGCACCGCCGCACTTAGAGCACTGCACACCGAGAGCCCCACCGCAATCCACAACACCACTCCATAAGCACCGACGAACGACTCACGAATCAACCGCTGAACCCGCACATCATCGCTCGTCGCAGCGGCAAGCTTCCCCCTCTGAGCCTCGACCGCATGTCGTTCCGTTGCAGAAACCCCCAGACCATCCAGCCCCCGCTCCAACCGCCGGTTGAAGGTAGTCGAAAACACGAGCCCCAGCACCGCAATCGCCAGCAACCCCGCCACGCGCGAGACAGCATTGTTGATCCCCGAAGCCACACCCGCCCGGCTCTGATCGATCGAACTCATCACCGTCGTCGTCAGCGGAGCCACGCTCACCGCC
>WNFD01005046.1_pt1 | contig 19976 bp, 18 predicted proteins | sample 5400491 | NCBI WGS metagenome assembly WNFD01 (sample SAMN13153343, study PRJNA577476) | soil metagenome | isolation source: 120 cm saprolite under Douglas fir tree site 2 hole 2 replicate 2 | place: USA:California | collected 2015-04-18
ATTTGCGATCGGTGAAGAGAAGGCCCGGGGCTAAAGCCCCACGCTAATCCCAAAAACAACGGCAAGGGCAAAGGCAACAGCAGATCCCTGCGGGATGACAACAAGAAAGGCAGATGCAAAGGCAACAGCAACAGCAACAGCAGATATGCCCTTCGGGCAGGACAAAAGAAAAGCGATGGCTTGGGATCTGGATCAGGGGTTGGCGAGGAAACGGTAGCCGATGCCGCGGACGGTGACGAGGTGCTGGGGGTCGGAGGGATCGTCTTCAATGTAGCGGCGGAGGCGGACGATGAAGTTGTCGATGGCGCGGGTGTCGGTGTCCTCGTGGACGCGCCAGACCTCTTCGAGGATCTGTTTGCGGGAGACGATCTGGCCTTCGCGTTCGGTGAAGTGGCGTAGGAGGTCGGCTTCCATGAGGGTCAGGTGCGTGGTGCGGTTGGGGGCGATGAGCTCGAGGGTGTCGAAGCGGATGGTGCGGTGGTTGAAGGAGTATTCGTCGCTTTGATCGGCGAGGGCGGGCGGCGGGGTCTCGGGGGTTGCGGCGCTTTGCCAGGCGGTGCGGCGGAGGAGAGACTTGAGCCGGACGAGGAGGATGCTGAGGTCGAAGGGCTTGGCCAGGTAGTCGTCGGCGCCGGCTTCGATGCCTTCGAGGACGTCTTCGGGGCGGGAGCGGGCGGTGAGCATGAGGACGGGGGTGTATTGCTGGGCTTCGCGGAGGGCGCGAACGATGGTGAAGCCATCGGCGCCGGGAAGCATGCAGTCGAGGACGATCGCGGCGATTTTTTCGCCGGGATCTTGTTTGGGGGCGAGGAGGTAGGCGAGGGCGGCGTCGCCATCGGCTTCGTGATGGGTGCGGTAGCCCTCGGCCTGGAGGTTGTAGAGGAGGCCCTGGGCGAGGTGTTCTTCGTCTTCGACGAGGACGATGAGGGGCGCGGTGGGTTTCGTCATGGGATTCCGATGATTTTTGCCGATTGCGATTTGTGACTCTGATGGTTACGTAATTTGTTGGTGGTTTAACAGGGGTTCAAGGAGGCTGCTGAGGCCGTTCCAGGCGATCTGGACGCCAATACAGAGCAGGATAAAGGCTATGACGCGAAGGATGCCGTGGGCGGTAGAGGGAGCGATGGCGCTGGTGATCTTCGGGGCATAGGCGTAGCAGAAATAGATGCCGCCGCTGAGCACGATGGCGGCGAGGAATAGACCGAGGTGCGCGATGATGGTCTGGCTGACGGTTGGGTGGGTGGCGTGGACGCTGAGTGTGAGCATGACGACGATGCAGCCGGGGCCTGCGGTGATGGGAAAGGTGAAAGGGTAGAAGGCTTTCTCCTTGAGCCTGTTAATCTCATACCCGGTGAGGGCGGGGACGGCGGCTTCGGCGGCGTCGGTTTTCTCCTGGCTGGGTGCGCTGTCCTTCTGGTTCAGGAGCGACCAGCCGATCATGGCGATGACGATTCCTCCGGAGACCTGCATGATGCCCAGAGAGATGCCGAAGAAGCCGAGGAGAGACGAGCCGATGAGCTCGACGACGGCGAGGAAGATGACGGTGTTGATGGCGATTTTACGGGCGAGCGCACGGTAGGCGTCGATGGGGGCGTTCCCGGCGAGGCCGAGGAAGATGAGCGCAGAGCCGAGGGGGTTGATGAGAGGAAGAAGCGCGCTAAAGCCCAGAGCGAAGTACTTCCAGAGAAGGAACATGGATCACCGGTACGGCGCTTGAGATAGCTGCGATGTCAGTGTACCGGAGAGGGTGATAGCTAAAGAGGTGCGGAAAAATGATGATTGCGGCCTACGAAAAGAAGGCCCGGGGAGACCCAAGGCTAAAGCCCTGGGCTACCAGCCCCTTGTATTTGCTGGATTTTTCGCAGGGCTAAAGCCCTGCGCTCCCTCCCAAAAAAGCAAAACACTGACTTTTTCCGCAGACTGTAAAGGAAGAGGACGTCAGGCTTCGAATGCCAACTGACGTCCTCGACGTAGAGTTTCCTGGAGGATGGGAAGAGTTTTTGTCAGGTTCTTGCGCTGCGGAACTTCGTCGCGGCGAAGCCTGCAAGGCCCAGTGCGCCAGTACCGAAGAGCGCAAGGGAGGAAGGTTCAGGAACAGAAGGGGCTGTCGGTACGATGGCAGTTGCAGTGAATGTTGTGGGTCCCATAGCCAGCGTACTGAAGGAGTAGTTAGCGAGGGTGTTGAGAAAGCCGGTAGCAGAAAGAGTGGCGACGCCGGAGAAATCCAACGTGGTTCCAACGGTCGTCTCGTTGAGAGTATCGAGAGTGATGGTCAAAGGGCCGAGGAAAAAGAAAGCGCTATCCGGCGTGTAGGGGTTGTAGGTGATATTTAACGTACCGCCGCTAAAGCCTTCGTGATCGAAGAGGAGGGTCGCGAAGGTTCCTGTCTGGGTCCCGGATCCTGTGAAGAGATTTGAGGGGTCGAACTCAAGTGTTGTACCTACATTCTGGACAGTTCCTGTAATGACGAACTGGCCGGTCATGAGGGTGTCGGCGTGGAGAGCGATTGGAGCCAAAATGAGCGCAGCCAAGGTGAGTAAAGTAAATACTCTCTGCATGGGAATTTCCTCCCCAAAAGGCCTTTTAATAAGTAGTTGAGTGTAAGGTGCAATCCGTTGGAGATGTTATCTAAAACGTTCAATAATCCGTGGGGAAATTTTGTTAAAACCCGGCAAAAGGGAGGCCGGAAGAACGGATAGTGCGGATATCATCCCACGAAAACAGCCATTAGTCGAGCATTTTCATACGATTCACGAACGCGATCCCCGGAGGAGCGGAGAGCGCGTGTTGTTCGTTTCAAAAAGAAATTTGACTGTATCAACTGATGGTGTCAACGCGATATGGAAGACGACGTCTCTGGCAGAGTGGTGCGGGGGGTGTTTTCGGCGCTGGTGACGAGCGGGAGGGTGATGGTGATGGTGGTGCCCAGGCCCGGGCCGGGGCTGGTGGCGGTGGCATCGCCGCCGTGCTGGCGGGCGATGTTGCGGACCAGGAAGAGGCCGAGGCCGGTGCCCTTGATCTTCGCCATGGAGCGGCCGGGGACGCGGTAGAAGCGTTTGAAGATGCGCTTGAACTGGCTGGAGTCGAGGCCGACGCCGGTGTCGGTGATGGTGAGGGCGATCGAGGTGTAGTTGACGATGGCCAGCGAGCAGCGGATGTGCACGCCTTCGGGGGAGTATTTGACGGCGTTGTCGAGGACGTTGATGACGGCGGTGCGGAGGTCTTCGGCGATGCCGAGGGTGTGGAGACGGACGGCGCCGGGGATGGGGTCGAGGACGATGCTGCCGGGTGGGAGATCGTGGCGCTGGAGGGTGATGGCGATGCAGTCGGCGACGAGGGATTCGAGGTTGATGACGGTGCGGTTCTGTTGACGGTGGCGCTGGCCTAGCTGTCCGGCCTTGAGGACCTGTTCGACGGTGGCGAGGAGGCGGTCGGAGTCGGAGAGCATGATCTTGTAGAACTCCTGGCGCTGGGATTCGTCAACCGGGCGGCGCTGGAGGGTCTCGAGGTAGAGGCGGATGCTGGCGATGGGAGTTTTGAGCTCGTGGGTGACGGTGTTGAGGAAGGAGTCCTGGCGCTCGTTGCGGCGGATCTCGCGGATGAGGAAGACGGTGTTGAGGACGACACCGGCGATGAGGGCGGCGAAGAGGATGATGCCGAGGATGGCGAAGGCGACGGTACGCTCGTTGAGGAGAATCCAGGCGCTTTGGGTGATGGTGAGGCCGACGAGGATCGCGCCGAGGGTGATGAAGAAGGCGATAGCTCCGCGGCGGCGAGTGATGTTCATGCTGGTGGAAGTATAGCGGGAGAGGTTGCGGTATGATCGGATGCCGGTGAGGTGGTCCGACAACTTGGTTTGTGAGGTGAGGGATGAGGGAGTTCGATCGCCGGACTTTGCTGCGTTACTCGGGGATGGCTGCGGCTTCGCTGATGCTGCATGGGGAGCGGTTTGCTTTTGGCGAGGACGCTCCGATGGCGACGACGACGGGCGGCAAGGTGAGCGGCCGGGTGGAGAACGGGATCAATGTCTTTCGCGGGATTCCCTATGGGGAGGATACGTACAAGGCGCGGTTCAAGGCTCCGCTGCCGGTGGCGGCGTGGAGCGGAGTGAAGGAGTGCGTGGAGTGGTCGACGCGCGCGCCGCAGATGGTGGGGGAGAGGACGGGCAGGGGTGTGGCTACTGCTGAGGAGCCGGAGCGGACGGGGTTTCATCTGCCTCCGGATAAGGGGGAACAGAGTGAGGATTGTTTGCATGTGAATGTCTGGACGCCGGGGCTGAGGGATGGGAAGAAGCGGCCGGTGCTTTTTTATATTCATGGCGGCGCGTACAACAACGGCACGGTGAACTGCGATCTGTATGACGGCAATCGCCTGTGCCATCGCGGCGATGTGGTGGTGGTGACGGTGAACCATCGGTTGAATGCGTTTGGGTATATGTATCTTGGCGATTTGGGTGGGAAGGAGTATGCCGACTCGGGCAATGCGGGAATGCTGGATATTATTCTGGCGCTGAAGTGGGTTCAGCAGAATATTGCGGAGTTTGGCGGGGACGCTTCGCGGGTGCTGATCTTCGGGCAGTCGGGCGGTGGGGCGAAGTGCGCGACGCTGATGGCGATGCCGGCGGCGAAGGATTTGTTTCACCGCGTGCTGACGATGAGCGGACAGCAGGTGACGGCCAAGCCTACGGTGATTGCGAATGAGGTGACGAAGGACGTGCTGGACCAGCTGGGGGTGAAGTACGACGGGCTGGATGCGCTGAAGGCTTTGCCCATGGAGCTGAAGGCTCTGCCGATGGAGAAGCTTCAGGAGGCGGCTCGGGTGAGTTCGGCGTGGCTGCCGGTGCGGGATGGAGGGGTGTTGCCGCGCGATCCGTTCGATCCGGATGCGCCGGAGATTTCGGCGGGGGTGCCGATGATTCTGGCGAATACGCATGATGAGACGGTTACGTCGGCCGCGGGAAAGACGGGCGTGTTGACTTGGGAGCAGGCGCCGGAGGCTTTGAAGGCGAGTGTGGGGCAGTATCTGGGGGCTTATTCGCCGGAGGAGATTATTCGGCGGTATCGCGAGATCTATCCGGAGAGAGATGCGGCGCATGTGGTGGTGGCGGCGGCGGTGGCGTTTCGGGCGTGGCCGGGGCAGGTGATCGAGGCGGACCGGAGGGCAGGCGATGCGAAGAGCCAGGCGCATACGTGGGTGTACCGGATCGACTGGAAGGCGCCGTTTCCGGGGCACTGGGCGCTGCATACGATCGATCTGCCGTTCGTCTTCGATAATGTGGCGCTGGCTCCGGGAATGTGCGGGGCAAGTGCGGAGGAGCAGGCGGCGGCGCAGCCGTTGGCGACGCGGATGTCGGAGATGCTGATTGCTTTCGCGCGGACGGGGAATCCGAACTGCAAGGAAGTGCCGCATTGGCCGAGCTACGATTTGAAGGAGAGAAACACGATGATCTTCGACACGGAGACGCGCGTGGAGAAGGACCCGAGGGGAGCGGAACGGGTGTTCGCCGCGGGAGCGCACTACCGGCAACCGGGGACTTGATTGCGAGTGTTTCGCGTGGGGTATGATTTGCGCTGACAGAGGAGGCATTGATGAGGCGGTGGGGATCGGTTTTGCGGTGTGCGGCGTTGGCGGTGTTTTTTGTGGTGATGCATGGGGTCGTTGCGGGACAGGTCGGAGCGGGGGGAGCTACGGTGGTCACGGAGCAGACGCACGGAGACGTGAGTTTGAAGGTGGGTGCGCTGCTGGAGGTGCGGCTGGAGGCGAACCACACGACCGGGTTTAGCTGGGTCGCTGCGCCGGTGGCGAATCCTGTTTTGATGAGGCAGGGGAGGGCGGCTTATCAGGAGCATGTTGCCGGAAGCACGGTGGGAGCGGGCGGCGTGGAGGTATGGCGGTTCAAGGCGATGAAGGCAGGGAAGCAGGGTTTGCAGTTTGAGTATCGCAGGCCGTGGGAGAAGGGCGCTCCGCCTGCAAAGATAGTTACGTTCAGCGTGACTGTGGAATGATCGAACGAGGAATGAATTACGAGGAGGAGAGGCGATGACTCGACGTGAGGTTTTGCAGGGCATGAGTGCGGCGATGATGCTGTCGACGGCGAGTGGATTGGAGGCGCAGGCTTCCGGCGCGAAGGCGGACGTGGTGTACGAGCTGCGGGTGTATCACGCGAACGAAGGCAAGCTGGATGCGCTGCTGGCACGGTTTCGCGACCATACTGTGGAGATCTTCAAGCGGCACGGGATGAAGAGTGTCGCCTATTGGACGCCGACCGATGAGCCGTTGAAGGGCAGGACGCTGATCTACATTCTGGAGCATCCGAGCCGGGCGGCTGCGACGGCGAATTGGAGAGCCTTTCATGACGACCCGGAGTGGGTGAAGGTGTCGACCGCGTCGGAGGTGAATGGAAAGCTGGTGGAGAAGGTGGACTCCACGTATATGACGCTGACGGATTTTTCTCCGGCGATTTAAATGACGCAGGAGTTATTGCGCTTGCGAAGGTGGTTACGTTTTCAATTACTGTGGAGTGAGTGCAGACAGAGCGCTGTGCGCTGAGGAGATGGGATGAATCGACGGAATGTATTACAGGGAATCGGGGCAGCGATGATGTTGTCGGCCACGAGTGGGCTTACGGCACAGGGAGCCGGCGATGACACGGGCGTTGTGTATGAGCTGCGCATCTATCACACCTTTGAAGGCAAACTGGAGCCGCTGCTGAAGCGTTTTCGCGAGCAGGAGACGAAGATCTTTGAACGGCTGGGGATGCATGGTGTGGGGTACTGGACTCCGGACGATGAGCCGTTGAAGGGACGCACGCTGGTTTATATGCTGCGGCACAAGAGTCGTGCGGCGGCCAAGGAGAGCTGGGCCAAGTTCAGCAAGGACCCCGAGTGGGTGAAGCTGAAGGCGGAGTCGGAGGCGAATGGAGCGCTTGTGGAGAAGCACGATATTACGTTTATGACGCTGACGGATTTTTCTCCGAAGGTTTGATGCTGGGGCGGCGCTCCGTTGCAGGCATCGCCTGGGACAAATTGCCTCAGCGGCTAAACAGGCTGCGGAAAAAGTGCCTTCCGAAACAAAAAGCGGACCTCAGGGGCTGAAGCCCCATTGCAAACAGAACACTTGCGGCACGGCTAAAGCCGCGCCCTTAAGCAAGACGGGATTTTTCCGCAGCCTGTAAAGCCGGATGGATTTGCGGGCGGCTGAAGAGGGTGCTGAAAAAGTCTCTTGCCGAGCGATTTGAGTTCCGGTGGAAAGGAAAATGGCCGTCCCCTTTGCAGGGACGGCCGTTGGAGATTGGAGTTCCCGTTCGGTTAGAGCACGCCGGCGGGTTTGGGGTTTTTGGGATCGAATTTGGCGATCTGGATTTTTTCGGCGAGGCCAATTTTGCTGAGGAGCCAGATGCCGTAGTAGTTGATGTCGAACTCGTACCAGGTGAGGCCGTGACGCGCGCTGACGGGGTGGGCGTGGTGGTTGTTGTGCCAGCCTTCGCCACCGGTGAGCAGAGCGACCCACCAGTTGTTGCGGGAGTCGTCCTTGGTCTCGAAGCGGCGCTTGCCCCAGAGGTGAGTGGCGGAGTTGACGAGCCACGTGGCGTGGAGGCCGATGGTGACGCGGAGGAAGGTTCCCCAGAGGAGCATGCCAACTGCGCCGACGATGTAGTGGCCGGGGCCAGCGAGCAGGCCGCCGATGACGAGTTGGAGGACGCCGGTGGCGACCAGAGGAATCCAGTGGTACTTGCTGAGCCAGACGTGAACGGGGTCCTTGGTGAGGTCGGGGGCGTAGCGGCCGAGGAGCGCGGTTTCCGAGTGGAGGGCGCGACCGGAGAGAATCCAGCCGGCGTGAGCCCACCAGGTGCCGTCGTGCGGAGTGTGGGGATCGCCTTCGTGGTCGGAGTTCTGATGATGGACGCGGTGGGTGGCAACCCAGAAGATGGGCCCGCCCTCAAGGGCGAGGCAGCCGCACATGGTGACGAAGTACTCGACCCACTTGGGGGTGCGGTAGCCGCGATGCGTGAGCAGGCGATGGTAGGCCATGCCGATGCCGACATTGATGGCGAAGAAGTACATGATGACGAAGGCGGCCAGGTTCGTCCAGGAGAAGAAGAAGAGAGAGGCGATGGCTCCGACATGGAAGAGTCCCATGAAGATGGTGGTAAGCCAGTTGATGCGGCCCTGCTGGTGCTCGCGGCCCATGCGGAGGTCCTGCTTGATCTTCTGGGTGACTTCGGCGACGGCTGGGACGACAGCGGCCAGCTTGGGTGCGGTCTTTACGGGGGCTTCGATGGTGGTAAGGGGAGTCATGTTTTCTCGGTGTCCTTAGTACTGCTGAATTAACGCTAGCAGCGGATGGAAGAGCGTGGTGTAAGACTTTTGTAATGCTCCCCAAAGGTGTTAGTAGGGTCGGTAAAACTTTTGTAATGCCACTGAAAGGCGAAGTTGATAGGGTGTAACGATGAACTTTTCGAGTGGGACGATGGTGGGGTGGGTAATTGTGTCGGGAACGGTTGCGGCATTTGGGCAGGCGATCGATTTACCGACGAGTAAACAGATTGTGCGTCCAGTGCCGGGGAGTCCGCAGCGGCTGAACAGTTTGCCGATGTCGATGGCGGTGTCGCCGGATGCGCGGTATGTGGTGACGGTGAATGCGGGGTATGGGACGTTCGAGTCGAACTACATGCAGTCGCTTGCGGTGCTGGATACGCAGACGGGAACGGTGGCGGATTTTCCTGACGCGGATACGAGAGAGCGCGCGAAGCAGACGCTGTACTCGGGGCTCGCCTTCAGCCGGGATGGCAGACATATCTACGCGAGCATGGGGTCGGAGGCCGATCCGCTGGGGACGGCGAGCGGCGACACGGGCAGCGGTGTGGTGGTGTATGGGTTCGATGCGGGGAGGATTGTCAGGCAGCGAATGATGAAGATTCCGCTGCAACAACTGGCTCCGGGACGGAAGACCATGCTGATCGGCGGCAAAGAGGGAGATAAGGGTGTGCCGTTTCCGGCGGCGATCGCAGTGGTGGGAGAAGCCGGCGCAGAGAGACTGCTGGTGGCGGGGAATCTATCGGATGATGTGTTGTTGATGGATGCCTCGACAGGAAAGATCTTGACGCGGTTTGATCTCTCGGAGAATGACGCGGTGCCTTCGACGTATCCGGTTGGGTTGGCTGTTTCGAAGGATGGGACGCGGGCGTTTGTCGCGCTCTGGAATGCGAGCGAAGTGGTGGAACTGGATCTGAAGAAGGGCACGGTGGGGCGTAAGCTGGCTTTGCTGAAGCCGGAGAGCGCGGTTGCGGCGGGGACGCATCCCTGCGCGTTGGAGATTTCGCCGGATGGCCACACGATGTATGTGGCGCTGGCGAATCGCGATGCTGTGGCGGCGGTCAATATAGGAGCGGACCAGTTTTCAGTGAAGGGATACTTCGATACGCGGCTGCCGCAGCAGAGCTTCTTTGGGGCGGAGCCGGAAGCGCTGGCTTTGTCGCCGGACGGTTCGCGGTTGTATGTGGCGAACGCGATCTCGGACGCGATTGCGGTGATGGATACGACGAAGCTGACGGCGAAGGCGGCGAAGCAGGGCATGGTGGAGCCGATCGGGTTTTTGCCGACAGAGTGGATGCCGATGTCTATGAGCTATACCGGCGGGAGCTTTACCGGCAGCAAACTGTATGTTGCAACGGCGAAGGGCAAAGGGACGGGGCCGAATAACTTTGCCCAACGGCAGGTGCCCGGACAGCGCGGCGGAAGGCAGGGTAGCTCCACCTATATTGGGACGCTGCTGTATGGGTCGCTGGCGGTGCTGGATGTGAAGGGAATGGAGCAGGAGTTAGCCAAGTGGACGGCCGAGGTGCTGGAATCGAACCGGATGAAGGCGGCAGAGGAGAAGATCCATTTTGCTGCTGGAGTCGGCGCAACAGCAGATCCCTCCGCTGCGCTGCGGGATGACAACAAAAAAAACAAAAGTGCGAATGGGCCGATCAAGCATGTGATCTACATCATCAAAGAGAACCGGACCTATGACCAGATCTTCGGAGATCTGAAGCAGAATGGAAAGCCGGTGGGGAATGGCGATCCAAGTCTTGCGATGTACGGCGCCGAGATTACTCCGAATGAGCATAAGCTGGCGCTGCAGTTTGGCGTGCTGGACAACTTTTATGATTCGGGTGAAGTGTCGGGCGACGGGCATGTGTGGTCGACGGCGGGGATCGGCACGGACTACCTGGAGAAGACGTGGCAGCAGAACTACCGCGGCTCGCAGCGGACGTATGATTTTGAGGGCGTGGTCGCCGAGGGCTATCCGATTCTGCAGAAGATTCCGGATGTGGTTGAGCCGGCGAGTGGATATTTGTGGGGAAATATGGCCCGGCATGGGAAGACGTATTACCACTTTGGCGAGTACATCTCGTCGACCTTCTGTGATGTGAAGAAGAGTGGAAGCTCGCAGGAGGGACCGCTGCTGGAGGGTTGGCAGTGCGAGCAGAAGGCGATCAAACCGGGCGAGGCGATTCCTGAGGAGTGGGGAGGCGGCGTGAACAAATGGGGCTGGCCGATTCCGCGGCTGGCGAAGAATGTTCCGACGAAGCCGGAGCTGGTGGGGCACTATGCGCCGGAGTCGCCGGACTTTAATCTGAGGGTTCCGGATCAGATCAGGGCGGAGATCATGCTGAAGCATCTGAAGGGGTGGATCGCTGATCGCGAGGCAGGCAACGATACGATGCCGAACTTCATTGTGATGCGGCTTGGGAACGACCATACGGCGGGCACGACTCCAGGTGGACCCACGCCGAAGTCTTCGGTGGCGGATAACGATCTGGCGATTGGACGGATGGTCGAGGCTGTGTCGCACTCGGCGTACTGGGACGATACAGTGTTCTTTATTTTGGAAGACGACGCGCAGAATGGGGCGGATCACGTGGACGCGCACCGGAGCCTGTCGCTGGTGGTGAGTAAGTATTCGCCCCGCGCTGCGGATGGCGGGCCGTTTGTGGACAGCCGGTTCTATTCGACGGTGAGTGTGGTGCGGACGATGGAGACGCTGCTGGGAGTTCCTCCGATGAACAATAACGATGCGTTCAGCTCGATGATCGGCACGCTGTTTACCGGGGCGGGGGATCAGGCGCCGTACTCGGCGGACTGCTCCAACCGCGATAATGGGCTGATCTATACGGCGAACCAGAGGATGGCTCCGGGGGCGCGAGAGAGTTCGAAGATGGACTTTACTCATGAGGACCGGGCCGATCCGGCGAAGTTGAACGTTATCCTGTGGAAGGACGCTATGGGCGACCGGCCGGTTCCGGCGCTGCTGCTGGAGAGGAGGAAGAAGTCCAAGAAGGACGATGATGACTGAGAGGCAGGGAGTAGGGAATAGGGAGTAGGGAATAGCAAGCAAAGATAGCGGCAGAGTGGCTATGCTTGGGGTGACAGCTTTTTGAGGGGTGAGGATGGATGTTGCGCCGTTTCGGTTGAAGCCGTGGTTCAGTGAGCGAGTGTGGGGCAAGCGAGACCTGCGGCCGTGGTATGCGGATACCGGCACGACGGAGCTGGTGGGTGAGGCCTGGCTGACGGGGCCGCAGTGTGTGGTGGAGACGGGACCGTTTGCGGGGTGGACGCTGGCTTCGGTGGCGGCCGAGTTGGGTGGGGAGTTTCCGCTGCTGGTGAAGTTGCTTTTTCCGGCGGAGAAGCTTTCGGTGCAAGTGCATCCGGATGATGCGCAGGCGCAGGCGTTGGGGGAGACGCGGGGGAAGACGGAGTGCTGGTATGTGCTGGAGGCAGAGCCGGGGGCAGTGATCGCGTTGGGATTGAAGGATGGGGTGGGAGTGGATGACGTGAAGACTGCAGTGTCGAATGGAACGATGGAGGAATTGATGGAGTGGGTGCCGGTGTCGGTGGGGGATATGTTGTTTGTCGATGCAGGTACGGTGCATGCGATCGGGCCGGGTGTGGTGCTGCTGGAGACACAACAGACGAGCGACGTGACCTATCGGCTGTATGACTATGGACGGCCTCGGGAGCTGCATCTTGAGAAGGGCCTGCAGGTGATCAAGCCGAAGACGGCGGCGGGTAAGGTGGCGCCGAAGGTGATGGATGGATTTACGCGGCTGATTGAACAGAAGTATTTCGTGGTGGATCGGTTTGATTTTGGCGAGGTGACTGAGGCTAGTGTTTCGTTCGATGGGCCGGGTTGTCTGGTTGGATTGGCTGGTCGAACAGTCGTTTCTACCTCAGAGGGCGAGGCTGTGCTAAATCCGGGGCAGGCAGTGGTTGTTCGGGAGGGAGACGGTGGGGTGATCGTCGATACGGATACCGGGGTTTCATTCCTGCGTTGTGTGGCTCCGGTTTAGAAGGCTTAATTCGATTCGCTCGCGATTGCGGCGGCCACGAGTTTTTTGAAGACGGCGGCAGGGGGCTTCGGGGCGCCGAAGAATTTTGAGACGAAGGCTTTGAAGAAGGAGCTTGCCATCAACATGGTGGCTGCGGTTTCGGCGTCGATGGATTTGTGGATGCGGCCGAGTGACTGCTCCGCGGAGATGTATTTTTGCAGACGTCCGATTGCGCCGTGGGGGCCTTTGTTGCGCGTGGTTAGCGATTTGCGATAGGCGGTGAGGAGTTGGAGGTCGGCGAAGAGGCCGCAGAGCATGGGGACGACGCGCTCGTGAAAGGTGAAGATGGCGCGGACAGCGCTGGTTAGATTTTGCTGAGGGGTGCGGGTGCCGATGGACTGCTCTAGTGACTTAAGGGGGAGGCGCATGTCGGGAAGGCTCTTTTCGAGGACTGCCAGTAGGAGGGTGAGGCGATTGTCGAAGTGGACGTAGAGGGCGGCCTCGGAGCAGCCAGCCTGCTCTGCGATGGCGCGGGTGGTGGTGCTGGCAAGGCCGCGGGTGCGGATCAGAGCTTCGGTGGCGGCGATAATTTCGGCCCTTCGGCTTGGCCTGCCTCTGGTGGCTTTGTTTTTTTCTTTCTGCTTCATGCGGGGACCTCCAGTATGTTGCGGCGGGTGCGGCTCCTCCATTGCTTGACGGGTTCGAGTTGGTGGAGTAGTTAATCAATAGTAAGCGATCACTCACTAACCCAGGAGACATTGTATGAGACGAATCAAGGTTGCAAAGGTTCTGATGACGTTTGTGCTGCTGGGCGGGAGTCTGCTGTCGTTTGTGCTTGACTGGAGCCCAAACCATCTGCTGAATCCTCTGTGGCATCCGCATGCGCGGTTTCATGGTGCGCTGCTGTTGTTTCTGCTAGTCGCGGCGGCCGTGTCGGTCGCGTACTGGACTCCGTTGTTCTATATCCCGTTTTTGCTGCCGTCCTCAACTTGGTGGGCGGGAAGGCCGGGAGCAGAGCCGCGCATCGATGGGGTGATGGTTTACCCGAATCTGGTGGTTGCTGCTCTGTTTCTTTTGCTGACGGCCGCGGCCTACTGGCTGTCGAGAGCGGTGTCAGTTGAGGAAGACGCTTAGTTCGCTGGCGGCGTTGCGGAGCGGGGTGAGGAAGCGGTTCTGCATCTCGAGGACAGAGAGGCGCGGGGCGTTGCCGCTGAGGTTGAGCGTGGCGACTACGCGGCCAGAGGAAGAGTAGACGGGAACGGCGAGGGAGCGGAGGCCGACCTCGTACTCCTGATCGCAGATCGCGTAGCCGTTGCGGCGGATGTTGCGTAGCGCGAGGCGGAGTTTTTCTACTGAGGTGATGGTGCGGGTGGTGTGAGGGACGAGGTTGACCTTGGCGAGGTATTGCTCGAGCTGTTCCGCAGGAAGATAGGCGAGGAGAATGCGGCCCATGCTGGTGCAGTAGGCGGGGAGGCGGCTGCCGATGTGGAGATCGACTGCCATGACGCGATTGACCTGAGTGCGGGCGATGTAGACGATGTCTTCGCCGTCGAGCGTGGCGACGGAGAAGGACTCGTGGAGGGCGGCGGACATGCGCTCGAGGATGGGCTGGGCGGCGCTGGAAAGAGTGTTCGACGTGGTGTAGGTGTGGGAGAGGGTGAGCATCCGCGGGCGGAGGGAGTAGCGGGAGCCGTCTTCTGCGCCGGCAAAGCCTAGCTTGGTGAGGGTGTAGAGGCAGCGGCGGACGGCGGCGCGGGAGAGGCCGGTCTTGATGCTGAGTTGGGAGATGGTCATCTGCGGCGACTGCTGGGTGAAGGCCTGGATGACGATGAGTCCGCGGGCGAGGGAGGTCATGAAGTTGGGATCGCCGGTGTAGGCGTCGAGCGCTGCGGCGGGAGTGACTTTGGGGCCGACAAGAACGGCGGGGGGAGCGGTTGGGAGGATGGGTTGGCGGGCGGAGAGGCTCATGCAGGTTCCCTTTCCTTTGCCGGCTAGCGAACGGGGCGTTCGATAGACGGACTATTGATACGATAAACGCACGCTCGAATTGGCGCAAGGCGGAGGGACGGGAGCTTTGGTGCTCGGAGAAGGATTGGACGTTTGAGGTAGGGAAGCGGATTCTCCACTACTCCTCGCACGATGAGACTGTGCGAGGCTCCGGTTGAAATGACGGCACTTTGGGGTTGGTAAGGAGGGCTGAGAAGATCAGCCGGTATATTCTTCTTCGTCGGTTTCGGCGATGGCTATCTCTGGAACCCAATGCTGCGCCAGACGATGGCCAACGGCGACCGCAGTCAGGCACAACACCATCGACAAGGCGATATTTGCCAGTGCTCTGCCCCAGGCGTCGGAACGGATGAGGTCGAAGGTCTGGAGACTGAAGGAGGAGAAGGTGGTGAATCCGCCGCAGATGCCCACCATGACAAAGAGGCGGACGTTGTCGGAGGCCGGGTATCTGCCGCTGTGCAGTGTGAGCGTGCCGTAGTAGCCGATGACGAAGGAGCCGATCACGTTGATGAAAACCGTGCCGATGGGAAAGCCAATACTGACGTCGAAGGACAGCGTTAGCTTGCCGATGGCGAAGCGCAAGAGCCCGCCCAAAGCACTGCCGACCGTAACCCAGAGATAAGACATCGTCTGCCTCGTTCTTCAAATTGGCAGAGGTCATCAGCCGGGTTATCCAGGCGGTTTTGGGAGACCTCATTCCCGTGACTGAATCTTACAGCATGGGGAATTTCATTTCACACCGGTCGCGAAGGCTTTGGAATAACCTTCAAGAAGTGCATTACGTGGGTTGGGTACGGTTGGGATTGTATTGACCTGCAGTGAGCGGGACGGAGGTTGGTGCGATGGGTTCGGGTGAGAGCTTGCATGCGGTCGAGACGGTGATTTTGCTGCTGCTGGTGCTGGTGGCGGCGTTTGCGGCCGTGGCGCGGCGGTTGAAGGTGCCGTATCCGATTGTGCTGGTGCTGGCGGGGCTGATGATCAGCTTCGTTCCGCGGATGCCGCGTGTTCCGTTGGACCCGAATATCGTGTTTGTAATCTTTCTGCCTCCACTGCTGTTTGCGTCTGCGTGGGCGATGTCGTGGCGGGAGTTTCGACGGAATGCGGTGGTGATTGGGTCGCTGGCGGTGGGGCTGGTGGGTTTTACGGTTTGGGGGGTGGCGGAGTTTTCCGACCGGTTTATTACGGCGCTGGATTGGAAGGCGGGGTTTCTGCTGGGGGCGGTAATTTCTACGACGGACGCGATTGCGGCGACGTCGATTGCAAAGACGCTGGGGCTGCCGCGAAGGATCGTCGACATCCTTGAGGGTGAGAGTTTGCTAAACGATGCGACGGGGTTGCTGGCGCTGGAGATTGGGCTGGCGATTATGGTTCGAGGAGAGATGCCGACGGTGGGGAGCGGGTTGGCGCGGCTGGTCTTTCTGGTGGTGGGTGGGTTGACGATTGGATTGTTGATTGGGGTGGTGGTGGGTTGGATGGAGAAGTTTATTGACGATGGGCCGGTGGAGCTGGTGGTGAGCCTGGTGGTGCCGTATGCGGCTTATCTGGCGGGAGAGAGAGCGCACGCTTCGGGTGTGCTGGCGGTGGTGGCTTGCGGGATTTATATGAGCCGGAAGAGTACGCAGTTCTTTTCGGCGGCGGTGCGGCTGCAGGTGAATGGCGCGTGGGAAGCGCTGGTGTTCATGCTGAATGGGCTGGTGTTTGTGTTGATTGGTTTGCAGCTGCCGTATGTGCTGGCGGGGATTCATGGCCGGTATGGGATTGGGACGTTGATTTTTTATGGGGCGGTGTTCAGCGGGGTGCTGATTTTGCTGCGGATGATTTGGGTGTTTCCGGCGGTGAAGATTGCCTCGTTTGTGGAGCGGCGATGGATGGGGCATAGGGAGGAGGAGGAGCTTAAGCCGCGTGAGGTGTTCGTGGTGGGATGGACGGGGATGCGAGGGGTGCTGGCGCTGGCGGCGGCGATTTCGGTGCCGGAGGTGCTGTGGAATGGGAAGGAGTTTGAGGCCAGGAATTTGATTGTTTTTCTGGCGTTCTGCGTGATCTTTGTGACGCTGGTGCTGCAGGGGTTGACGCTTCCGGCGCTGATTCGCGGGCTGGGGTTGGCGGGGACGACGGGGATGGAGCCGGAGGAAAGGGAGGCGAGGAGGGCCGTGCTGAAATCGGCAATCCGTTATCTGGAGGAGGGACGGAGGAGCAGCGATGGACCGGTTACGCATTTGTACGATGACCTGGTGCATCGCTACCGACATAAGTTGGCCCATATGAGCGCGGGTGAGGCGGAGAGCGTCGACGGCCTGGACCAGGAGGCCTACTCGCGGCTGCGAGTGATTGCAGAGGGAGCCCTGCAGGCGGAGCGACGTACGTTGATCGAACTTCGGGACCGGGGGAGGATCAGCGATGATGTGCTGCGGACGCTGGAACGGGAGCTGGACCTGGCGGAAACCCAGTACCAGGGGATTCCGCTGTCGTGACGGCGTTGGCGTTGGTTGGTGTCTGACGAATCGATTCTGTCCACTCAAGAAATGGAGCGTAAGTGGACAAGAAGGCATACCCCAGGGAGACCCAAAGCTAAAGCGTTGGGCTACTAGCCCCTCGCATTTTTTGGAGTTGAGAGACCCAAGGCTAAAGCCTTGGGCTACCTAGAAGCAAAGGCAGCCTTGGCCACCTAGAAGCAAGCAGGTACCTGGGAGCAAAAGCAGCGTCGGGCTACCTGAAGCAAAGACGGCGATTTGTTAGCTACTGGCTGGAGCCGCGCCTTTTCGAAGCGAATCTACATGAACGCGGAATTTGCCTTATGCTGGAAGCTTCGCTATTGCGAGAAGTGTGCTCGACATGGAGGGTGGCTGACTTTGGAATGCGGGATTTTTTATCACGATAAATGTTTCGATGGGGCTTGCTCGGCTTCGCTGTTCACTCGATTTCACCGGGAGTGCGTGAAGACGGCGGATAAGTTCTCGTATCACGGGTTGGTGCATCGGGCGGGGGCGCTGTTCGATGAGAGTGCGTTTGTGGATGGCGAGAATGCGATTGTCGATTTCAAATACTCGGCTTCACCGAAGGTGACGTGGTGGTTTGATCATCATCAGAGTGCGTTTCTGTCAGCAGAAGATCAGAAGAATTTTGAAGCTGGGCAGGCGGATGGGTCGCAGCGGATGCGGAAGTTTTTTAATCCGAACTATGTTTCGTGCACGAGCTTGATTGCGGATATTGCTCAGGTGAATTTTGGGTTCGATACTGCTCCGCTGCTGGAGTTGATCAACTGGGCGGATATTGTGGATGGGGCTCGATATGAGAGCGCGAAGGCTGCGGTGGAGATGGCTGCGCCGGCGATGAAGCTGACGATGGTGATTGAGAGTGCGGCGGACAATTCGCTGGTGCCGCGGCTGATTCCACTGCTGACGGAGATGAGTTTGCAGGAGGTTCTGGACCAGGATTTTGTTCAGGTGTTGCTGGGGCCGTTGATGGAGCGGCACTGGGCGGCGCTGGGGTTGATCAGGCAGCGGGCCACAGTGGAGGGCGGTGTGATTACGTTCGATATTACGGACCAGCCTACGGAGGGGTACAACAAATTTATTCCTTACTATCTGTATCCGGAGGCGACGTATAACGTGGGGTTGAGCAAGTCGAGCTTTCGGGCGAAGGTGTCGGTGGGGACGAATCCGTGGACGAAGCGGGATGCTTCGCAGTTGGTGAATCTGGCGGCGATTTGCGAGCGGTATGGGGGCGGGGGACATGCTCGCGTGGGGGCGATTAGTTTTCCTCCGGATCGGGAGGATGAGGCGCGGAGGGCGGTGGGGGAGATTGTTCGCGAGCTAAGGAGCGGTCAGCAAGTCAGCTAGTCAGCGAGTTAGCGAAACGATGAAGGCGGTTGGCAGGAGCGGAGATTTCGCTGACCTGCTAACCGCCTCTGTGCTGACTGGCTGACTTGCTTGCCTACGGCTTCAGTTTGGTGAAGAGATTGAGGCGGGTCAGGTCGTTGAAGATGACGAAGGCGAAGAAGGCCAGGATGCAGACGAAGGCTACCTGGTAGATGCGTTCCTTGATCTGCTGGTTGACGTCGCGGCGCATGATGGTCTCGATGAGCAGGAAGAGGATCATGCCGCCATCGAGGATGGGGATGGGCATTAGGTTAAGAATGCCAAGGTTGATCGAGATCAGGGACATGGTGCCGATCAGAGGCGTCCAGCCGGGCATCTGGGCGGCCTGATGGATCTGCTGGCCGATGCCGATGGGGCTCTGCAGGCTCTTGACGGAGACCTGGCGGGTGAAGAGACGCTTGATGACCTCTACGATGAGGAGGGAGTTTTTCTTGTTGAACTGCCAGGAGGCGGCCATGGCCTTGCCGAGGGGAAGGCGTTCGACCCGGACGGGAGGCAGGACGGCGACGAAGCCGAGGCGATATCCCTTGCCACTGGCAGTGTCGGCTAGCTCGGGGGTGACATGGATGTTCAGGGTTTGGGCGGTTCCGTTCGCGGCGGTGCGCTGGACGTTGAGGGAGGCAGGCTTACCGGCCTGATCCTGCAGGTAACTGAGCAGGGCCGTTACGGAGTGGAGCTGAACGCCGTCGATGCTGAGGATCTTGTCGTTCGGCTGGAGGCCGGCTCGTGCAGCGGGCATGCTGGGCTCGAGAGAGTTGACCTGGACGGGGGTGTCCTGCATCTTCGGGACGAGGCCGATCTGGTCGAGGGAGAAGTCGTCAGGGCCGCCGCCCTTGGCTTCGATGAAGAGTTTGGTGTCGGTGCGCTGGCCGTCGTGGATGAAGGAGAATGGGATGGTCTGGTTGAGATTCAGGATGGAGCGGTTGGCGACGTCTTCCCAGGTGGGATTTTCGACGGTGTCGTAGTGGACGATGCGGTCGCCGGAGTGGATGCCGGTTTTGGCGGCGGGAGTTTGGGACTGGATGTAGTCGGTGATGGCGGGGCCGTCGAGGAACTGCTGCACCTCGTTGTGGAACATGGAGACGGCGGTCATGAGGCCGAGGGCGAGGATGAAGTTGGCGATGGGGCCGGCGAGGGCGACGAGGATGCGCTGCCAGCGGGGATGGGCGTTGAAGTCGCCGGGGTCGGTGGGGGCGACGGTGCCGGTGCTGAGCTCGTTGCCGGCAAAGCCCATCTCGCCGGACATCTTGACGTAGCCGCCGAGGGGGATGGCGGAGATCTGATATTCGGTCTCGCCGCGGCGGAAGCCGAAGAGGCGTTTGCCGAAGCCGATGGAGAAGACCTCGACGCGGATGCCGCAGAGTTTGGCGACGGCGAAGTGGCCGAACTCGTGTACGAGAACCATGATGCCGAGGACGATGAGAAGCTCGATGACTGTGGACATGAAGTTGGAGAAGACCTCGTTACCTTTTTGGTTTTCGCTACCTTCGTACGCCGGTGGACTGACGGGCAATCACTTCGCGCGCAGATTCACGCGCGGCAAGATCTGCTTCGAGCACTTCGAGGATAGACGCCGGGGGTTGACCGGATGTTAGCTGTAGCACTGCTTCTATTGTACTTGGAATGCCCATAAAAGGGATATCTCCGGCGAGGAAGGCGGCTACGGCGATCTCGTCGGCGGCGTTGAGGGCGATGCAGGCTTTGCCGCCTGCTTCGGCGGCTTCGTAGGCGAGGCGGAGGCAGGGGAAGCGGGTGAGATCGGGGATGGAGAAGTCGAG
>WNFD01002130.1_pt1 | contig 19972 bp, 19 predicted proteins | sample 5400491 | NCBI WGS metagenome assembly WNFD01 (sample SAMN13153343, study PRJNA577476) | soil metagenome | isolation source: 120 cm saprolite under Douglas fir tree site 2 hole 2 replicate 2 | place: USA:California | collected 2015-04-18
GTGCATGACAATCTCACCGGTCTGCCGAACCGTAAATTGTTCATCGACCGCCTCGGCGCGGTCGCCAATTTCACCAGGACCATGCCGAACCTGCGGCCGACGCTGATGGTGATCGACCTCGACCGCTTCAAGCAGGTCAACGATTCCGTCGGCATCGCGGTCGGCGATTCGATCCTGCTGACGCTGGCGCGGCGGCTGACCCGCATCCTCAAACCCCAGGACACGCTGGCGCGGCTTTCCGGCGACCAGTTCGGCCTGATCCTGATGTCCGAACAGGACCCGCCGCGCATCACCGCCTTCGCCGAGACCATCCGCAAGACCATCCGCGCCCCGATCGCCTTCAACGACCGCGAGATTTTTCTCACCGCCTCGATCGGCCTCGCGCTGAGCGATCCGCAGGCGCAAATCACCGAAGAGATCATCAAGGACGCCGAGCTTGCGATGTACCATTCCAAGCGCATCGGCGGCGACCGCATCGACGTCTACAAGCCGGCGATGCGCGCACGCAAGACCGACCGCCTGACGCTGGAATCCGAACTGCGCCGCGCCATCGAGCGCGGAGAAATCGCCATCCTGTACCAGCCGATCGTGCGGCTGGAAGATCGCTCGATCGCCGGATTCGAGGCGCTGGCGCGCTGGGATCATCCGAAATTGGGGCGGATGTCGCCGGTGGAATTCATCGCGATTGCCGAGGAGATCGGGCTGATCGTCGATCTCGGCATGTTCGTGCTGGACCAGACCGCGCGGCAGCTCTCGATCTGGCAGCGCGCGATGCGTTCGCGCGAACCGATCTTCGCCAGCGTCAACGTCTCCTCCCGGCAATTGCTGCGGCACGATCTGATCCACGACATCCGCACCGTGCTGTCGCGCTCCTCGGTGGCGCGAGGCACGCTGAAGCTTGAACTGACGGAATCGCTTGTCATGGAAAACCCGGAGCATGCGGCGCAGATGCTGACGCGGATCCGCGAACTCGGCACCGGATTGTCGCTGGACGATTTCGGCACCGGCCATTCGTCGCTGGCCTATCTGCAGCGCTTCCCGTTCGACACCATCAAGATCGACCAGTCGTTCGTACGCACCAGCAGCCGCGGCACCCGGCCGGTGATCCTGAAATCGATCATCGCGATGGCGCACGATCTCGGCATGGACGTGGTGGCCGAAGGCGCCGAAACCGATTCAGACGCGGTGGAGCTTTATCAGTTGGGGTGTGAATACGCCCAGGGCTTCGCATTCGGCGAACCGATGGACGCCGACGCCGCGATGCGTCTGCTCACCGAGGCGCGGCTCGAGGCGGCAAGCTGAGACTGCGCGTACGGTGGCGCACTCCGCTGCTCTACGAGTTGGCGTCACACTCCGCGAAAGCGGAGTACCCAGCACGCCGCGGCTTTTCGATTCCATCACCAGCGCTCTGGAATACTGGATCATCCGCTTTCGCGGATGATGACGGATAGAGCGGCCGTGAGGCGCTCCTCGCCTCACTTCATCCTTTTGAACCGCACACTCTTCCCATCGGCGAGCCGGGTCGCGATGTAGCCGCCGGCGAGACAGGCCTCGCGCTGCGGCATCTTTTCTTGCGGGCTGCGCAACGTCTCCCACCATGACGCGCGGTGCGCCGCGCGCGGCAGCGACGCATCGATGATTTCCTCGATCTTGTCGAAGCTCAGCACGAATTCAGGCAGCGTCTGCCGCTTCAGGTAATCGCGCAGCAGGTCGTAGTCGTTCACGCAAAACCCTCAAAGTCGTCATGCCCGCGAAGGCGGGCATCTAGTATGCCGCGAGGCTGCATTCCATAACTGAGCTTCCGGAATACTGGATCATCCGCTTTCGCGGATGATGACGGCGTGGTTGAGCGCGCCGTCGATATCACTTCTCCAGATACTTCTTCATCACCGCGCGCAAATCCTCGCGCAAATCGTCACGCGCCATGCCGAAGGCGATATTGGCGCGGAGGAAGCCGGCTTTGGAGCCGCAATCGTGCCGCTCGCCCTCGAATTCGACGCCATAGAAGCTTTGGGTTTTTTGAAGCCCGATCATCGCATCGGTGAGCTGGATCTCGCCGCCGGCGCCGTGTTCCAGTGTTTCCAGGATATTGAAGATCTCCGGCTGCAGAATGTAGCGCCCGGTGATCGACAGATTCGACGGCGCGGTGCCCTTGGGCGGCTTCTCCACCATGCCGTCGACCTCGAACATGTTGCCGTGCGCGTGGCGCTTGCCGACGCCGCAGATGCCATACTGGTGCGTGAGATGCGCCGGCACTTCTTCCACCGCGATCAGATTGGATTTATCGCCGAGCTTGCTGGCAGCCTCGATCATCTGCTTGAGGCAACCCGGCGTATTCAGCACCAGTTCGTCCGGCAATATCACCGCGAATGGCTCGTTGCCGACGATGTCGCGGGCGCACCATACCGCATGGCCGAGGCCGAGCGGCGCCTGCTGCCGCGTAAAGCTCATCGCACCCGCCTCGGGCTGGTCGCGCGCCAGGATCTCCATTTCGGCCTTCTTGCCGCGCGCGCTAAGCGTGGCGTCGAGCTCGTACATCCGGTCGAAATGGTCCTCGATCACGCCCTTGTTGCGGCCGGTGACGAAGATGAAATGTTCGATGCCGGCTTCTTTGGCCTCGTCGACCACGTGCTGGATCAGTGGCTTGTCGACGATGGTCAGCATTTCCTTTGGCATCGCCTTGGTGGCGGGCAGGACGCGGGTGCCGAGGCCGGCGACCGGAAAAACGGCTTTGCGGATTTTCATGGGGGTGTCGGGATACCATTAAGGGAGTACGCTGGATCGCATGTTGGTAGCCGGTTTGCAGCCGCGAACAAAGACGGATGTGTATGGAGGGCGGCGCTTCCTCACGCGACGGTAAATCGCCACGCGGACGTCTGTTCCCTCCCCCTCGTCGGCCCTCGTCGGACAGGGTCAGGGAGGAGGCGAACTGCGAACGTCGGCGTTGCTTTCCCGCTGGGATTCCCGACAACAAAATCTCGCTTTGTTAAGCTATTGGAAACCGTGACAAGGCCTCCTGCGTGCAGGATATCCAGGGCAGTGCAGGTACGACATGGCGCGACGGACGGAACCATTGGCGAACAAACGAACCCGCGCGGTTATCATTGCCGCGGCACTGTTGCTCTGCGGCGAGGCACGCGCGCAGTCGTCCGGCGGCGGCGGATTGCAGAATTTCTTCGACAATATCTTCACCGGCTCAATCTCGAAGGGCAACCAAACTGCTCCGTCCGGACAACGGCCCGGCGCCTCGGCGCAGGCGCAAGCCACGCCCGACACCGGCAGCGCGCCACCGCCATGGAGCGGCGAGGACGGCGCCTCCGGCCATCCCCTGATGACCGCGAGCGCGATCCGCGAAGCGGCGGCGAATTTCGATCAGTGCGTCGCCTCGATGTGGCCCGACGCCGCACGGCGCAACATCTCGCAGCAGAGCTTCCAGCGCTTCACCGCGGGGCTTGAGCCCGATTTGCGCATCATGGACCTGATGGACTCGCAACCCGAATTCACCAAGGCAATCTGGGATTATCTCGACATCCTGGTGAACGACAATCGCCTCGCCAAGGGGCGCGAGATTCTGGCCAAGTACAAACCGCAGTTCGACGCGGCGGAAAAAACCTATGGCGTCGACCGCTACGCGATCGCGTCGATTTGGGGCATCGAGTCGAATTATTCGACCATGATGGGGGACCGCAATGTGCTGCAGTCCACCGCGACCCTGGCCTGCATCGGCCGCCGCCAGAAATATTTCAAGGATGAGTTCCTCTCGGCGCTGGAAATCCTGCACCGCGGCGATCTGCGCCCGGAACAGATGCGCGGCTCCTGGGCCGGCGCGTTTGGCCCCACGCAATTCATGCCGACCGCGTTCAAGCGCTACGCGGTCGACGCCGACGGCGATGGCCGCCGCGACGTGGTCGATAACCCCGCCGACCTGATCGCCTCCACCGCCAACAACCTGAAAAAGGACGGCTGGCAGACCGGCCAGAGTTGGGGCTTTGAGGTCGTGCTGCCGCAGGGTTTCAATTACATGCTGGCCGATCGCGCCAAGGCGATGACGATCGGGCAATGGCAGCAACTCGGCCTTGCGCGCGCCGGCGGCCAACCCTTCCCGCAAGCGGCAGACAAGGCCTACCTGCTCGCGCCCGCCGGCGCCGAGGGGCCGGGCTTCCTGATGCTGCAGAATTTTCGGGTGATCATGAAATACAACCCCGCTGAAGCCTATGCGCTGGCAATCGGCCATTTCGCCGACCGCTTACGCGGCGGCGCGCCGTTCGTGCAGCCCTGGCCGCGTCAGGAAAGGGTGTTGTCACGCGCCGAGCGGCTGGAATTGCAGCAGCTTCTGGCCCAGCGCGGATTCTATCGTGGCACCCCCGACGGCCAGTTCGGCGGAGAGACGCGGGAGGCTCTGCGCGGCTTCCAGGCCTCGATCGGGGCACCCGCGGACGGATTTGCCTCCTCCGACGTGCTGGAGCGGCTCAGGGGACGGTAAATACCGGTTTCCGGTCCCGGCCGGTTCCGGTTCCAAAAAGTAACCTTGTGGACCACATTTTTGCGGCACCCTTGACGGGGGCGGCCGAGGCCCGGTTCATGGTGCGAAATCTGCCCGCTTGCGGCCCGATTCCGCTATTATGAGCTTCAGAGATTCATTGCGAACCGAGCGCATGGCAAAGCCAAAATCCTTTTTGCGGGTTTTCACCGAGAGCGGCCCGCTGATCGCGCTGGCCGTCGCGGTCGCGCTGCTGGTTGGAATCGTCGGACCGGCATCCGCGCAGTTCTTCAATTTTGGCGGACCGCCGCAGCGGCCACAGCCGCGCAGCAACGGTGGATTCGGTGGCGGTTTCGGCGGTGGCGGTGGCTGGTTCGGTGGCGATCTGTTCGCGCCCTTCCAGCAGCAGGCGCCCAAGCGGGTCCGAGAGGACTTTTCCAAGGCCCCCCCGCCGGACAAGCGCGATACCGTGCCGGAGCGCAACGTGCTGGTGCTCGGCGATGCCATGGCCGACTGGCTCGCCTATGGTCTCGAGGACGCCTATGCCGAACAACCGGACATGGGCGTGATCCGCAGGCACAAGACCGTCTCCGGGCTCATCAAGTATCAGCCCAAGGGCGATCCGGCCGACTGGGCCGCCGCCGCGAAAGGCATCCTCGCCACCGAGAAGCCGGACGCCATCGTCGTCATGCTCGGGCTCAACGACCGCGTCTCGATGCGCGAGCCTGTGGTCGAGAAATCCGACGCTAAATCAACCGACAAAAAGAGCGACAAGAAGGACGCTCGCACCAAACCCGATGCCAAACCTGCGGACGCGAAACCCGGGGCGAAGCCGGATGGCGCTGCGGACGCCGCCGCCAAGCCTGAGGACAAAGCCGATACCGAATTGTCGCCCGACGACGCCGCCGATAATGGCGACGCGCCGCCGGCCATCGCGCCGGAGAAGAGCACCCGCTCGCCGAACGGCGTCTATGAATTTCGCGAGGAACGCTGGGTCGAACTCTACACCAAGAAAATCGAAGAGATGATCGGCGTGATGAAATCCAAGGGCGTGCCGGTGCTCTGGGTCGGCCTCCCCGCGGTACGCGGCACCAAGGCGACGGCGGATATGCTGTTCCTGGATTCGCTGTATCGCGACGCTGCCGGCAAGGCCGGCATCACCTATGTCGATGTCTGGGACGGGTTTGTCGACGAGGCCGGCCGCTTCCTGCAGAGGGGCCCCGACTTTGAAGGCCAGCCTCGCAAACTGCGTGCCGATGACGGCGTCTTCTTCACCAGGCCCGGCGCACGCAAGCTCGCGCACTATGTCGAGCGCGAGATCACCAGGCTGTTGGCGGCGCGCTCCGCGCCGATCGCGCTGCCGACTGAACCCGCGACGCCCGACGCCAACGCGCTGCCCGGTCAGCCGGCGCCGCGTCCGCTGGCGGGACCGATCCTGCCGCTGGTGGCGTCCTCTGTCGGCACCGACCAATTGCTCGGCGGCCCCGGCTCCCGCCCGGCCGCGGTCGACGCGCTTGCGGCACGGACGCTGGTCAAGGGCGAACCGCTGGCGCCGCCCGCCGGCCGCGCCGATGATTTCGTCTGGCCGCGCCGCGAGGTCGGGCGCGAACAGGCCAAGGGCGAAACGCCGGTGGCGTCCACCTCACCGGATGGAACGGTTGCGGCACCTGGCGGCCCCCCGAAGCCAGCGAAGAAGCTTCGCCCTGTCCAATCGGGTGCACCGGCGCTGCGGGAGTTTTTCGGCTTTGGAAACGCGCCGCGGCAACCGCCGCCGCCACGCGCCTTCAGTCCGCCGCGCCCGCCGGGCACGGTCGGACGGTCGGCCTCGGTACCGGACTTTTTTATGCGGTGATGCACGTCATTCCGGGCTAGGCATCTTCGCGGGGATCCGGAATCCAAAACTTACAAATACGAAATTCCGGGTTCGCGCTTGCGCGCGCCCCGGAATGACGAGCTAACTAACATCGAGATGCTGCCGAAACTCAGCCGTAATACCGCCAGCGCTGCGGTGGGCGACGCGGCGGACGCGTCATCAGCATCGCCAGCGCAAAGCCGATGCCGCCTGCGATCAACATCGCGCCGAGCGGATTATCCCGCACCTTTTTCGCCACGACTTCCGAACCCTCGCGTAAAGTCTCGCCGCTGTTCTCACAAGCGTCCTTGGCGTAGCTGGCGGCGGCGTCGCCAGCGTCGCGCGCGGCATCCTTGGCCTGGCCGTACAGATTCTGCACCGTGCCGGCGGCCTCGCGGACACGGCCCGCGGCCTGGGCTTGAGCGTTGCCTGCCATATCGCCGACAGTGCTTTCGACTTTACCGGCAACATCCTTTGCCGAGCCGGCAATTCGATCCTTGTCCATCGCGCTCACTCCTTGTTACGCGCCTTGCGAAATACGCGCCTTGAGATGATTTCTCGGTGAGCTAACCGACAAGGCCCGTTCCGGTTCCGGAAATGCGTCGATACGCCTTGGCCAAAGGCGAATGCGATCCTTCAGAGAATCAAACCGCCGTCGACCACCAGGGTTTGGCCGACGATATAGGCCGCAAGCGGCGACGCCAGGAACAGCGCGGCGCCCGCCATGTCGGCCGGTGTTCCCAGCCGTTTCAGCGGTATCCGCCCGATCGCGGCTTCGAGCCGCTTCGGATTTTCCGTCGTCACCTTGGTCATCTTGGTATCGACGAGGCCGGGCGCGATGCCGTTGACGCGGATGCCATCCTCGGCCCACGCCTCGCCGAGCGTCCGGGTCAGTCCGACGGCGCCGGTCTTCGAGGCGTTGTAGGCCGGATTGCCCTTGGTCGAATGATAGGCGGCGGTCGAACTGACAATGATGAGCGAACCGTTGGCCGCACTGAGCATCTGATAAAATCGGGTCGCGCACGCCATCAGGCTGATCAGATTGACTTCCAGCACATGACGAAATCCCGACATTTCGAATTCGCCGCGCCGGTAGATCACCGCCCCCTGCGCCAGCACCAGCACATCGAGCCGGTCGAACGTTGGCTTAAAATCTTCGATCGCCTTGGTATCGTTGACGTCAAGCTGAGCGTAATTCAGACCCGCAAGATCCGAACCCTCGCTCACTGAATAGTCGCCTGCGCTCGCGCGGGTGCCGCAGACATGCACGCGCGCGCCCTTGGCCCGGAACGCTTGCGCGACGCCGTTGCCGATGCCGCTGGAGCCACCAACGACGAGAACCTGCTTTGCGCTGAAATCCAGTTCGTTCATCTCCCCGCGATCCTTTTTTTGCATTGTTTGACCTCTCTGGAGATCGGTGCCAGCCTTGTCAATCCTGCAGTGCACGACAGCTTCAGCGAGTATTCCATGTCCGATTCTAGACAGTTCAGCCGCTCAGTCGCGGGATTGACCGTTCTCGTCACCGGTGCCGCCGGTGGCATGGGCCGCGCCACGGCGCGGGTGTTCGCGGCCGAAGGCGCCAAGGTGGCGGTCACCGATTTTAGCGCGGAAGGCGCGCAAGCGGTTGCCGCCGAGATCGTCGCCAAAGGCGAGATTGCAAAAGCCTGGACGCTCGACGTGGCCAATCGCGATGACATCGACGCCGTCGTGAACGATATCGCCGCGCATTTCGGCGGGCTCGACATCGTCGTCAATAACGCCGGCATTTCGGTGCGAGTGGCGATCGACGATGATGGCTATGACGAGGCGTGGGCAAAGGGGCTTGCCGTGATGCTGACGGCGCATCCGCGGGTGATCCGCGCCGCGCTGCCATATTTGCGCAAATCGAAATGCCCACGGATCGTCAATATCGCCTCCACCGAGGCGCTCGGCGCCACCGCTTTGCACAGCCCCTATTCGGCGGCGAAGGCGGGCGTGGTTGGATTGACACGTTCGCTCGCGGTCGAACTCGGCCGTGACGGCATCACCGTGAACTGCATCTGCCCCGGCCCGATCTCCACCGGGATGACGGCGCGCATCAGCGACGAACACAAGGCGATCTATGCACGACGCCGAACCGCGCTCGGCCGCTACGGCGACCCCGAGGAGGTCGCCCACATGACGCTGAGCCTCTGCCTGCCCGCGGCTTCATTCCTGACCGGCGCGATTATCCCGGTGGACGGCGGCCTGATGGCGCGGAATGCGTGAGATGGACTTTGGGCCGCTTGACATAACGTGAAACAGAATTTGTTCGGCGACAACCGCTCCAGCCGATGGATAGATGCACTATAACCGGGGTCCATACTCGCGCTGGGGCTTCAAATTGAGTGCATTGATTTTCGATTTTGACGGCGTGATCGCTGACAGCGAGGCGCTCGCTAACACCGTGCTGGCGGAATTCATCACCGATCTTGGTCACGCAACAAATCTCGAAGACTCACTTGAACACTACTCCGGGCGACGATGGGACGATGCCATTGCGGCGATCGAGTCGGCGGTAGGCAAGCCGCTGCCGGGGAGTTTCTCGGACGATCTCAAGCTTGCGATTCTCGATCGATTTCGTACCGACCTCACGGAGGTCAGCGGGGCCGGCAAGTTCATTCAGGCGTTCTCCGACGTACCCCGATGCATCGCGTCTTCCAGTTCGATCGATCGCTTGCAGCTCTGTCTCTCGATCCTCAATCTCACGGACAAATTCGGCGGCAACGTATTCAGCGCGGATATGGTGTCGCGCGGGAAGCCGCACCCAGACATATTTTTGCTCGCGGCCGACAGACTAGGGGTGCCCCCCAAATCATGCCTCGTCATCGAAGACAGCACGAGCGGCATCAAGGCGGCCGTGGCCGCGGGCATGACGGCTGTGGGCCTGTGCGCGGCCTCGCATATTCGCGAGGGCCATCAACTCAAGCTCCGTGAAGCCGGTGCCGTGCACCTGGCCAATTCCTGGGACGAGGTGGCAAAGATAGCGGCGCAGTTTATGGACGGAGCTTCACGCCATCTGCCGGCATGACCCGCAGAGCCCGTTGACATCGCAGCATCAGGGAGTAGTTTTTTAGCCAAACGCAGCGGCGCACCCGCTCGCCCTGATCAGGAGAACGCCATGACTGTCTCGATCCGGCAGCTTCACCCGCATTTTTTCGGCGAAGTTTCCGGCGTCGATTTGCGACAGCCGCTGACGCCGCAGCAGGCCGCCGACATCGAGGCCGGCATGGACAAATACGCCGTCCTGCTGTTCCGCAATCAGGACATTACCGACGAGCAGCAGATGGCGTTCGCACTGAATTTCGGCGAGCGCGAGAATCCGCGCGGCGGCAATATCGTCAAGCCGCAGGATTCCCGGCTTAGTACCGGCCTTAACGATGTTTCCAACCTCGGCAAGGATGGCAAGCCGCTATCGCGCGACAGCCGTGTTCATCTGTTCAATCTCGGCAACTGCCTTTGGCATTCCGACAGTTCGTTCCGCCCCATTCCGGCAAAATTTTCGCTGCTGTCGGCGCGGGTGGTGAACCCCAAGGGCGGCAATACCGAATTTGCCGACATGCGTGCGGCCTATGACGCGATCGAGGACGACACCAAGGCCGAGATCGAGGACATGATCTGCGAGCATTCGCTGATGTATTCGCGCGGCTCGCTGGGTTTTCTCGATTACAGCGAGGAAGAAAAGCAACTGTTCAAGCCGGTGCTGCAGCGGCTGGTGCGGACGCATCCGGTGCACGGCCGCAAGTCGCTGTATCTGTCGTCGCATGCCGGCGGCATCGTCGGCATGACGGTGCCGGAGGCGCGGGTATTGCTGCGCGACCTCAACGAGCACGCCACCCAGCGCGAATTCGTCTACGTCCACAAATGGACGCTGCATGATCTCGTGATGTGGGACAACCGCCAGACCATGCACCGGGTGCGGCGTTACGATCAGTCGCAACCGCGCGACATGCGCCGCGCGACGGTGGCCGGCACCGCGCCGACCGTGGCGCAACAGGCGGCGGAGTAGCAGGGTTAGCTTCACCCGTCATACGCGGGCTTGACCCGCGTATCCATCAATCTTCATGAGAGTCTTTGCGAAGCAGCTGGATTGCCGGGAGCGCAGACAAGTTTACGTGGTCTGCGCAAGGCAGACTATTATGCCCGGCAACGACGACTTGCTTACGCGTGCCCCGCTTCGTTCGACAGCATGCCCGGATCGATCCCGATCTTGCGCAGCGCCCGCAGGTATTTTTCCTCGACGTCGCCGCCGAACACCAGATCCGGATCGGCATCGCAGTGCAGCCAGCCGTTGTCCTGGATCTCGTTTTCCAGCTGCCCGGCTTCCCAGCCGGCATAACCCAGCGCGAGGATGGCGCGCTTGGGCCCGGCGCCCTTCGCAATCGCCTTGAGGATATCGACCGTCGCGGTCAGGCAGATTCCGTCGTCGATTCTCAAGGTCGCATCCTTGATGAAGAAATCGCTCGAATGCAGCACAAAGCCCCGGCCGGTGTCGACCGGGCCGCCCTTCAATACCTTCATGGTTCCGGCGTTTTCCGGCAGCTTGATCTGGTCGGCCTTCTCGATGATGTCGAGCTGCACCAGCAATTCGGGAAAATCGATACTGCCCGCCGGACGATTGACGATGATGCCCATGGCGCCTTCGGAGGAATGCGCGCAGAGATAGATCACGGAACGCTCGAAGCGCGGATCTCCCATCACGGGCATGGCAATCAGCAACTGGCCGTCGAGATAGCCGTCGCCCGCCGAATTGTCGCCCATGCCGGCGGCCTTGCGGCGAACAGTCCTTGGTTTTTTGCCTTCAGGGTCCATCCGCATGGGACTCTCGTGTTGGTACACATCCTGATATTGGGTGCCGGTTCTGTCAATCAAGCTTCACGCCGCGCCTGGAAATTGCATCACAAGCAATTCAATGGTTTACGGCCCGGCTTGGCTGTAAAGACGTCTCATGATCGCCAAAGTTCCCATGCGTGCCGCGCTCGGCCTGGCCACAACCATCGTGGCGTCGTGTCTGGCGGTCGATGCCCGCGCCCACGATGCGTCGCCGTGGCAGCGGGACGGACATTCCGCGGTCCGGCTGCTGGCGGGTTCGCGCAGCGGTGCGGTGCTGCTCGGGGGCATCGCCTTTCAGCTTCAACCGGGATGGAAAACCTACTGGCGGACGCCCGGCGATTCCGGCGTGCCGCCGCGCTTCGACTTCTCCAAATCGGAAAATATCGAAGCCGTGACCATCCTGTGGCCGGCACCGACCAAATTCGACGACGGCGCTGGCGGTCACTCGCTGGGCTACAAGAACCAGATCGTGCTGCCATTGCGGATCGTCGCGAAAAATGCCGACAAGCCGGTGACGCTTCGCGCCGGCATCAATTACGCGGTCTGCGAGAAACTCTGCATTCCGGTGGAAGCCAATGCCGAACTCGCCTTCGCCAGCGTGGCGAGCACCGAGGACAGCGCGCTGTTCGCAGCCCTCGACACGGTGCCGAAGCCAGCCAGTATCGGCGATCCCAATCCGCTGACCATCCGCGACGTCAAGCGCGACGGCAAATCCTCGGTTCTGGTCGATGTGGCGACACCAGACGCCAGGGAGGTCAGCCTGTTTGTCGAAGGGCCGACGCCGGACTGGGCGCTGCCGGTGCCGACATTGCTCGAACCGAGCCCACCCGGGGTCAGGCGCTTCAGCTTCGAGCTCGACGGCCTGCCTCCGGGCGCCAACCCCGAAGGTGCGGCGCTCAAATTGACCCTGGTCGGCGGCGACCGTGCCTACGAATTCAATATCAACCTGAATTGACCCGAAGGGTCATTTCGGGGCGCGCGTCAGCGCGAACCTCAGATGTGCAATTGCACATCGGGGAATCTCGAGATTCCGGGTTCATGCTTTGCACGCCCCGGAATGACGACGCTTGGCGGCGGCTCCCACCCAACCTAATCTTAACGAATCGTTGATAGGCCGGATGGTCGCCGCACCACGCGGCGCTCTTTCAGGATTTCCCGCCGTGACCGTGACGGACGCACCATCCACAACAGCTCCGCCCGCAAGCGTGATGGCGCGGCTGCGATCGATGCTTGACGGCTCCGGCGAAGCATCCCTGACCAGGCGGCTGGCTGGCACGATATTCATCATCCGCGTCATCAGCGCGGCGCTGGCCTATCTTTCGCAAATCCTGCTGGCGCGCTGGATGGGCGGTTCGGATTACGGCGTCTATGTCTATGTCTGGACCTGGGTGCTGCTGCTCGGCAGCATGATGGATTTCGGCATCTCGGCGTCCGCGCAAAAAATCATTCCGGAATATCGCGCCTGCGGCGAACACGAATTGCTGCGCGGATTTCTTTCCGGCAGCCGCTGGATGACGTTTGCCGTTTCCGCATTGGTCTCGGTGCTGCTGGCGATTGTCGTGGACGGGTTGTCGCCGTCGATCGACGCCAACGCGATCACACCGCTTTTGATCGGCTGTCTCACGCTGCCCGCCTTCGTGGTTGCCAACACCCAGGACGGCATCGCGCGCTCGCACGACTGGATGCGGCTCGGATTGATGCCGCAGTTCATCGTGCGGCAGTCGCTGATCATCGGCTTTACCGCGGGCGCCTTCGCGCTCGGCTTCGATCTCGGCGCGACGCTTGCGATGCTCGCCAGTGCGGCCGCGGTGTGGATCGCCATGATCGGACAGACGATCGTGCTGAACCGCCGGCTCGGCCGCCATATCAAGCCTGGCCCGAAGGCCTACGATTTCCGCGGATGGCTGGCGATCTCGCTGCCGATCCTGATGGTGGAAGGTTTCTATCTGCTGCTGTCCTACACCGATGTGCTGGTGCTGCAGCAATTTCGTTCATCCGAAGAGGTCGGCGTCTACTTCGCCGTGATCAAGACGCTGGCGCTGGTATCGTTCATTCACTATGCGATGTCGGCAACGACCGCGCACCGCTTTGCCGAATATCACGCCAGCGGCGACAGAGCGCGGCTGTCTGCCTATGTCGCGCATGCGATCAAATGGACGTTCTGGCCGTCCCTCGCCGCAACCATCCTGCTGCTGGCGTTGGGCAAGCCGCTGCTGTGGCTGTTCGGACCGCAATTCGTCGTCGGTTACGACATCATGTTCGTCGCGGCCATTGGCCTCGTGGTGCGCTCCGCCATCGGCCCGGTGGAGCGGCTGCTCAACATGCTGGGCCATCAGCACATCTGCGCGCTGGCCTACGCGCTGGCCTTCGCCATGAACGTGGTGCTGTGCGTGGCGCTGGTGCCCCGCTTCGGCGGCCACGGCGCCGCCGCGGCGACCTCGATCTCGCTTGTGTTCGAGACCGTGCTGCTGTTCTGGATCGTGCGGAAGCGGCTCGGCCTTCACGTGCTGGCGTTCGGGAAGAGTGGCGCCAAGGACTCACCATAGTGGTTGGAAAAAAGGCGCCCGCGTGATATATTTTCACTATGACCGCGACGGACCTGAAAAAACTGTTGGAGCGCATTCAGACTTGGCCTGAAGAGGCGCAGGATGAACTTGTTGCCGTGGCCAACCAGATCGAAAGCGAATTGCAAGGCCGGGACTACCTCGCAACTCGTGAGGAATTGCGGGTTATAGATGCTGCGATGGCCGCTATCGACGGCGGGGAAGTCGCAGCCGATGTTGAAATCGAAGCAGCCTTTGCAAAATTTCGTTCGGCATGAAACTCGTCTATTCGCGGCGGGCGCTCGCTGATCTTAACGAGATCGCGACCTATTATGCGGCCAGTGCGAGCTGAAACTATCGAGCGTCGATTATGCAATGTTATCGACCGCATTTGCCTCTCACCCGAAGCCGCTCCGCGCGTCGCACAACGCTCTCAGGTCCGTGTCGTTGCAGTGGTCCGTTATCCCTTCAGGGTTTTTTACCGGGTGCGTGGTGACACAATCGATATCTTACATATTAGACACACGTCGAGGCGGCCCGTATCAAGCGGCAACTAATACCGAGTAGCGGGCGGGACATCTTGTCCCTCCCCAAACGGCAGGGAGGGACAAGAAACAACACCTACTCCGCGGTCCAGCCGCCGTCGATCGAGAGATTGGCGCCGGTGATCTGGGCCGCGTCGTCGCCGCAGAGAAACAGCGCCAGTGCTGCGACCTGCTCGGACGTGACGAATTCCTTGGTCGGCTGCGCTTGCAGCAGCACGTCGTGGATGACCTGCTCCTTGGTCAGGTTACGCGCCTTCATGGTGTCGGGAATTTGATGCTCGACCAGCGGCGTCCAGACATAGCCCGGGCTGATGCAGTTGCAGGTGATCTTGAAGGTCGCGAGCTCCAGCGCCACCGTCTTGGTGAGGCCGGCGATGCCGTGCTTGGCCGACACATAGGCCGACTTGAACGGCGAGGCCACCAGCGAATGCGCCGAGGCGGTGTTGATGATGCGGCCCCAGCCCCGCCTCTTCATGCCAGGCACCGCGGCGCGGATACCGTAAAACGCCGACGACAGGTTGATGGCGATGATCGCTTCCCATTTCTCGGGCGGAAACTCCTCGATCGGCGACACGAACTGGATACCGGCATTGTTGACGAGAACGTCGACCGAGCCGAAGGTGTTTTCGCCGAGCGCGATCATGCCGGCGATTTCCGCGGGCTTGGTCATGTCGGCGGGCGAATGAACCGCCTTGACCTTGAAGTCGCTCTCGATGGCCGCCCGCTCCTTCTCGATGTCGGCGGGCGCGCCCATGCCGTTGAGAACGATATTGGCGCCGGCACCGGCAAAGGCGCGCGCATACGCCAGTCCAATGCCGCTGGTCGAGCCGGTCACCACAGCGGTCTTGCCTGTCAACGTAGCCATTTTCATTTACTCCTGTTTGCCGTCGGGGTTTTGGTGCCCTCGCCCGTGAGATCGTAAGTCATCATGGTCTCGCCGGATTGCGGCCGCTCCAGCCAATCCTCGTGGCGCATCGACAGATGAACGTCGCGCACGCCCGCGTCCCAGTGCTCGACCATGCCGACACGTGAAAAATCATAATCCTTGGAGGACGATTCGTAATTCTTGCTGCGGTAGATCAGGTGCACCACCGTAACCGTGCTTTCCTTGGCGGCTTCGCGCAGAAGCTCAACCGAGGGGTCGTTCTTGAGATAATCCGGCAATTTCCCGATCAATTCGCGCAACGCCTTGCGGGCGTTGTGAATCTGCCTGTTCTTGTCGGTATTCATGCGGGTGCGGCTGGAAAAGCGAATGTCCTTCTCGCGCTCGGCCGCCTCGAGCAGCGAAATCGGCAGCGGCCCGCGCGCGCTGAACAAGTCGACCTGGAAGATCAGGAGGTCGCGGGTGACCTCCGCATCCAGCACATAATCGAGCGGCGTGTTGGTCGCGATGCCGCCGTCCCAGAAATGCTCGCCGTCAATTTCGACGGAAGGAAATCCCGGCGGCAACGCGCCAGAGGCCATGATATGTTCAGGCCCAATTTTCTTGCCCAGCTTCCTGAATTCGAAATTATCGAAATACTTGAAATTGCCGCTGGTCACGCTCACCGCGCCGACGCTGAGCCGGGTCTTCAGGTCGTTGATCCGGTCGAAATCGACCAGCCGCTCCAGTGTTTTTTTAAGCGGCGCGGTGTCGTAGTAGCTTTGCGATTGTGGGCTGCCTTGGGGCCAAAGCGGCGCCGGGGGAATTCGCGGCGTGAAAAAACCGGGAACGCCGAAGGTGGCGATCAAAGCGGCGCTGGTTTCGTTGAACAAGGACCGCGCGCGGTCGCCTTTCACGACGGGATTCCACGAGACCGGGGACGAGACCGTCTGCCAGAATTCCTTGAGGCGCTCCACCCGGTTTTCGCGCGGATTACCGGCGATGATCGCGGCGTTGATGGCGCCGATCGAGATGCCGGCAATCCATTCCGGCTCAAAATCGTGGTGGCACAGCGCCTGGTAGGCGCCGGCCTGATAGGAGCCGAGCGCACCACCGCCCTGCAGAACAAGCACGCGTTGCGCATTCGCAGGCGTGGTAGCTGGCGCAGGATTGGAAGTATCCATCATGACATCGATCAAATTATTAAAACTGACGGTACCGTGGCGTCAGTTCGCGATGACGTCAATCAGCACAGCGACCGAACCGCGATCACGCCCAGTTTATCGCGGCTCGGCCGACGCCAGAATGAGCGTCCAGAATACCTTGTATTTGGTATTCGGAGCATAGCTCGCCGCGATGCCCAATTTTGTGACACCGTTTTTCAGCATATTCGCCCGGTGCGGGGGCGAGTCGCGCCAGCCCGAAAACGCTTCCGCCAGGGTGTGATATCCGGCCGACACATTTTCCACCGCCAGCGTCGTCGGATATCCCGACGCGTTCAGGCGCTTGGTCAGCGGCGCTTTGACGTCGTGGTCGAGCTTGTTGCGGCTTGCCATTGCCTGCGACTGCGATTCCGCAAGCTTCATGAGATCGGGATCCACCGCCACACCGCCGAGGCCGTTGTTCTCCCGGTAGAGCGAGATCATCGAGGCCGCGGCCTGCGGATCGAGCTTGGCGCCGCCATTGGCCATGCTGAGATACATGGTCGGCTGATCGGGCGCAGGAACCTCCCCCGCGCAGCCGCCCAGCGCCAAAAGCAAGACAATTGCGACCGCCGCGCGCATGATTCGAAATCCCCAAATGAAAGGCGGTTGTTGCATACCAACAGTGGCTGAATGGTGAACGGCGGGGGGAATAGGGCGGCTAATCCTGCCCAGCGAAAATCCGGTAGCGTCGGGGTTGCAATCCGATGATATCGCCGGTCTGGAGTTCCCGATCCCGGGGCGCGTCGATCTCAATCACGGTCGCGCACTCGCCGGCAGACAAGGCGATTTCCGCGCGCTGGATCGGGCCGAACGATCGGACACGCTGTACCGCGCCCTCAAGCGCACCGCTGCCAGCCGGGCCGATCTGCATGTCATGGCGACGGACGAACAATTTCGATGCACCGGAAGCCGCACCGTTGGCCGCGATATTCAGCGCCTTGCCGCCGAGCCGCACGCGGCCGTCGCTGATATCCACCGGCAGCACGATCGACTCGCCGATGAAGCCGTGCACGAAGGCGGTGGCGGGATGGTCATAGACCTCACCCGGCGTGCCGATCTGCTCGATGCGGCCCTTGTCCATCACCACCACCCGGTTGGCGACTTCCAGCGCCTCTTCCTGATCGTGGGTAACGAAAATCGACGTCACGTGGATTTCGGAATGCAGCGAGCGCAGCCACTGTCGCAATTCCTTGCGCACCTTGGCATCGAGCGCGCCGAACGGCTCGTCGAGCAGCAGAATGCGTGGCTCGATTGCCAGCGCGCGCGCGAGCGCGATGCGCTGGCGCTGGCCGCCCGACAACTGGCTCGGATAGCGATTGGAAAGCCAGTCGAGCTGCACCAGATCCAGCAACTCCTTGACGCGCGCGCGGATGCTCGCCTCGCTCTTGCGAACCGTGCGCGGCTGCACCCGCAGCCCGAACGCCACGTTTTCGAACACGGTCATGTGGCGGAACAGCGCATAGTGCTGGAACACGAATCCGACCTGGCGTTCACTGGCGCCGTGGGCGAGCGCGCTTTCGCCATCGAACAAAACCTCGCCGGCGTCAGGCCAATCGAGCCCCGCGATGATCCGCAGCAGCGTGGTCTTGCCCGAACCCGACGGGCCCAGCAGCGCCAGCAATTCGCCGCTGTCGACCTTCAGATCGACGTTGTCGAGCGCGGCAAACGCGCCGAATTTCTTCACGATATTCTTGACTTCAATCACGCGGAAATTGCCCTTCGTCCAGGTGCCGTTCGAGAATGGTTTTCGCCACCAGCGTGATCAATGCCAGCATCGCCAGCAGCGACGCGATCGCGAACGACGATACAAATTGATATTCGTTGTAGAGGATTTCAACCAGCAGCGGCATGGTGTTGGTCTCGCCGCGAATGTGCCCTGAGACCACCGACACCGCGCCGAATTCGCCCATCGCCCGCGCATTGCAGAGCAGCACGCCGTACAGCACACCCCATTTGATATTCGGCAAGGTGACGCGGAAGAAGGTCTGCAGACCCGACGCGCCCAGCGAGATCGCAGCCTCCTCTTCCTGCGTGCCCTGTTCCTGCATCAGCGGTATCAGCGCACGCGCGACGAACGGAAACGTCACGAAAATGGTCGCAAGCGCGATGCCGGGCACCGCGAACAGCACATGGACGTCATGGCTTTGCAGCCACGGTCCCCAATAACCCTGCGCGCCGAACAGCAGCACGAAGACCAGGCCCGAAATCACCGGGCTGACCGAGAACGGCAGATCGATCAGCGAGATCAGAAAGGTCTTGCCGCGAAAGTCGAACTTGGCGATCGCCCAGGCCGCGACCAGGCCGAATACCAGGTTGAGGCCGACCGAAATCGCAGCGACCATCAGCGTCAGCCTTATCGCCGACAGCGCTTCCGGATCGGACAGCGCTGTGAAATAGGCGCCAACCCCCTTGGAGAACGCCTGCGCAAACACCACCACAAGCGGCAGCACGACGAAGACGGTCAGGAAGATCACGGCCATCGCGATGATGACAAAACGAACAAGCATGGGCTCGGTGCGCAGATCGTCCCGAGCCGAACTTGATGCGAATTGAGGCGCGTTCATCTGAATCAATCTCTAATGCGCGGGAATGCGGGTTTGCGCCCAGCGCTGGATCCGATTGACCGCGAAGATGATCAGGAATGACGCCACCAGCATGACGACCGCGATCGCCGTGGCGTCGGCATAGCGAAATTCCGAGAGCCGGATCACGATCAGCAGCGGCGCGATTTCGGAGACATTCGGCAAATTGCCGGCAATGAAGATGACCGAACCGTACTCGCCGACCGCGCGCGCGAAAGCCAGCGCAAATCCGGTCAGCAGCGCCGGGATCAAACTCGGCAGGATCACCTTGGTGACCGTGTGCCAGCGGTTGGCGCCGAGGCTGGCGGCGGCTTCCTCGATTTCGACATCGAGGTCGATCAGCACCGGCTGCACCGTTCGCACCACAAAGGGAATGCCGATGAAGATCATCGCGACGAAAATGCCGACCGGCGTGAACGCCACCTTGATGCCGAGTTCGGCAAGTGGCGCCCCGAGCCAGCCTTTTTGCGCGAACAGCGACGTCAGGGCGACGCCGGCTACCGCCGTGGGCAAGGCAAACGGAATATCGACGATGGCGTCGAACAGCCGGCGGCCCGGAAAGCGGTATCGCACCAGTGCCCAGACGATGATCATCCCCATCACCAGGTTGACCGACGCGGCAGCAAAGGCGAGGCCGAACGAAATCTTCAGCGCATTCAGGGTACGGCGGCTGGTGAGGATGTCCCAGAATTGATCGAGGCTCAGTTCGAAAGTCCTGAGGAACAGGCCAGCGAGCGGGATCAGGATGATGACGGAGAGCCACGTCAGCGTCAGGCCCATGGTGAGACCAAACCCCGGCAATGTGCTGCGTCGTGCCGCGCCTCCGCTCACATTGCCCCCTGATTTCGCTTCGACCGATCAGTTCTTGTAAATCTGGTCGAAAACGCCGCCTTCGCTGAAGTGTTCCTTCTGCGCCTTGGTCCAGCCGCCGAAAACGTCGTCGATCGTGAACAATTCGACCTTTGCGAACGAATTCTCATATTCCTTCGCGATCTCCGAATCACGCGGACGATAGGAATTGCGTGCGGCAATTTCCTGACCTTCCCTGGTAT
>WNFD01005346.1_pt1 | contig 19955 bp, 15 predicted proteins | sample 5400491 | NCBI WGS metagenome assembly WNFD01 (sample SAMN13153343, study PRJNA577476) | soil metagenome | isolation source: 120 cm saprolite under Douglas fir tree site 2 hole 2 replicate 2 | place: USA:California | collected 2015-04-18
GTCTGCTGTCTCATGCCGCCGTTGGCGGTGAGGATCAGGTCAGGCTTCTGTGATTCCTGCACCTTTTGCAGACCCTTACCCTGCAATGCCGTGTCGATGTCCTGTTGCGCCACCTGGGCCAGGATCGAATTTTGGATTTGGTTGGTGTTGTTGGAACCCCAGGCGTAGGTGTGAAACGGAGAAAAGCTCTGGCTGTGGTTGTAGTTGACCGAGACTTGTTGGCCAGCGGCGACTGCGGAGGTGCCGCACACTATCATCGCGCACAGTGCAAGTTTAGTTTTCATGATCGCGCTCCTTCTTCTGATACCGAAGAATGAGCATAGACTCTTCCGCCTGATCCAAACAGTTAGCAAAAATGCCAGTACGCCGGATATTTAGTCGTAGCGGACTGGGTCTCTACGCGCCGACGATGCCCGGGACCTGCACTGACCGAAGCGTTCGAGAGGGCTAGTTCCTTCGGCGTCCGCTCAGCAGCTGCAACACGGCGAGGAAGATATTGATGGCGTCGAGGTAAATCGAGAGCGAAAGGGATACGGCGGACTGACCGTCGCCACCCGCACGAATGCGCGCGAAATCGCCAATCGTCAGCAGCGTGAAGATCCCCAGCGTCAGCCACGAGTAGGTATCCGGCGTCATGAAGTGGAGAAACATGCTGGCGATGCCCAGCAGGATCAGCACCAGCAGCGCCGCGAAGCCGATGCCGGCGATGCGGCGATAGTTGATCTGGAAGAGGTACGCCACGCATCCCATGGCCGCCATGCCCAGTCCGGTGGTTGCGGCGGCATTGAACACGATCGCCGGGCCTACGGTCCGAACATAGCGATGGATCAGCGGACCGATCTCCCAGCCCATGAAGTAGGTAAGGGCAAGGAAAAGCCCAAGCGCAAGCATCGGACTCGCCTTACGGGCGAAGGTGATGCCGAAGACAAGTCCAAGCACCAGGATCATCCCAGGAAATGTGCTCCAGTCAGGCGCCGTCTGGACGCCGAACGCCGTAATCAGGAAGCCAAGCGAGGTAATGCCGAGCACCTTGGCAAGCAGCGATGCGGTCTGCTCGCGGGGTACATCGATGATGGTGGGAAAGGAGTTCAGGTCTAAGCGGTTCTCAGGCATTCGTATCTCCGTACGGGCCCCAGAGGGCCTATCTCGCCCCAGAGGGCCTATTTCAATGATACGCGCCCCCGAACCGGCTGGACCGGTGCGCTCGCGTCCGGAAGATCGTCGGGACGGCTCACAACCGCCGACGTAAAATGAGAACATGAAGTATCTGATTGCATTGCTGGCAGTTGTGGGGATTGTGGTTTCGACAATGGCGCTGCGCGTTCACTACATGGACCCGGCCCAGGCTCCGCCATGCGCGGTGACAGAGAAGTTTGACTGCGGTACCGTGAACCACAGCCGTTTCGCGGTCTTTCCTCCGCGGACCTTCGACGAAGATCCGAAGGCTGGCTCCCATATTCCGGTGGCAATGTTCGGCATCGTGGGCTATGCGGCGATCGGCGTCGTCGCGCTGATGGGGCGGTGGTGGCTGGTGTTTGAATTTGCCCAGGTCGGCTTTCTGTTCGCTGCGTTCCTGAGCTACATCGAGGCGTATGTTTTGCAGAAATGGTGCATCTACTGCCTCTGGTCGCAGGGGATTGTCACGGCGATTCTGCTGTTGACGGTGGGCATCCTGGTCGTGCGGTGGCGACAAGGGAGCGGTAACCTGAAGGCGTAGGGTTCTCAAAATAAAGACCTAAAGAAGGGCCGCATGCAGCAGGCGTGGTCTACGATGGTTAATCGCCGCGCGAGATGGCATCGGGCGATGGACAAGGGGCGATGAGTGTATGTGGCCGAAGGTATTTGCACAGTTATTTGAGTTGCTGCCGCACATCACGCGGCTCGTGCCCATGGCCGACAAGTACCTCTCGTCGAAGACCGCTTCCGAAAAGGCGAATGAGGCCGCGATGGCAGCTATGGCTGAAGGCGTCCGCGGCGACCTGGGGCAGGTCACCAAGGCCCATGCGGGACTCTACCGGCAACTGCAGGACCAAAGCGCGCAGATCGCTGAGGTGTCCGAGGAAGTAAAACGGGCACGGCTCTCCATGGAACAGCACGAGCACCGGATGTCGACCCTGGAATCGAACATGACTTCGCTTGGATGGTGGGTGAAGGCAGGAATCTCCCTTCTGGTCGTGCTGGTTGCCGTCGTTATCGTGCTGTTGATGCGCGGTCGCTAGATGCGCAAACCGCCCTCGAAAATAAAGTTGAGAAACGTGGCGTATTTTCAGGACCGCAAAAATGACGTCTTATTCACCACGTTTTACCACACGTTTCACCACAACTTCACCACGTTTTACCATCGAAAAACACGGTGGAAATCGCAAAACCCCCTGTAAAAACACCCATTCCACCACACAGATTTTTTTCTAACAAAAACCGTAGAATCGAAGTATGGGAATCAGCAGGAAAGAGGCTCTGGACTGCTTTCAGAGTGATGACTTGATCGGAATTGGGATGGAAGCCGATGCGGTGCGCCGCCGCCTGCATCCGGAAGGCGTCGTAAGCTACACAATCGACGGCAGAATCAACTACGCAAACTCCGCCGATAGCGCGGACTTCGAGCACATCTGCGACCGAATCTCAGACATCGTCGCCACGGGCGGAACCGGTGTGATGCTGCAGGGCGAAGTCATCCCCGCGCTCACAATCACCTGGTTTGACGGGCTATTTCGCAGGATCAAGGAGCGCTTCCCTGCTGTTTGGCTGCACTCCCTTTCCGCAAGCGAGATTCTTGCGATCGCCCAACAGTCTGGATTGACGGTGCAGGATGCCATTGCACGTTTGCACGACGCAGGTCTCGACTCAATCCCCGGTGATGACGCGGGGATTCTCGACGATGCGGTACAACCTCAGGGCGCTCGCGTGAAGTGGAAGACCGAAGATTGGATTGCGGTGCATCGCGCAGCTCATGAGCTTGGAATGCAGACGACTGCGACGATGACTTTTGGCGGTGGTGAGACCGTTGAGCACCGAATGAATCACCTGGAGACGGTGCGGCAATTGCAGGAGGAGACGGGTGGGTTTACCTCGTTTACGCCCTGGAGTTTTGCGCCGCAAGCCTCGGCGCTGAATGGGTTTGAAGAAGCGACAGCAGTGGAGTATTTGAAGACGCTGGCGATCTCACGGATGTACCTAAGCAATGTAGAGAATGTGCAATCGAATCTGGAGACGCAGGGGCTGAAGGTGTTACAGGTTGGACTGCGCTTCGGTGGTAACGATGTTGGCAGCGTGCTGCTCGCCGAAGGAGCGAATGCAGCGACTGAGGAGCAGGTGCGGCAGGTAATTCGTGATGCGGGTTTCAAGCCGGTGCAACGCGATACGTTATATCGAACGATGTTCCTGAACTAGTTTTCCTGCTGCGCCTTGAACGAAATGCGGTAGACCCAAGGCGTGGATTCGGCATCGTATCGCGTAGAATCAAGTAATACTGACCCTGTTGCTGGAGCATCGATCTGTACCTTTTCTCTCATATAACGACGGCTCTACTTGGGTTGCTGCTCGCTCCCAAGGGCATCGGTCACTATTGGAAGACGCACTATACCGACAAGATTTATAACTTCCACGGCCTTTACCGGTGGAATGCATTCGATACGGCGATGCTGATTCCCTACTTCGTCGTGATGATCATCCTGGCGTTCTATGGGATCCATCGGTACCAGCTGGTGTGGCTGTACTTCAAGAACAAGAAGAACGCGGCAAAGTGGAATGAGCCGCCGATGCGGTTTGCTGAAGGACAGCTGCCGTTTGTGACGATCCAGCTGCCGATCTTCAACGAGCAGTTCGTGATCGACCGATTGATCGATGCGGTTTGCAAGTTGGAATATCCACGAGACCGGTTTGAGATTCAGGTGCTGGACGATTCGAACGATGAGACTACCGGGGTGGCACAGGAGATCGTCGAACGGTATGCGCGCGGATTTGCCGGGATGGCTTCGCAACCGATTGTGTATCTGCACCGGAGCAACCGGCATGGGTATAAGGCGGGCGCGCTGGATAAGGGACTCGATGTCGCACAGGGAGAGTTTGTAGCCATTTTCGATGCAGACTTTGTGCCTCCGCCGCAGTGGGTGATGCAGGTGATCCATCACTTTGCGGAGCCGGAGATCGGGATGGTGCAGACGCGGTGGACTCACCTGAACCGGAACTACAGCTTCCTGACACAGGTGGAGGCGATTCTGCTGGATGGGCACTTTGTGCTGGAGCACGGTGGGCGTAGTAGAGCTGGTGTGTTCTTTAACTTTAATGGGACGGCGGGTATGTGGCGGCGGGAGACGATCTCGACTGCGGGGGGTTGGCAGCATGACACCCTGACTGAGGATACGGACCTGAGTTACCGGGCACAGCTGGTGGGATGGCAGTTCAAGTACCTGCAGGATGTGGAGTGCCCGGCCGAGCTGCCGATCGAGATGACCGCGTTCAAAACGCAGCAGGCGCGGTGGGCGAAGGGCCTGATTCAGACGGGGAAGAAGATCCTGCCGCGGGTGCTGAAGAGCGATGCTCCGTGGCATACGAAGCTCGAGGCCTGGTATCACCTGACGGCGAATATCAGCTATCCGCTGATGATCGTGCTGAGTGTGCTGCTGATGCCTGCGATGATCATCCGCAGCTGGCAGGGGCTGCTGCAGATGCTGCTGATCGACTTTCCGCTGTTCATCGCGAGTACGATGTCGGTTTCGACGTTCTACCTGATGAGCCAGAAGGAGCTGTATCCGAAGAGCTGGTATATGTCGATCCTCTATATTCCGTTCGTGATGGCGCTGGGCGGAGTCGGATTGACGATCACCAATACCAAGGCCGTGCTGGAGGCCCTGTTTGGAGTGAAGAGTGCGTTTGCCCGGACGCCGAAGTACAGCGTGAAGAAGAAGGGCGAGAGGTCGCAGGCGAAGGTGTATCGCAAGCGGCTCGGCATTGTGCCGTGGATCGAGTTGGCGATCGGGTGCTACTTTGCGTGGACGGTCTATTACGCCGTCACAACCGAGAACTTTTTCACGGTGCCGTTTCTGGTGCTGTTTGTGTTTGGGTACTGGTATACGGGGTTGCTGAGCCTGCTGGAGGGGCGGTTTGAACGGAGCGGAAACCAGGGGGAACGAATGCACGAGAAGCCGTATCCGGTGGGCGTCTAGTTAGCGTCTAGCGACCTAAATTATTCCCGATGGACCCGGGGCCGGCTGGTAAACTTGTTGGCCTGGTGAAGCTGACCATTGCAGGACTGCGAATCTATGCCAATCATTACCCTCAGTTATATTGCGCTTGCTCTCTTTCTTGGATATGCGGTAGCGGTCGCCCTGTCGATGGCTGCGACCTTCGGCATTACGGCGGTTTCGCGCGACTTTGTCTCGAAAGATAACCGGATCAGGAGAGGATACAAGTACACGCAGGACGCTGTGTGGCTGGTCTGCGCGATGGCCGGGGGGTATGTTGCGTCCCTGGTCAATGGAGAATCTCATTCGTGGCTGGTTGGATCGGGGCTGGTGGCGATTCTGGTGGGCGTGCTGTGGATGAACGCGTGGGAGATGCGGCAGCGGGGCCTTGGACACCAGCTGGTGATGAGCTTTGTGTCGGCGGTCGGAGTGGCGATAGGTTTTTCGCTTCATCTGCGATAAGAAGCGGATTTCTCCGCTGCGCCGCTCGCAAAAAGCGCGAGCGGCTTCGGTCGAAATGACGGTTCGATTCGTGGTGTTTGTTGTCGATTGGAGGAGAAAGACAATCGTAAAAGCAACCGTAACGGCGACAGTAGAGGAGAGGAATTAAAGAGAAGAAGAGAGGTGACCCTCTCTTCTTTTCTTTGGACCAGGCAGATTGGAACAGCTTTGTTAGAAGCGGACGCCGAAGGTGATCGGGATGAAGCCGGTTTTTGCGCTGTTCTGGGGAAAGACGTTGAAGCCGTTTCCGTTGATATCGCCGTAGGAGAATGGGCGGGCAGAGTTGAAGGTGTAAACGTAGCGCGCTTCCACGTAGAACCTTTCTCCGGCGAAGCGGGAGAACTTATACGTAAGGCCCGCACCCCCATTCACGCCGAAGGCGTTGCTGGTGTACTTATCGATGGTCTGGTTGGCCTGGAACTGATAGCAGAAGCCGAAGAAGTCGCAATAGACGCCAATTGTCGGAACCGTGAAGTTTGCGGTTTTGTGGTAGAACCCGCCGCCCCCAATCACGTAAGCGCCCCAGGTGTCCGATGTGTAGAAGTTCATGATCGGATCCAAGGTGAAGGACCAGATGTGGCTGGTGCCTCCAAGCTGCGAGATGTTTGCGCCGAAACTGTTATAGATGGCCAGCAGGTTGTTCAGGGTCGCGGTCTGGAAGCCGAAGTTGGCCCAGTCGAACTCGACCTGGACGCCGAAGGTCTTGTTGAAGTTTCGTGCTGCAGCCGCCTGAATGTTATAGCTTGTGGTCAGGTAGTTGTGGGAGCCACCGACGGGCAGGGTGAAGCCTGCGCCAACGATGAAGTTGTACTTGGCGGAGCCGTCGGAGTTGGTGCGGCTGTCGTTGTAGTTGGGACGGCTGTATTTGCGCCGGGGCGGGGGCTGGTCGGCGCTGCTGTTGAGGTTGAAGGTCTCGGCGCTGGCCATCTCGTCGCTGCCGACGCTGCTCGAGTATTTGAGGTCGTCCGGGGTGGAAAGATCAAGCGGTGCAGCCAGGCTTGACTTGAGACTGACGGGCGGGAGGGATGGCGCCGTTCCCGCCGACTGCTGTGCATGCAGCCCAAGTGTGCCTGCTGCGGCAAGAAAGGTGACTGCCGCAATGCGGCCCATGAAGGTGGCGAGGCGATTTTTATTGATCGTCGTGTGCATCTTTTTTTATGGCTCCCTTGGTGCTGCGAGGTTCTTCAATGGGTTGAACCCAACTGTAATGCGCTTGTTGTGTAAGACGCAGTAAATCACGTTTGAGACGACCAGGATACGGGTGTTTTTAATAGTTTAGCGCTGACAAAATCCTGACAATTGGGAGGTTATGGGCGTCCTGGTGGAGGACGTCGCTCGCGTCCATGCATGCAGTGACAGGAAAAGGCGGACCTGTTGGCTGGGAACAGGTGTGGGTGGAGCAGCGGATTTCTCCACTGCGCGGCTCACGATGAAACTGTGGGCCGCTTCGGTTTGAAATGATGTCTTTTGATGGTGTGGAGAAAAACAGGCAACAGTAAGGACAAATACGGATTGCGGACTGAGAACAGGTGTGGTGGAAGCAGATTTCTCCACTACGCGGCCCACGATGAAACTGTGGGCCGCTTCGGTCGAAATGACGGGTTTTGGTGTGGAGAAAACACGCAACACCAAGGACAAATGCAACCGCAGGTCCTTCTACTGCGGCACTCACGATAGTGCTGTGAGTGCCTTCGCTCAGGATGACAATTTTTAGAGAGGACCCGAAATTTTTAGAGAGAGTCCAAAAAAATGGAGAGGGCCGGAAAACTTTAGTGGATGTCGAACTGCTCGGGGTGGAGGCTGGGGTCGGATTTGACGAGGATGGTTTTCCCGACCATCTCTTCCATCTCCTGGAGCCATCGGGTGCCGGGGGCCTTGAGCTGTTTGACGACCTCGGGGTTGACGCGCAGCATGACGTCGCCGCGCTCGAGATGACGCTGCATCTTGCGCATCTCGATGTAGATGTCGTTGCAGACGGTGACGGGCGATTTGACCATGCCGGTTCCGGTGCAGATGTTGCAGGTAGTGGACAGGGTGCGCTCGAGTGATTGCTTGACGCGCTTGCGGGTGATGGCGACGAGACCAAAGTCGTTGAACTGAAGAATCTTCGATGGGGCGCGATCGTTCTTCAACTCGTCTTCGAGAGCGGCCATGACGCGGTTGCGGTTCTTGCGCTCGTCCATGTCGATGAAGTCGATGATGATGATGCCGCCTAGGTCGCGGAGACGAATCTGGCGGACGATCTCGGGGATGGCGTCGAGGTTGGTCTTGACGATGGTGTCTTCGAGGCGAGCGGTCTTGCCGACGAACTTGCCGGTGTTGATGTCGATGGCGACGAGGGCCTCGGTCTGGTTGATGACAATGGAGCCGCCGGACTTGAGCCACACCTTGGAGCGGAGAGCTTTGTTGATCTCTTCGGTGATGCCGAACTGCTCGAAGAGCGGAGTCTCTTTGGTGTAGAGCTTGACGCGGCGGATGAGCGAGGGCTGGAAGCGCTGCAGGAAGCGGAGAATGCGCTCGTAGTCGGCTTCGGTATCGACCCAGATGGCGGAGAAGTTGTCGGTGACCTGGTCGCGGAGGATGCGCTCGACGAGGTTGAGGTCGTGATAGATGAGGGCGGGTGACTTCGAAGATTCGGAGCGCTGCTTGATGTCGGCCCAGAGGTTGAGGAGGAAGCGAAGATCGGAGCGGAGCTCTTCTTCGCTGGCGCCTTCGGCTGCGGTGCGGACGATGAAGCCGCCGGCAGCCTCGCCCTTTTCGCTGAGGAGGATTTCTTTTAAGCGGCGGCGTTCGCTGTCGGAGTCGATCTTGCGGGAGACGCCGGTGTGGTTGACGGTCGGCATGAAGACGAGGAAGCGGCCGGGGAGCGCGATGTGCGAGGTGATGCGTGCGCCCTTCTTGGCGATGGGCTCCTTGGCGATCTGGACGAGGATCTCCTGGCCGGGCTTGAGGAGTTCGCTGATGGCGGGGAGGTTGGTGGACTGCATGGAACTGCGGCCACCACGGCGGTCGCGGCCTCCGCCTCCGGAGCGTTCGCGGTCGGCTGCGCCGCCGGCGTGGCGTGGGCGATCGCTGCGGCCAAAGCGGTCGCGGCGTCCGTCACGACGGCCATCGCGGCGGCCACGGCCACGATCGCTGCTGCGGTCGCGATCGCGTGCGGGAATGGCAGTGCCTACCTGGGCCTGGTCGAAACCATTGGTGGGCGCGGCTTCGCTGTCTTCGGTGAACTCTTCGTGGAGGACGTCCTCTTCGGTGTCGGACTCGTCGAGATCCTCGTCGTCTTCTTCTTCGGATTCCTCGATGTCGCTGAGGTCGTTGAGGTCCTCCCGGGTGGGGTCGTGGATGCTGTCCTCTTCTTCGAAGTCTTCCTCCTCTTCTTCTTCGTCGACGTTGCCGGAGCGGGTGATCTGATCGATGGACATCTCGCGGATCATGGTTCCCAGATCGGCGGCTCCTTCGAGCGTCTCCTCTTCTTCGAAGTCGTCCATCTCTTCGATGGAGCTGGCGTGGAGGGTGGTGTTGTAGTCCTCCTCGTCGAGGGTCTCCTCTACGAGGGCGCCGGCGCTGGGGATGAACGTCGTGGCAGGGGCTTCGGAGGTGATGTCTCCGGTGGCGTGGAGGATGGTGACTTCGTGGGGAGTGGTTTGGGCTTCGATTGTTGGAGTTGGGTTTGGGGTCGCGTCTGGGGTTGGGTTTGTGGGGGTCTGCCAGTCGAACTTTTCGATCGTTGCGATGGGCTCGGTGTGGAGCTGCTCTACTTGCTCGCCGGGGTTTGGGGTGATGCTGTGGGTTGGGGTGGAGTCGTGGATCTCTTCAGCTTCGGCAGCTTCTGGAGCATCGAGGACGGGTGCGCTCTGGCGGAACTCGCTGGGAGCTGCGGGGTCTACGCGGTAGGAGGCGGAGGCGTCGGTGGGCTCGTACTCGATAGGAGCTGTATGGGGGAAGGACTCGTGCTGGAGATTAGCGGTGGAGACTAGCTCGGGAGAGGGGGCTGGGGAGGCTTCGTGCTGAGGCTCGACGATCTCGGCGCTGACTCCGTGTGGCTCGTTCGAGGCCTGGACGGGTGGCGGTGGTGGGGCTGGGTTGGTGTAGTTTGCGCGGGAGTCCTGACGGTGCTCGGAGCGGGAGTCCTGACGATTTTCTGCGCGGCGATGGCGGGAGAGGGATTCGCCGGGGAGGGTGGCGCCGCCGTCCCAGCCGGAGGGAATGGTGTACTCCGGAGCGGCGGGGATGATGATGTTGGCCTCGGTTGGTTTGGGGGTTGAGGCTGTCGACGGTTCGCTGTCCTTGCGGTACTTGGAGAGGGATTCGCCGGGGAGAACGATGGGCTCGGGGGCGTTGGCGGACTCGGTGGATTCGTTGTAGGCGGGAGTGTCGTCTACGCCGTAGAGGGAGGTCTTGGGGGCGAAGCCGCGAGGGACGCGGGAGTCGCGGCCACTGCGGTCGCCTCGATTGCCACGGTTGCGGTCGTTGCGGTCGCGGCCTCCGCGGTTGCGATCGCCGCGGTCATTGCGGTTGTTGCGGTCGTTGCGGCTGGTGTTCTCCGGGGCGGCTGTGGTTGCCTCTGTGGTCGAGTAGGCAGAGGCGATGGGAGCGGTGTCGGTGCGTGGTGCAGCGGCCGCGCCATCGATGTCGAAGGAGTCGTCGTCGGTATCGATTGGGGATTCGTAGACGGGTGTATCGGTGGGGGCGCCGGGGACCTGAGCGTTGGAGAGCTGAGACTCGTCGCGCTGACCTGGGCCACGGCCGCGGCGGCGGCCACGACGGCCACGCCAGCGGCGACTGCCATCGGCTCCGGGTGCGCCTTCGCCGAGGTCGGCTTCGCCGGTACGGGCGATGGGGGCGTTGTCCGTGGAGAATTCGGTGGGAGTGTTGAAGTCGTCGCGACTGAAGTCCTGAGCTTCCTGAGTATCCGCTGGTGCGGGGACGTCGGAGAGGGGCTGGCGGTCGCGGTTGCCGCCGCGGTCGCGACGGCCTCGGCCTCGGCCACGGTCGCCACGGCCGCTGCGGTCTCCGCGGTCTGTGCGGTCGCTGCGATTGCCGGAGTCGATGGTCTGGTCTGGGCTGGCGATGGCGCCTTCGATGGTTGGGGCGTTGCCGTTGCGACGGCGGCTGGAGTCGCCGTTGGTGTCGAAGTCGGCGGAGTCGCCGGCCTCTTCCATGAAGTCGGTGATGTAGAGGAAGGCGTCGCGCTCGAGGCCGATGTCCACGAAGGAGGACTGCATGCCAGGGAGGACGCGGGTGACTTTGCCGTTATAGATGGAGCCCGCGAGGGTGTATTCGTTCTCGCGCTCGTAATAGATTTCGGCGAGGGCGTCGTTTTCGACGATAGCGAGACGAGTCTCGTGAGGGGTACTGCTGATGTAAATTTCTTTCGACATTCTGTGCTCTTTCTGCCCGACCCTGAGGTTCGAGCGGCAGACCGAGACAGAGAACAATCGCGAGTTGACCTGGCATCATGGCCAGGCTTGGCTCACCGTGGAGCGGACAGGGTGCGGGGTGCAGAAGCGCGTGAACGAGACTCGATGACCGGTGCGAGATGTTGGAACAACTCAGCCCTTCGCGTGCTCTGGGAGAGCTTGCGTGGGGCGACACATGGCGGATCGGGAACACGAGGGGATGCTTCGAGCGACAGCTGACATGCGGAGTTTGTGGCCAGAACAACCTCAAAATCAAGAACTTGAGGCGGGGCCGTTCGCCATCCGGATGCAATCATTTCCCTGAAACCTGTCCGGCCTATGGATCGATGTCTCTCGCCTGGCCGGCCTTTTCTTCTAAAAGTCTGTTGCCGCTGACTGGCGACCGTGCGCCTGGAGTCGCGGGATAGTACGCTGAGCGGCATCTACAGCCGAACAGGTGTTAATACAGTATTGCACTAAACGTGTTACAGACGCCAGTGTGGAGGAAGATTCTGTGGAGGGCTTGGGCGCAAACGGGAAGATGCGCTAATCGGTTCGCAGGGCCTGCATGGGATCGAGACGGGATGCCTTCCATGCCGGGATAGCGCACGCAACACCAGCGACGATCGACAACACCAGGCCGACCTCAGCAAACAGGACCCAGTCCAGAGCCCGAGTACCGTAGAGCATGGTGCGGATCAGCTGCACGGCAAAGCCGCTACCCGCCAGTCCAAGCAACAGGCCGATCCATGCGGGCTGCAGCCCGTCGGAGAGGATAAGCCGGAGAACGGTGCCGCGCTGCGCTCCCAGGGCTATTCGTATGCCGATTTCGCTGGTTCGCTGGGTCACGATGTAGGAGAGCACGCCGTAGAGTCCGACGGCGGCCAACACCAGGGCGATCAGGGCGAACGCCAACACTAACGATGACGTAAAACTCGCGTCCATGGTCGATCTTCCAATCGACTGGTCCATGGTCAACACATCGGATACGGGGAGGTCGGGATCGAGTTCGCCGAGAACCTTCTGGATCGGCAGCGCGAGGCTGGTCACATCGCCGTCCGACCGCACAGCGATCGACGCGTTTGTCCATCCGCCCGAGTAGAGCGGAAAGTACATCATTGCCTTGTCCTGCTCGGTCAAAGCCCAGAGGGTGTCGCCGACGACCCCTACGACCTCGAATCCCTCGGGCGGAGCATTACGGAAGTCCTTAATCAGGATGTGTTTGCCTAAAGGGTCTTCCTCTCGAAGATACTGCCTGGCGAAGCTCTTACTTACGATTACCGATCGGGCGTCGTCCAGCCGCTCCCGGTCTTCGAAGAAGCGCCCGCTCAGCAGCGGGATCTGGAGCGCGCTGAAGTATCCGGGATCGGCTCCACGAACGACGGCATCCTGCACGGCACCGCCAGCGAAGTCCGGGTGTTCGGGAAGGGTGAACCGTGAATCGCCGCCGTATCCCTGCCCCGGGAGCGTGGTTACAACGCCTGCAGACTTCACGCCAGGCAGCGCGCGCAGCCGAGGCAGCAGTTGCTCATAAAATGCCGCAGCCTTTGCTGCGGTGTTGTATCGCGCGTGCGGCAACGCGAACCGCATCGTCATCACGTTCTGCGTGGCGCATCCCAGATCGGTCGATCGCAGATGGTTGTAACTCTTGAGCAGCAGACCTGCGCAGGTAAGGAGCACGACGGTGAGTCCGACCTCGGCCGCGAGGAGTGCCCGGCGCAACCTCACGCGACCGTGGCCGGCGCTGGTGGCGCGCGACGAGTCCTGAAAGCGAGGGGATCAGGCCGGCGAGAAGGCCGCATCCGGCTATAGCTCCTACGCCGAAGAGCAACACTACTCCATCCATGTGGATAGCGTTCGCCCGCGCCATCTCGGGACGCGCCTCCACCAGCCAACGTGTTCCAAACCAGGCAAACAGCAGGCCCAACCCACCTCCGGCTGCGGCGAGCGCCGCACTTTCGGTCAACTGTTCGCGCAGAAGTCTCCACCGACTGCCTCCGAGTGCGGCGCGCACTGAGGTTTCTTTCCTGCGCGAAGCCGATCGCGCCACCAGCAGGTTCGCCACGTTCAGGCAGGCAATCAACAGCACGCAACTCGTCGCACCCATCAACGTGTACAGCGTCGCTTTGGCATCATGCACCACGCCCTCCAGCAGCGTTCGCGCGCTGGCGCCGTTGGCGGTCGATGGCGTCGGATGCGTGGCGTGCACCTGCTTCTCTGCCGTGTCTACCTGGCTTAGCGCCTGCGCCAGTGTAGCTCCGGGCCGCAGTCTGGCGACGACAAAAAAGTTGTGCATATCGACTGCCTGCATCATCTCCGAAGACTGGTCGTGGTAGATGGGCGCCCACAGCTGTGTCTGGGTATCGGGATACTCAAACCATTGCGGCAGTATGCCAATCACTGTGTACGGCTTCGCGTCCAACAGAATCGTCTTGCCGACGATCCCCCGGTCGCTCGCGTACCTCCGGACCCAAAGGCTGTGGGTCAGCATCACCGTGGCGGCAGCCTCCCGCCGGTCATCCGCCGCCACAAATAACCTGCCAACCTCGGGCGCAACTCCAAGCATGGGCAAGAGGTTCCAGGAGCACTCCGCATAGCGGATCTTCTCCGGGAGTTGGCCACCCGTGCCGGACAGATTGATGCTGTCCGTGCCGTAGATCGCCATCTGTTCTACGCTCGACGCTGCCTTCTTCCAGGCGGCGTACATCCCGCCAGCGATGTAGCTGTACTCTCGTGTTCCACTCGGACTCTTCTCATACAGTTGAATGAGCCTGTCCGGCTCACGGAAGGGCAGCGGCTTGAGCAGGACTGAGCGCACGACGGTGAATAACGCAACATTCGCTCCGATCCCGAGAGCCATCACAAGTACCGCAGTCACGGTGAACCCTGGTGTGCGTGACAGTGTGCGAATCGAATAGCGAAGATCGCGCAGCATCGTCTCAAGCCACTCCAGCGAGTTCCTCTCCCATACTGTCTCGCGGACGCGACGTACACTTCCCAGTTTTACCCGGGCACGCTGGATCGCCTCTTCTTTGCTCATGCCGCGGCCCAGATTGTCATCCACCTCATGCTGGATGTGCGCCTCCAACTCCTGCGCCAGTTCTACGTCTGCGGCCGATCTGCCGAAAAATCGTTTTAGATTCATCGTCGCCTCCCGTGACTCGCTTCGGAGCTACTCCGCGGCCTCACCTAAGATTCGGCCGATCGCAACCACCACCTGCTGCCATCGCTTACGCTCTGCTGTGAGGCGCTTCTTCCCTGCGGCCGTCAATTCGTAGAACTTTGCCTTGCGGTTGTTTTCGCTTAGCCCCCACGAGGACTTTACCCAGCCGCGGTCTTCGAGGCGATGCAGGGCGGGATACAACGATCCCTGCTCTACCTGCAGGACGTCTTCTGATGTGTTTTCGATTACGTGGGCGATGGTGTGTCCATGGGCTTTGCCCATCACCAGGGTTCGCAGAATGAGCATGTCGAGGGTTCCCTGCAACATCTCTCCGTTGGCTGGCTTCTTCGGTTCCGTCATATCGTCTCACCGTCCACTCGAATGTCTATGGGAGAGAACGATACACCACTAGATCGTCTATGGGAAGGGTCTTGTGACGACTATTTTTACGGGATTCTGTCCGCTGGGCTAGTTGACGAAGCGGCGCATGCGGATGTTCATGACGATGCCGAGGGCGAGGAAGGTGAAGAGGACCGAGGAGCCGCCGTAGCTGAGCAGGGGCAAGGGGATTCCTGTGACGGGCATGAGGCCGACGACCATGCCGACGTTGACTGCGACCTGGAAGACGATGACGGCGACGACGCCCATGATGATGAAGCTGCCGGGCAGGTCAGAGGCGGTCTGGGCGTTCTGGATGAGGCGCATGAGGATGAGGAAGTAGAGGAGCAGGACGCCGACAGCGCCGACGAAGCCGTGCTCTTCGCAGAAGGCGGCGAAGATGAAGTCGGTATAGGGAATGGGGAGGAAGTCGCCCTGGGTCTGGGTGCCCTTGTTGGTGCCTTTGCCCCAGATACCGCCGGCGCCGACGGCGATGAGGGACTGGCGGATCTGGTAGCCGGAGCCGCGGGGGTCGGAGTCGGGGTTGATGAAGGAGTTGATGCGGGCCTGCTGGTAGGGTTTGAGGTGCTTGCCGCTCTTCCAGGCGATGCCGCCTACGACGACGAGGGCGAGCAGGATGATGGCGACCTGTTTGAAGCGGATGCCGCCGAGGTAAAGACCGCAGATGAGGATGGGCAGGTAGGTGAGGGAAGTTCCGAGGTCGGGCTGCTTGAGGACGAACGCCAGGGGGATGAAGACCATAGCGGAGACTTTGCCGATTTCGGTCCAGGTGAGTTCCCTGCCGGTAAGTCCCCAGAAAAAGCGGGCCACGGCGACGATGAGGATGAGCTTAATCCACTCGGAGGGTTGGAAGTGGGCGCCGTGGAAGCTGATCCAGCGCTTGCCGCCGAGGACCTTGGTGCCGAAGAGCGCAACGGCTATGAGAGAGAGGATGCCGATGCCGTAGGCCCAGTGGACGGTGTCGATGAGGCGGTGGTAGTCGATCAGCGAGATGAGGAACATCAGGACGATGCCGATGGCGAGGAAGCCGATCTGTTTGTGGTCGAAGCCGTGGAACTTGGTGTGGAGGGTGGCGGACTTGATCTCGAGGACAGAGATGAGCGAGAGCAGGAGGACGAAGCCGAGAAGAACCCAGTCGAAGTCGCGGTAGGAGGAGAGGCGGGTCATGATAGCTGGTTGTAGTGTAACCAGTTCCGGCAAGCAAAGCTGGCATGGATTTTCGAAGACGAATAAGGGGAGGCAGTAGCAGGGGTTGTGCTACTCTGGGCGCGTCTGCGGATGCTTCGCGGTGTAAGGTACGGCGGGCCCGGGTCCTCACTTTTGACAGTGCGGGAATTCGATCCATGCAGTTCCTCATGTTTCTGAAAACGGTAACTTTCGGGGATTGCGAGTGGCCGCCGCTTCGAAGACGACTATCAGCCCATCGCCGGTGGACGTTCGCCTGCACCCTTGCCGGAGTGATGACGCTGCTACCGAGCATGGCGGCGGCGTACCAGCCGGGGCAGGGCTTTGCTCAGGAAGACTCGCATATTGAGGACTTGAGTCGTCAGAACCTCCAAGTGCCCTCTGCCGGGGTCAGTACTGACGCAGCGAAGGGAATCTCCGACGACAGCTTACCGGATGCGCCATTGCCTGCGGTGAAACGAAGCGAGGATAGGAACGTCCCAGTGGCGGAACCGGCGACCGGGCTGTCTGTTTCCCAAGGCGGAAGGCGACTGGTTCCACTCAAGGAGTGTCCCTACGACAAAACGAAGGCGCCGGAGTGCCGGGTGCACTGGCGGCAGCTGTTGATCTCTTCCGCCATCTTTTTGACATGGCAGAATACCGCTAACGTTTACTCCAGCTACTGGTATCGGCATGAGACGTTGACGGGAAACTGGTGGGAGCGCTATGTGAATTCGGTGGTGGGGTACAAGTACTCGGTGTGGTCGGATGGCAACCCGCTTCTCGACGACTACATTGGCCATCCGTTGATGGGCTCGATTACGAACGCGCTCTGGATACAGAACGACCCCAAGGGAATGACGCTGGAGTTTTCGAACACGCGACCGTATTGGAAGAGCCGGCTGCGGGCGATGGGGTTTTCGGCGGTCTACAGCACCGAGTGGAAGCTGGGACCGATCGGCGAGTCAGGGGTGGGGCATCAGGGCGACCACTTGTCGTACGAGGACGAGGACGGCCGCTTCAGGAACGAGACCGGGTTTGTTAGCCTGGTGACGACGCCGGTGGGCGGCACGATCTTGACTGTTGCTGAAGACGTCATCGACAAGACCGTCGTTCGTCACTTAGAAAATTTCAACAGAAATCCGTTCATGTTGATGGGGTATTCGTTCCTGACTCCGGGAAAGACTACGGGCAATCTTCTTCGCTTTCGACCGCCCTGGTACCGGGATTCGCGCACGGTGAAGGCGGACTCGTTCTGGAGCGATCCTCCGGCGCCAACTGCGAGTTCTTCTGTGAGTTCTTTGGCTCGGGAAGAAGCGGGTCGTGCAGGCCCGAACGAGGAAGAGATTGTGACGAGTGTTTCCGAGACTGCGGTCGTGCGGCCAGTGCCACAGCGACCAACACTGCAACCGACACTGCCCGGCGGCACGCATGAACTGGGAGCCTGGTGGGGGCTTGCGCTCATGAGCGGACATCTCTGGGGGGAGGCGGGCGATGTGAAGTATATGCCAATCGACGTGCGTTACTCGTACCGGTTCCTCCTGCGTGAGCATTGGGCGCTTCGCTACTCGCCGGAGATTACGGCACTGGCGATGATCGATTGGCCTACTCCGCAGGGAGCCGCTCCGTTCGACCTGCGGAAGCGTTCGTATGGAAGCGGAGTAAGCCCGGAAGGATTTCAGGCGGACTTTCTTCCTTGGCGCGGGGGTCAACATCTTTCGCAAGATGACGCAGGTGGTGACGATCGGCTATCGGTATCAGCACCTCTCCAACGCAAACAACAGCCTGCGTGACGGAACGGATGCGAATACGTTCTATGTCGGAGTGTCGCGGTTTCGCACGAAGGGCGAGGCTGCGTCGACAACGCACTGAAACGGTTCTTGCATATCAGGCGAAGGCGCTATTCGGCGGTTGGGGCGGGGGGTTTCGGGGTGGAAGCCGGGGTGGGCTGGGGAGTGGTGGGCTGCGGGGTGTCGGCGATGCGGAGGTTGTTGTCGCGCTTGCGTTGCTTGGTGACGAAGGCGTTGATGACCTGGGCGGCGAGCTTGGCAGAGTTGTTGCCCCAGTTTCCGTTCTCCCAGAGGACGGCGACGACGATGTCAGGGTTGCGACGGGGGGCCATGCCGACGAACCAGGCGTTCGGCACAGTCTTATGGCCGCCGCCGGAGCGGGCGAGGGCGTCGTGGCTCATGACCTGGGCGGTGCCGGTCTTGCCTGCGAAGTCGACGCCATCGAGATGCGCGACGTAGGCGGTGCCGATGGGGCTGCTGGTGACGTTGGACATCGCGTCGGTGATGAGCTGCCAGTTCTCGGTGGTGAGGGAGATGGTGGCTTCGCCGGAGCCGGGGAAGTTTTCGTGGATTGTCTGGAGCAACTCTGGCGGGACCTCGTCGGGGAAGACGACGTGGGGGCGACGAAGGACGCCGCCGGAGGCGATGCCGCTGAGCGCGCGGGCGAGTTGGATGGGTGTTGCGGTGACGGCTCCCTGGCCAATCCCGACGGAGATGACTTCGCCGGCGTACCACTTTTCATGCTGCGTCTTCAGCTTCCAGGCGGTGGAGGGCATGGTGCCGGAGACTTCGTCGGGCAGATCGATGCCGGTCTTCTGGGAGAAGCCGAGAGAGGTGGCGTACTTCGCGATGGTGTCGATCCCGAGGCGGTTGGCGAGAGTGTAGTAGAAGGTGTCGCAGGAGTAGGGGATGGCGTTGTTGATGTCGACTGCGCCATGGTGGCGATCGCAGGCGTAGAAGTGGCCGTAGAACTCGGCGCCGCCGTTGCAGGAGACGTGCATGGTCTGGGCTACGTTCTCCTGGAGACCGGCGACCGACATGATGATCTTGAAGGTGCTGCCGGGGGCGAGCTGGGCCTGGATGGTCTTGTTGAGCAGCGGATGGTCGGGGTTGTTGAGAATCTCGTTCCAGTAGTTCCTGGTGAGACGGACGGAGAACTGGTTGGGGTCGAAGGTGGGGCGGGAGGCCATGGCGAGGATTTCGCCGGTGTGGGGGTCCATGGCAACGATAGCGCCGACCTTGCCTTCGAGGGCTTTTTCGGCGGCCATCTGGATGTCGAGGTCGATTGTGAGCTTGAGGTCTTTGCCGGGGATGGCGAGTTCCTGGCCTAGGTGGCCGAGCTCTTTGCCGTGGCTGTTGACGATGACGTCGCGGCTGCCGTCGGTACCGCGGAGGAGGGCGTCGTAGGTGGCTTCGACGCCGGAGCGGCCGACGACGTCGCCGGGAGAGTAGAGGGCGTAGCGGTCGTCGTTGGCTAGCATCTGCTCGGAGACCTCGCCGACGTAGCCGATGAGGTGAGCGGCGAAGCCATCGCTGGGGTAGAGGCGGCGCTGCTCGTCGAGCGTTTCGAGTTCGGGGAGCTCGTCGCGGTGGGCGGCGATGAAGGCCTGCTCGTCGGGGGTGATGTCCTGCTTGAGGGGAATGGGCTGGTATTTGGGGGCGATCTGAAAGCGGCGAATTGTGGCCTGGATCTGCTCGACGGGGATGTGGAGGCCTTTGGAGATGAGCGGCAGGTCGGCGTCGAGATCTTTCACCTGTTCGCGGAGGAGGTAGCAGGAGACGGAAGGGTAGTTGTCGACGAGGAGGCGGCCTTCGCGGTCGAAGAGCTTGCCGCGCGGGGCGAGGATGGGGACTTTGCGGACACGGTTGGCTTCGGCGAGAGAACGGAAACTTTCGGCGTTGAGCACCTGTAGGCGCCAGAGTCCGGCGAGGAGGACGGCGAGAATCAGCGCGACGAGGTACTGGGCGGAGTGGAGCTTGCCGACGGGCAGCTTCTCGGCCTTGCCGGTGGGGCCGATATTCTGGGCTTCGGGATGGTGGACTGGTTCCATGCTTAATCTCAGTCTACGGCTGGCGCTGCAGACTTGGCTCTCCCACTGTTGTGTATCAAGGTGTTCGTTAGACGGTTGAATCTTCAGTTTTAGTCACGGCGCCTGGTGTTATCGAGCAGAAAGAAGATGGGAAGGGCCACAACGGTGTTGATGGCGGCGCGAAGGAGCTCGTGGAGCCATAGGATGTGGAAGTCGGTGAGTCCGAGGAGGCGGCGGTTTATGAGAAAGATCAGGAGACTGTTGAGGAGGAAGAAGCCGAAGTTGATGAGGATACGGGTGGTGAGGTTTTCTACGTCGACCTGAAT
>WNFD01011756.1_pt1 | contig 19953 bp, 14 predicted proteins | sample 5400491 | NCBI WGS metagenome assembly WNFD01 (sample SAMN13153343, study PRJNA577476) | soil metagenome | isolation source: 120 cm saprolite under Douglas fir tree site 2 hole 2 replicate 2 | place: USA:California | collected 2015-04-18
CGTGCTGTGGGTCGCCGCGCGCATCGCGTTCGTCAGCGTGGCCGCCGGCATTGTTATTGGTCTGGCCGTGGACAGCTTTCTCGGCGCCATCGTCGCCCGCTGGATGGAAAACGCCTTTGCCGCAGGCAGTCTGTTCGCAACCGCCGTGCTCCTCGCTCTCAGCGCACTTCTCGCCTGCCTGTTGCCCGCCCGCCACGCCATCACCGTCTCACCCGCCGAGGCTCTCCGCTCTGAGTAAGACGTAACCCATTTGAGCCTTCACATCTCAAACCGTCCCCGCCACTCCGCCGGAACAATCGGGCAAAGATCGTCTTTGGTCCCGAAAATCCTCTTGCGCACCGAAGCAACCGCCCGGTATCCCAAATCGCGCAGCGGACGCGGCACGAGCCACAACGCCCCGGCGACAAAGCTCCGGAATCCCCCAAGATGCCGCAAAATATAGATCACCGCCGCCGACTCCGTTCGCAGGCGGCCCTGCGCGTCGAGCACTACAACGCTGTCCGGCAGTCGGCCGCGAACGTCTTCCGGCAGCTTCTTCTTCACAAACTCGCCCTGAAGAGGAGCAAAATGGAAGGGTTGCGGGCCCCGGTCCCGCTTCAGCACGAACGTCACGACGCCATGGCACAGAGCGCAGGTTCCATCGAACAGGATGTATTCGATGCGCTGCTCTCCGGGTGAATCGGTGCTTTTATCGGTGTTCATCCGTGGTAAGGTTGAGGCTGGGTTTGACTGTTCCGACCTCGCCCGTTCTGCTACCATGATTATAGTTTCGTGCTCGGCCCGCAAGTCGATTGGCCTGAGCTTGTAACGATCCCGATTTTCCCGCCTTCTCTCTGTCGTTACGAACTCCGTCGAGCCATCGGCCTGCCCGGGCTAAATTCTTCCACGAAACTTACGGGAGGAAAATGAAGAAAGATCTCACTCACATCATCATTGTTCTGGACCGCAGCGGCTCGATGTCGGGCATACAGCAGGCGACGATTTTGGGCTTCAACGAATTCATCGGCAAACAGCGGACATTACCGGGCGAAGCCACGCTGCTGGCCATCAAGTTCGATGACCAGTACGAACTGCTCTATGAGGGCAGCCTGGCGGGAGTTCCTCCGCTCGACGAAAACAATTTTGTGCCGCGCGGCATGACCGCGCTGCAGGACGCCATCGGGCGCACCATCGACGAAGCCGGCCGCAGGCTGGCCGCAACCAGCGAAGACCAGCGGCCGGAAAAGGTCGTCTTCATGATTCTCACCGACGGCCTGGAGAACGCCAGCAGGGAATACAGCCACGACAAGGTGGCGGAAATGATCCGGCACCAGCGCGAGAAGTATTCCTGGGAGTTTATCTTCCTGGGCGCAAATCAGGACGCGGTCCTGATTGGCGGAGGCCTGAACATTCCCCAACAGGCTTCGATGACCTACGCAGCCAGTCCGGCAGCCATGGCATCGGTGATGGACTCTGTCGGCCAACTCACAGCCCAGTACCGGGCCGGCAAGCCGGCAGCCTTTACCGAAGAGCAGCGTGAGGCCGCCATGACCGGGAAAGCATAATTCATCGCGTAACTTCCACCGGCGGCGGGCAAAGGACCCGCCGCCGTGAGGCCTGATAAGAATATTTTCGCAGGTTACTTTGGTGCGTGCTCCGGCAGAGTGCCCCGTGCTAACATTCTGGGTAACCAGTGCCGAAGGATAAGAAGACAGGTCAGGAAGTGTAAGAAGGTGGGTTCCATGGATCGCAAGACCAGATTTGTTTTATCCGCTCTGGTGCTGTTTTCGTGTTTTGTCCTGCTGGCTCTGGCCACTTATACCAGTCCTCGCTCGGGCAGCGTCATCGCCGCCGGCAACCCGGTGCAGGCACGATTTGCTCATACCGCCACGCTGCTGCAGAACGGCCGCGTCCTCATCGCCGGGGGCATGGAGCGCAACGGCATCTGGCTGAATTCCACCGAACTCTGGGACCCCGATAACGAACGTTTCATCTCATCCGGCAAAATGTTCGCGCGCCGCGCCGGCGCCACTGCCACCCTTTTACCCAACGGACAGGTATTGATTGCCGGCGGCAGCGACGGCACTTCGCCCAACCTGGCCAGCGCCGAACTGTTCGATCCGCGCACGGGTCAGTTCGCGCGCACCGGCGACATGCTGGGTCCGCGCTCGCACGCCGCGGCCATTCTGCTGCATTCCGGCAAGGTGCTGATTGCGGGTGGCAATGCCTCGGGCGACAACGAGCAACTGGCCACCGCGGAAATCTACGATCCGATCACGGGCAAGTTCGCGCCCACCGGCAACCTGCAGGCAGCGAGAAGTTATTACACCGCCGTGATGCTGAAGGATGGCCGGGTGCTCCTCACGGGTGGACTCAGCGGCGGCCAGTATCCCTACCATCAGGTGGAAGCGACGGCCGAGATCTACGACCCGGCCACCGAGCGATTCACACTGACCGGAAGCCTCGCAACTCCGCGTTTTAAACAGGGCGCGGCCCCGCTGCCCGATGGCCGTGTGCTGATCGTCGGCGGCTCCAATGAAAATGGCCGCCAGTATGAATACTCAAGCACCGAGATCTTCGACCCGAAAACGGGACACTTCTCCGCCGGTCCCACTATGAATTTCGAACGCTACAAGTTGTTTTACGGTGTGGTCGCCCTGCGGGATGGAAGAATCCTGGTCGCGGGCGGCGCCGGTCCGATGGAAATCTACGATCCCGCCAAAGGGACGTTCGTGCCGATCGCGGGCCCGCCGCTCGACGGTTTCTTCTACAACACCGCCACCGTGCTGCGTGACGGCCGCGTGCTCCTGGTGGATGGCTATGGATACCGCCCGGTCAATGGCGCGGTACGGCAGGCACGTCTGTTCGCGCCGTAAAATGGATTTGGTAATTGGGTAATTTTGTAATTGAGAGCCTGTCTCCGATCTTCAATTACTAAATTACCCAATTACTAAATTTGCCTTCAGCCGGTTTACCGTCTCGCGAAATACCCGGTCTTCGTTCTTACTTTCACTCCGTCCTTCTTCGCCCGCACGGCAATCTTATGGAAGGTCTCGTCTTTCACTCCGTTGGAAGGATAATAAGCCAGCTCATACGAAGTTCTCAGCTCTTCCCCGATCTGCCTGAAGTATTCGTGCGGATCGACTGAGGTGGCGTCGAACTGCGCGGCCCCCGTTTCTCTGGCAATGCGTTCCATCACCCGCATGCCGTACTGATTGCGCGCCGTGAGCTTGTGATGGTCTTTCTGCGTATAGCGGACACAGAACACCAGCACATCGGCGGCCTGGGCGGCCTCGATGGCCGTCATCATATCGTGAGAGCTGGAGTTGTCTTCACCGTCGCTAAACACGATCAGGGCGCGTCTTCCCGTTTGGCCTTTAAGCTTTTCGCTCACCGGGTAAAAAATCGAATCATAAAAGGCGGTTCCGAGTATGCGCTCCTCCACAGGCCCCATTTCGGCATAACGGTCGGAGGGTGAGAAATCGCGCAACGCATCCAGCAACTGATCGGCATCGTTGGTGTAATCGCTCGCCAGCCGCAGATGGTTCCCGAAGCACACCAGAAAAGCCTTGTCTTTCGGCCCGAGCACCTCTTTGAGAAACACATTCAAATCGTTTCGGTGTTTTTTATAGAAATGCTGCTGACTGTCGCTGACGTCGACGATCAGCCCCAGCGTCAGAGGCAGGTCAACGCTGCGGGAAAAGAACGCGACCTTCTGCGGCACGGTGTCCTCAAAAACTTCCATGTCGTCGGCGGTGAGGTTCTCCACCAGAGCGCCTTTGGCGTCGCGCGCCGTAAAGCTGACGTTGACCAGGCTGACTTTGACCCGCAGGGGTTCCTGCGACCGGCAGAGGCCGGGCAAAGCCATGAGAGCCAGAATGCCCACTGCTCTTCGAACCAGCGCTGAGATATGCATAACCAGTAATACGCCTGGGAATGGATATTGGATGCAAAAAGATTTTAAATTTAAAATTAAAGTTTTAAATTTAAAATCCTTTCACCACCGATGGTCATTGAATTCCGAAAAGCCCTCATCCCCGACGATCTTCCCGCGCTCTGCGATTTTGACCGCCGAATCTTCCACGATTACCCCGGAGACCTGTTCTCGCCGGAAGTCTGGAGCGAGGTGGAATCCTGGTGGATGATCGTCGATGGAGAAACCGCGGGCTGCACGGCATTCCTGAATCACGTCGACTACAACGGACGCCGAAAGCGGGGCACTCTCTACATCATGACCACCGGCGTGCTGCCCGAATATCGCAACCGAGGGTATGGCCGCGCTCAAAAGGAGTGGCAGATCGAACATGCCCGCAAAGAAGGCTTTACCACCATCGTCACCAACTCCCGGCAGAGCAATACAAGGATGATCGAACTCAACCGGGCCCTGGGCTTTGAAGTCCGCCGCATCGAACCTCACTACTATCACGATCCGGACGAGGCTGCGGTGGTGATGCGGTTAAGGCTCTCCAAATAGAAGATTTTAAATTTAAAATTTAAAATTTGAAATCTCTCCTCTAAAACGGAAAGGCCCGGCAAACATCGCCGGGCCCCATAACGTCGTTCAATTTCTTTTAGCGAGGCTGAACCGGAGTTACCGTCAGCGGCTGCTCCAGAGTGAACTCCAGCAGGGTTTCACTGGGAACGCGAACGCGATCGCCCCGTGTCATCACCTGGACGGCTGTGCCCGCTCCCGCGCCTACTCCCGCGCCGACTGCGGCGCCCTTGCCGCCGCCTACGACGCCCCCGATGATCGCTCCGACGACTGCGCCGGTGCCGACTTTGGCGGCGGTGTTGGCGCCGCGCGAGCGGCCTGAAACCTGATAGTCGCCGGTAACCAGCGGAAAGCTCCTGCCCTGGAGGTCAATGGTGGTCAGCGCCATCCGAAGCTGTGCGCGGCCCGCGAACTGGCCGGATGTCTTCACCTCTTCCAGACGTCCGTAGACGGAAACGCCACGCGGAGCGACCAGAACATCGCCGACATAAATCGGCTGGTCCAATGTGGTCGAGAACCGATCGCCGACCTCGCTTTTGCTGGAATCGATCAGCTCAATGGTCCGCACGGTGATGCGTGTTCCACTGGGCACGGTCACGGCCTGCGGATAGCCGGGCGCGCCATTATTGTTCGGCACATTCAACTGGGCGGGCGTCCCATCGGCGTCGATGGGCCGGTTTCCCTCCGGCCGGTTGCCGGCGCGCTGGTCGTCATCTCTGCGGGCATCGTCTCGCCTGTCATCATCCCGACGAGCGTCGTCTCGTCTGTCGCGGTCCGCATCTCCGGTCCGATTGCCGAACCCTTCCTGAGACGCCGCATCGTCGCGCGGCGGAGGCGGAGCCGGCAGAGGCGGACGCTGATATTCCGGCTCCGGCGGAGGAGCGGTCTCGGAGACCGGCATATCGAAGGTCACCGAACTTACGTCGTCCACCGCAAAATGCTGGATCCTCGAACCAACGCGGAAATTGATTTCTCTCTCAGTGCCGCCCAGATACGTGCCTTTGATGACGCTGCCGTTCTTCAGTTCGAGCGTGTCGGCTGAAGCCATTGCGGCCCACACGAAAAGGAAAGCCAACAGGGTTGCGAAACGCACCTTCATGATGATCTCCTTCATAACATTCGCGTCTGCGGCTGAAAACCCCGCGCATTTCAATAAACCCGGCTGCGCGCGGGAAGTCGTGGGCGGTCGCTGCTTTTCAGTCTGTCAGACGCTACAGGAATGGATGATCATAACAGCGGTTGGGTTGCTTTTGACGCATACTAAAGGACTTACGGCTGACGTAACATCAAGCGCGCAGCAGGATAAAGAGATGTAAAGAATCACGCGGTGAGGCAGACATCCGGAGTCGCAAGGCGCTCTCTTTTGGCATGACGAAAGAGAGCGCGCGTGATGCCAGGCATCCTCGCTGCCGCTGCTGTATCATGATGTCCAATCCCCGGACCCGGAAACAATCATGACCAATCGCCGCCTTCTTATACTGTCAGGGTTTTTATTGCTGACCGCGAATCTATGGAGTCAGGATTCCGCCTCCAACGGCTCGCTGGGCAGGGTTTCGTTTCCGATTTCCTGTGCGCCGGAAACGCAGGCTGAGTTCGAACGCGGTGTGGCGCTCATGCATTCGTTCCAGTATCCGAGCGCGCAGCCAGTGTTCACAGGGCTCACGGAGAAAGACCCGCAGTGCGCCATGGCCTGGTGGGGCCGTGCGATTAACCTCTATCATCATCTGTGGAGCTGGCCCGACGGCAAAGAGCTGCATCAGGGATATGACTACATCGTGCGGGCGCACCTGGCGGGACGCACTACCGAACGCGAGCGCATGTATATCGACGCGGCCGCCGCACTTTATATTGATTCGCCGAAACTCGATCGGAAGCAGCGGCTGAAAAACTACACTGCAAAAATGGCCGCGCTCTGGAAGCAAAATCCCCAGGACATCGAAGCCGGATCTTTGTACTCGCTCACCCTGCTGTCCGGCCCTCGCGATGACGAAGCCGGATCGCGGAAAGAAGCAATCGCCATTCTTCAGGACCTGTTTGCCCGCGCTCCCGACCATCCCGGTGTGGACCACTATCTGATTCACGCCACCGACAAACCCGAATTCGCGGCCCAGGGACTGAAGGCGGCCGAACGATATGCGACAACCGCGCCCGCATCGTCTCATGCGCTGCACATGCCGTCGCACATCTTTGCCGCGACGACGAAGCGCAAAAACTGGCCGACAGCCTGAAAGATGTTCCCGCCATTCAGCCCGATGAAATCACCGACGAAGGTATCGCCATGCGGGCGCTTACAGTCATGGAAACCCACCGCTGGGCGATGGCCGCGCAACTGGATGAGAAAGCTCCCACTGTGGCCTTTGTCCGTATGCGCGTTCACTGGGCACGGGCGATTGCCGCCGCCCATCTGGGCGACCGGAAAACCGCACAGCAAAATGTAAAACAACTTCATCACGATTACGCCGCGCTGCGAAAAGCGCGCGGAATCCTTCGCGAGAGCAATCCCATGGTGACCGAAGCCGAGGCGTGGCTGGAATTCGCGCGCGGCAAGACCGAAAAAGCCGTTTCTAAAATGCGGGAAGCCGCCGACCAGGATGAATTCGGCGTGGACGAGTTCTCTCTGCCTGCCCGCGAACAGTTAGGCGATCTGCTGCTGGAACTCAAGCGCCCCGCCGATGCCCTCGAAGCCTACGAAACCATGCTGAAGACCGCCCCCGGCCGCTTTGATTCACTCTGGGGCGCGGGACGGGCCGCCGAACTCGCCGAAAAACCGGAGATCGCCGCGCGCTACTATGCTCAGCTTCTCAAAATAGCCGCCCCCTCATCGGACCGGGTGGAACGGCAACAGGCTATCGCGTTTTTGGATAACATGCGGAGAACGGGAAACGGGCTTACCAGAGATTGATAATTGTCAAAATCGGGAAATCGATTGTCATTCCGAACGCTCGGCTCGCGGCGTCAAGCCGCGCGCCGAAGGTGAGGAATCTGCTCCGCCGCGTAAAGAGGTCCGCCCGACTGCCGCAAATATCCAACCGTCCATCGCTCTCCCCCATCTCCTTGAATCTTAAGACTTTTCCCATGCCTTAATTTAACTTCGAAAATTAATCAAAAAGTTTGTAACGAATTGGCCTTCGGCCGCACTACCTAGTAACGAACGTCTGCATGGGACCGGTGGCATTCGTAAGTTTGAAGAGTTGCTAGGGGGAGTGCCACCTGGTTTCCTCCACCTGATTGATTGTTTGATTTAGTTCGGGATTGACTCAGAGAAGGAGAAGGTCTTTGGGTCAGAGGCAGAGACGCACTCGAGCCGCGTCTCTGCCTTTCCTTTTTGTGTCTCCAGGGAAGTATTTTTAAGGCTAATTTCGATTAGTCATCTCTAATATTCAGATAAATATCCCTTTCGCCGGATAAATCCTCCGTTGATTGAACAGAAATCCCACTATAATACTCCCGCTTTCCCCCACAAACTCAAGCCCAATCTCAAGGAGATCCTTGTATGAGACTGCACTTTGCCCCGAGCAGGGCAATCATGATTTGTCTGCTGGGGCTGCTGTCACTTCCGGCATATGCGAACACCGCGGTGGTCGATTGCACCGGGGCCACGCCCGGCGCCTTTACCACGATCAATGCGGCGATTAACTCTCTTCCCCCGATCGGCCCCAATACGGTGACCGTTACCGCCGGTCCCTGCACCGGACCGATTCTGGTGTTCCGCTACACCGATCTCGGCATTTTCGCCGGCGCTCCGGTCACCGTCCAGGCGGCCGTTCCCACCCAGCGAGTGATGAGCATTTTCGATTCACATAACGTTGGCATCAGCGGTCCCTTTACCTTCGATGGCGGACGCGGAGCGGTCATACAAAAGTACTCCACGGTTGACATCGACGGCCTCACCATCCAGAACAGCGGAGGCCTGGGACTGACGAGCCTCGATTCCTCCGTTCACATCTCCAACAGCGTGATTAAGAACAGCGTGCGTTCGGGTGTCAGCGTCAACGGCGGCATTTTTTCCGTTGACTCCGGGGTTGCGATCACCGGCAATGGACGAACCGGAATCAGCGCCGGCACCGCTCATCTCACCCTCAACGGCGGCGACGGCACACCCGGCACCGAGATCAACATCAGCAACAACGTCACCGTGGGCGTGGCCCTCTTCAACAGCTCCGAAGCCGATATCAACAGCGACACGCGCATCGACCACAACGGCGGCATCGGGCTCGAAGTTTTTCACACCAGCACCGTGCTGATGACCGATGGTGAAATCAACAGCAATACCGGCATCGGCGTCCATTGCGGCGAAACCAGCCATTGCGAATGGGCCGGAGCCACTACCATCAACACCAACCTCGGCGGCGGCATTGAGATCACCGACCACTCCGACGCATACATCGATGGCGGCATCACCATCTCCGGCAACACCGGCACCGGCGTGCTGGTCGACCTGAGTTCCCTGCTCAACAGCCTCGGCGGCAACTTCATCACCAACAACAGCGATGACGGAATCATCGTGAACACCCTGTCAGTGATCAAGTTCGCGGCCAACGACACCGTTACCGGTAACGGGAAACTGGCGCTGGAGTGCAACAACGGCTCGCTGGTCTCCGGCGACGTCGCCACCTACAAACCGAAAAAGTGCGGCCCGGCCTTCCAGGCCCAGCCGATTAAGTAGTCCGCAGTTCGACGAAAAAGGGCCGCTCTCGGGCGGCCTTTTTTATTTGATCCGGCAAAAAGCAAAACCCAGAAATCTTGAAACACGGAGGAAACGGAGGAGAAAACCAGAGGAAGCGGAGGAATTCACAATGGGGTAATCGCAGTGCCAACAGTCTTCCCGGCACACGGAAATATCGGGTCACCGTTAAAACCCCAGGCATTCCTCCGTTTCCTCTGGTTTTCTCCTCCGTATTTCAAGATTTCTGGTTTTGATCTTTTCGAACACTCCCGGCATAGAACGCCTCCGGCGCCGGCCTATATGCCCTCGCCAGCCACAGCGGCCGGCGCAGATTGTCCGGTCCCGGTCCTGGCCGTGTCATCTCCATCCAGCGTTTGTATTCTTCGTGGGACTTGTTGGTGTCCACGAACACATCGCCATAGCGGTCTTCCACTCGCGCCCTGGTCACCGTGACTTTCTGATGCCAGCAGTGCTGTCCGCTGATGGGGTCGGGCTGCACCGGGAAGATCAGGTTCTGGTGGACTCCTGCGTCTTCCCAGTGAATGCGCGATGAATCCGGGTCGTCGCTCGCGAAAGGGCGGACACCGTGTAGCTGCCGCATCATCCACTCACCGGGTTTGGTCTGTTTGAGATCAACCAGCGCCGTGGACCAGCGCTCGCCGCCCGAATCTTCCTGCAAGCGCCAGCGGCCGAGATGATGCGAACACGCAATCACCCCCGGACGAATCGCCTCTGTCACCCACACCCGATCTATAAAGTAGCCGATGGAAGTCGCAACCCGCACCAGGTCGCCGGTGTCGAGCCCCATGCGCGCGGCGTCTTCGGTATGGAGCCATACGGGATTCTTGTGCGAGATCTCATACAGCCACTTGGCGTTGCCCGAGCGGCTGTGAATCAGCGTGGGCAGACGAAAAGTCGGGAGCAGCAGCATCTCGCCTTTGCTTACGTCGATGTTGTCGCGGTGGACGTGGCTCTTGACGTAGGTGGGAATGGTGAGTTCCGGCCACTTCCAGTCTTTGAGCGTCTTCGAATAGAACTCCAGTTTGCGCGAAGGCGTCGGAAATCCCGCGACCGCCTGGCCGTCGATCTCCACGCCCACGCATGCGCCGTTTTTCCTGACTACGCCTGTGCTCTGCTCGGTCTGGCTTCCCTGCGCTTCCTGAGACGTCAGGGGCCTGGCGTGCGTGTTGTAAACATTCTCCTCCACCAGAAAAGCCCCATACTTGCGCATGTAGTCATAGGGCGGCAGGCCTTCTTTGGCCGCTGCCTGGGGAAGTCCGGGCACGCTGTTCTCGAATATCCAGCGATAGTATTCGCCGATGCGCAGCTTCTCGCCGGGACGGTACGGCGACTCAAAGTATTTGCGAATGCCCAGCGATCCATCGGGATCGACTCGCCATGAAAGCTCGATCCAGAACTCGTCCTCTTCCCAAACCTCTCCCAGCCCCGCTTCGCGATGGGCTTCATAGGTGGTATTGAACTCCCGTCCCTGCTTTTCAAGAACGACACGCATAACCGGCTGGCGAAAGCCGATCCAGCGTGCGGCGTGTGTCTCCTGGCTCATCAGGTCGTGCCGCTCGGAGGCGTGCCCCATGGGGAGCACGTAATCCGAAAACCACGCGGTCTCGCTCCAGGTGGGCGTAAGGCAGGCATGGCGCTCGACTTTGGTCTCATCCGTCAGCGTTTCCATCCACGACATGCCGTCTGGATTGGTCCATACCGGGTTATAGACGCGGGTGAAGTAAACAGCCAGCTTTCCCCGGCCTTCCTTGAGGAAGTGAGGCAGCAAAAAACTCATTTCAAAAAACGCCAGAGGAAATTCCGGCGCCCACATCAACTCGTTCCAGGCGTTGGGCGCGGGCGGCATCATGGGCGGCGCGGGGATGAACTTGTTCCATCCGCTGGGCGCGGTGCCCCCGACCGTGCTGACCGCTCCCACCAGCACGGTAAGAAATTCAAGCGCCCGCGAGACCTGCCACCCGCCGAGATTGCCGGCGGCGGCGTTGCGCCAGACGTGTGTGCAGACCGCCGAGCCCGAGCGGCCCACCTCGCGCGCGACCTCCACGATGATCGCGGCGTCCACGCCCGATTCCTGCGCGGCGAATTCCGGCGTGTATTTTGAATAGGTTACTTTCAATTCCTCAATAAAACCTTCAAATGTCTGTGGCCTCTCCGGATGCTCTTCGCGCAGAAACTCCGCCCAGTTCACCCAACGCTTCACAAACTCCCGATCATAAAGATTTTCTTCGATCAGCACCCGGCACATGGCCAGAAGAATCGCCGACTCGCTCCCCGGCCACGGAGAGAGCCAGTAGTCGGCCTTGGTGGCGGTGTTCGAGAGGCGCGTATCCATGACGCAGACTTTCGCGCCGCGGGACTTACCGTCGATGATGCGCTGCGCGTGCGGATTGAAATAGTGCCCGGCTTCCAGATGCGAACTCAGCAGCAGGATAAACTTCGCATTGGAATAATCTGGCGAGGGACGATCGAGCCCGTGCCAGAACGCATAGCCGGTGCGCGCTCCCGCCGAGCAGACATTGGTGTGGCTGTTGTGTCCGTCTATGCCCCACGCGTGCAGGACCCGCTGGTTGTAGATCAGCTCATGACCGGGACGCCCGACGTGATACATGATCTCGTTTTTGCGGTCTTCGGTAAGCGCGAGTCGAATGCGTCCGGCCAGATCGTCGAGGACGTCATCCCAGGTCACCCGCTCCCACTTCCCTTCGCCGCGTTTGCCCGCCCGTCGCAACGGATAAAGGATGCGCTCCGGGTCATTCACCTGATTGATGGTCGCCGGCCCCTTGGCGCAGTTGCGCCCCCGGCTGCCGGGGTGCGCGGGATTCCCCTCAAACTTGTGAATGCGGTTCTTTTCCTTATCCACCCAGGCCAGAAGCCCGCAGGCCGCCTCGCAGTTGAAACAGATGGTGGGGATCAGTGAGTAATGCTTCTCAACCTTGCGCGGCCACTGACCGGCGTCGTATTCAGTCCAGTCATCCCACCGGTGGGCGGGCGGAAAGCTGGCGAGGCCTTCCTTTGGATCTTCGAGGTCGAATACAGCGGGATTCAAGGGCTGTTGCATATTTAGCTGCTAGCTGGTGGCTACTGGCTTCTGGCTCCAGCGCACCAATTGGTTTCGTCCTTGTCCATGTAGTTCATCGTTTCAGCCAGCCGCCAGTAGCCAGTAGCTAGCGCTCGCTAGCTCAGCGGAACGGATTGCCCCGCCTTCACCCACATATCTTCGAAGTACCACAAGCCCATCAGGGCGAGCACCGCCGCGATCAGTCCGAGCAGCGTGGTAACGCCGGTCGCCAGCATGATGGCCAACACAATGATCGGCGCAACCATTCCGATTCCGACAACCGAGATCCAGAACGAGCCGCGCATTTTGCCTCGCACCATGTTTTGAATAGCCAGGTTCGCATGACCGGGATGACTCACGGTGATTTCGATCAGCGTCAGTGCCGCGCCCGCCGTCAGCGATCCCGCAAGAAGCAGCAACAGGGGCCTGATCATCCCCGGAGCGGCGCCGATCGAAAAACTGACCAGCAGCAGCGTGGCAGCACCCGCCACCAATGCCTGCGCCAGCAGATGCCAGAGAAACAGCGGACTTTGCCAGAGATCGCGGCCTTTGGCCTGAGCGAACAAAAATGCCGAATAACACGCCGAAGCAATGCCGAGCGCGGCGGTAATCCACACCAGCGGCATGGGCACGCTGGGTTTCAGCAGCCCGAACAGAAGCCATGCAGTGGCCGCCGCGCCATAAGCCATCAGGACGTACGCGCCCAGCACCAGCCATGATCGAAAATTGCCTTTCGTCAGCAAATAGTAAAAGCGATCAGGGCGTTTCAAATCGATCACCAGCAATACCATGGTGACGCCCAGCGCGGCCAGGGCGATCAGCGGACTCACGACACTGACCAGCGCGCCGTTCTCTCCGGTCCACCCCATGAGAATCGCCGCGATCAGCAACACCCCGGCGGCGATGGATTTCGTCCAGAGATACGCGGCAATCTTCCATCCCCAGGGCGCGGGATGCCCCACGTCATACACCTCGCGCGTGGCGCGCGCGTCGAATCCTCCGACGCCCGCGTGCTCGTCGCGCCGTTCGGCAAACATATGGGTATTTTGTCGCGAGAGCAGCGTCGGATCGAGCAGACCTTCCTCGATCCCTATGTAATAGAGTTTGGGCTGCGTCTGCTTCTCCGGCTTCCGAACAGAAACCTTATCTGTTGCCACGATCCGGCTCGCCTTGCTGGTCTTGTCGTCAAGGTCGCCCGCGATGATCGCCTGCGTCGGACAGACAATTACGCACGCCGGCTCCTGATTGGCCTCGACGCGATGGGCGCAGAAATTGCATTTGGCCGCTGTATTGTTATTCGGATCGATATAGAGCGCGTCATACGGACAGGCCTGCATGCAGCCTTTGCATCCGATGCAAATCTCATTGTCGAAGTCTACGATGCCATTGGAACGGCGGAAGAGGGCGCTGGTGGGGCAGATCTCAATGCAGGGAGCGTTATCGCAGTGGTTACATCGCATGACCCCGAAGTGGCGGCTGCTGTTGGGAAATTCGCCCTTCTCGACGTACTTGACCCAGGTGCGAAACACACCCAGCGGGACCTGGTGCTCTTCTTTGCACGCCACGGTACAGGCGTGACAGCCGATACATCGGTCCTGATCGATGATGAATCCGTAGCGCATGAGAAAAGACAAAAGTGTTCGTGGCGGAAGAAGCCCTCCGCTTTTTCACGCCGCGGTCAATGTGTGATGACCGACTATTTTAGGGGGCGAAGGGGTAAATGACAAATGCGGGGGCTAAGCCGGGCTAAGCTCTGGCTAACCCTCGCGATGCGCTTTCTTTTGTCATTCCGAGGCGCGCAGCGCCGAGGAACCTGCTTGCACTCACCTTGTCGGCTCAGTTTCCGGCCCGTCGAAACTGCGAACTGCAGACGGCTGATCGCATCGTTATCCCGCCCGAGAGCCGATAAAGTCGGCACAAACAGGTTCCTCCGCGCTGCGCGCTTTCGGAGTGACAAACGAGAGCACTTCGCAAGGATAATCGCCTGCCAGCAGGCTCTCTGAAAACAAACCCTTGACTTCACCCCCCGTCACGAACTAAATATGCCGCGTCGCCGTGAGGGAAACCCTCTCCACCGACGTTGTATATAGATGGACGGCCTCATTCAGGAAGTGACTTTATGACAAAGCAAAACCCCGATGCCAAAGGCATCGCCACGGTCGTTGACGAAGAGTTGAAAGACATTTCCCGCCGCCGAGGTGAAGACCCACCCGCGCCCGGCGCCGAAAAAGACTGGCCCAAACGCTGTCTGGAGAAGAATCTCTTCGGAGTCACCATCTCCGGCGGCGGTATTCGCAGCGCCACGTTCGCTCTGGGAGTTCTTCAGGGCCTGGCCGGGAAGAATCTGTTGCAACAGGCCGACTATCTCTCCACCGTCTCCGGCGGCGGATACATCGGGTCATGGCTCCAGGGCATTCTTTTTCATGGCCCGAAATCCTATACCCCGCTGATGCCCCATGTCCCGGAGCCCGCAGCCAAAGATCCGATTACCTTCCTGCGCAAGTACAGCAATTACCTCGCGCCGCGCCTGGGGCTCTCTCTGGACACGCTCGTCATTCCGCTCATCTGGTTCCGCAACATGGCCCTGAACCAGGGCATCATCATCTCGGCCCTGGTCGCTCTGTTCGTTCTGACGCTCGCCCCCGGCGCTCTGCTGCAGGAGTTGATGGAGGATGGCGACGGCATCGCCTCGCTGGTTTCTCTGGCGCTGTGCGTCATCTTCGCGCTGGTTGTTGATCGCCATCCCGTTGTACTGCGCCATTCTGCTGCTGATTTGCGCGCTGGCGCCCAAAGATGGTGTGCTTCATCCCGGATCCGCTGTGCGGATCGGCGTTGCCATCCTGTGGGTGCTGCACGCGGCGCTGCAGGCACAGGGGCGGTTTGTCAGCTGTTACCGGGCGCGCCGGAAATCCACCGGCGTTCTTTCATTCATTATTCCATGGCTTCAGATTGCCTGGATGTCGATGGCTTCAGCCGGCGTGAGCGTCTTCCTGATTCATCTGGTCGTCATACAATCGCAGCATTGGGCGATGGCTACCGGCGGAAGCTATTTCATTTCCGCCTGGGCGCCTCCGCTCTATCTTCTTTCCGTGGTGGTTGGTGTCGGTTTGCAGATCGGCCTGATGGGAAAAGACTTCCCCGACTCCGGACGTGAATGGCTGGTTCGTGTCGCCGCTCAGCTCCTGGTCATCGCCGGCGGATGGGCCGCCTTGTTCGCGGTTGCCATCTTCGCTCCGCTGGGCGTCGTCACACTCTCGAACGCGGGCTACAACTATATCGTCGCCAGTGGCGGTCTGGCCTGGGTGGCGACCACGATCATGAGTCTGATCGCGGCCAAAAGCCAGAGGACCGGTCCGCCCCCCGATCAGCAGAAGCCGAAGGGGCCGTCCGCGCTCGATCTGGTGGCCCGCTTTGGACCGATCGTGGCGATTGCCGGCTTTCTCATCGGCGTGGCGCTGGTAACGCAATATGTTCTCTATGTTTACCTCACTCCGAATGCGGCGCACGATTGCCAGGGCTTCATCGACGACTACTGGTATACGCTGGAATCGGTGGTCTCTTCGCCACTGGTGCCATCCGTTTTGTTTCTTCTGGCGTCCGCCAACTTTCTGATTCTTTCCGTTCGGGTCAACATCAACCAGTTTTCGATGCATCAGTTTTACAAAAATCGTCTGACACGCTGCTACCTTGGCGCCAGCGCGGGGCTCGACCGCAAACCCAATGCATTTACCGGCTTCGATCCGAAAGACGATTTCCTGCTGCACAAGCTTCGTCGCGATCAGGCCGACGCCTCCGCCCTGCGCACGCCTTACCCGATCATCAACGCCACGCTCACCGTCACCTCGGGCAGCGAGCTCGCATCGCAGGAGCGCAAGGCCCTGCCCTGGTTCTTCTCGCCGCGTTTTTCCGGCTTCTTCCCCGCGCATTTCGAGCGCGATACCGCCGCCGCGGGAAAGGAACTCGCCGACTCTTACACCAACACCGAAGAGATGATGGATACCGGCGTGCCGCTGGGGACCGCCATGGCCATCTCCGGGGCCGCCGGCAATCCGGCAATGGGCTTTCACAGCTCACCGCAAACGGCATTCCTGCTGACCCTGTTCAACGTCCGTCTGGGCTGGTGGGTGGGCAACCCGCAGAACGAAAATACATGGAAGCGCTCCGGCCCGCGCGTGGCGCTCTGGTGGCTGTTACGGGAACTGCTCGGCTTTGTGGATGAGAAAACCGCCTATCTGAATCTTTCGGACGGAGGCAACTTCGAAAACCTGGCCATGTACGAACTGGTGCGCCGCCGCTGCCGCTACCTGATCGTCATCGATGGTGAGGAAGATCAGGACTATAAGTTCCAGTCTCTGGGCGGGGCCGTCCGCAAATGCCGTAACGACTTCGGCGTGGAAATCGAAATCAATCCCCAGGCCATCCGCCCGAAAGGCGATTTCAGCAAGTCGCATTGCGCGCTCGGCCATATCCGCTATCCCGAGGGTGAGGAAGGCATCATCCTCTACATCAAGGCCGGCATGACCGGCGATGAGCCGGCCGACGTGGAACAATACCGGCGCGAGTTCCCGGAATTTCCGCAACAGTCGACCGTCGATCAGTTTTTCTCTGAGTCGCAGTTTGAATCATACCGTCGCCTGGGGCTGCACGTGGCTGAGACCGTGCTCGATCACATCAGCGACCAGCCGCCAAACCGTCCCCGGGACGTATTCAACCGGCTCGTGGCCGTTCTTGAAACCGCTCCGCCCGCGCCTGAAGGCGCTGCCACCCACCATGCCGAGGCCTACTCGCGCCTGATGGAAACCATCGCCTGCATCTCCGACATACAGGGCCTTGACCGGAATCTGGTGAAAAATTTCCCGCAGGGAGACATGACGCAGCAACAGCGCCGCGCTTATTTCATCTATCTGGATCTGCTGCAGTTGATTGAAAACGTATTTCTCGATCTGGATTTCGGAAATAACGCCAAATGGCTGCATCCCGGCAACGCGGGCTGGAGTACCGTCATTAAATACTGGGCGGGCAGGAAAGAAATTCAGGATGTCTGGGAGACACAGAAAGAAAGCTACGGGCGGCCTTTCCAGACATATTTCAGCGATCTGGTGGAGGAACAGAAAAGTCAAAACCAGAAAACCTGAAACACGGAGGGAAACAATCCGAGGAAACGGAGGAATGCATCAAGAGGACTATTTCGGACTTTACAGCAATCTTCGGGCACGCGGCTATAGTTGGGTCATCGTTACAACCCCTGAATTCCTCCGTTCCCTCAGATTTTTTCCCGCCGTTCCCTCCGTGTTTCAGGTTTTGATTTTTGCAACTGAAAAGATCAATCCGGCAACGCCGCCGTCTGAAACTCGTGAAAACGCTCCAGCATGACGACGGGATTTCCGTCGACGCGCTCATCCACTAAAGGCAGAAACTTCGCGCCCCACACTACTTCCTGCGCGGTGTAGGAACCGCGATTGTGAACGGTCTGGGCGAAAGTATCGTCGATGGCGGTCAGCAGAATCAGGAACTCCGCTTCCGATTCGAGCAGCATCCTTTCGTCCCATCCCCACAGGGGGCTCTTGTCGTCGATGGGATGCACGATGGTCCAGTTCAGCGGAAAGAAGGCCACCTTGCGCCGCTCCAGTTCCAGCGAATAAAACTTCCGCTGCCGGATTCCGCCGACGTTTTCGAACCGGCCCATGCTGATGGTGGCAGTGACTTCCACCAATTCGTTTTCGCGTCCGTTCATGATGCGAAACTGGAAGCCGCGGCCGCTGCCGTAGGGCGCGATGATCGCCGATTTGCTGTAAATAATGTGGGCCGAGGGGCGGGAAAAACGCGCGAACACCAGCCCGGCCACCAGCGCGAAGCTGGTGAGGCCGACCAGCGATTCCAGCGTGACCAGCAGGTTGGCGGCGATGCCCGCGGGCACGATGTTGCCGTAGCCGATGGTGGCAAAGGTGTGCACGCTGAAGAAAAATGCGCGCATGAAGCCGGGCACGCCGGCGTTGCCCTGCAGCGCATCGGGGCCGCAGAGCAGATAGCCGGCCGCAAACATCACGTTCAGTATCAGATACCAGAACAGCACCACCAGAAAGAACGCCCAGGACCGCATCGAAATGAGCGCGTTGTAGCTGTACAGGGACTCCCAAACGGCGGTGTGATGCCGTTGGACGTTGAAGCTGCCATCCCGATTCAGGAGGCGAAAGTTTTTTCGCAGCGAAAGGGATGAGCCAAAGCCCAGATCGCGCTCTTTTTCGTTAAGATTGTTTTGTACGGGTGTGCTCAAAGATCGGCCTCAGATCGGTGTTCCGGAGGATTAATGATACAGCCTGCAATGAATCCGTGCAGAGGTGTGGCGCGGCCGCGCAAATTCAGCCGGAAATCGGTAAAAGACCGTGTAGAATGTCACCCGCACGCCTCTTTATAAGAATTCAAATCCCGCGGGGCGCGGAAGGCGGAAGGAATCTCCATGACCAAAGACGAAATCATCAAAAAGCATAAACAATACCTGTTCCCTTCTGTCACGAACTATTACGCCGATCCTCTGGTGACCGACCACGCTTCCATGCAGCACCTGTGGGATGTCGATGGCAACAAGTACCTCGATTTCTTTGGGGCGCAGATCGATAAGCTCCAGCACGCCTCCACGGTATTTCCCAACGAGGCCATCGTGGCCCTCGCCGAAAAGCTGGCGCAGATCACGCCCGGTGAAATCAGCCAGACCTATTTCACCAACAGCGGCACCGAAGCCAACGAGATGGCCGTTCAGATCGCCCGCATGTATACCGGCAACTTTGAGGTCGTGGCCCTTCGCCACGGCTACAGCGGACGCTCGCAGATGGCGCAGTCGCTGACCGGGCATGGCACCTGGCGCAAATCGCTTCCCGTCGCCAACAACGGCATCGTCCATGCTATGAATGGCTACTGCTACCGCTGCCCGCTGGGCAAGACCTACCCCAGCTGCGAAGTCGCCTGTGCGAAGGATGTTGAAGCGGTCATCCAGACCACCACCTCGGGGCAGATCGCGGCGTTTCTCGCTGAACCGATTCAGGGCGTGGGCGGCTTCATCACTCCGCCGAAGGAATATTTCAAGATCGTCTTCAAGATCGTGAAGGATTACGGCGGGCTGTTTATCTCCGACGAAGTACAGACCGGCTGGGGACGCACCGGCAAGCGCTGGTTCGGGATCGAGCAGTGGGAAGTCACGCCCGACATCATCACCGCGGCCAAGGGACTTGGCAACGGAGCGCCGGTCGGCGTTACCATGACCCGCCCGGAGATCGCGGCCAGCTTCAAAGGCATGCAGATTTCCACCTTCGGCGGAAACCCGGTTACCTCGATTGCCGCGAAGGCCACCATCGACCTCATCGAAGGGGACAAACTCGCGGACAACGCCGCGACTGTAGGCGACTACTACCGCGACGGACTGGAGTCGCTCAAAGAGAAGCACGACATCATCGGCGACGTCCGGGGCATGGGACTGATGCAGGCCATTGAACTGGTGAAAAACCGCGACACCAAAGAACCCGCCGCCCAGGAAACCAATCAATTCATGCAGGAATGCCGGCAGCGCGGCCTGTTGGTCGGCAAGGGCGGCCTGTTCAACAACGTCATCCGCACCTCGCCGCCGCTGATTATTACGAAGAGCGACGTCGATGAAGCCATCCGCATTATGGATGAAGCCTTCGCGGCAGTGTCACCGGCCCTGGCAGCCGCGGGAAAGTAAAATAACCCGGATTTGGTAATTGC
>WNFD01002134.1_pt1 | contig 19947 bp, 19 predicted proteins | sample 5400491 | NCBI WGS metagenome assembly WNFD01 (sample SAMN13153343, study PRJNA577476) | soil metagenome | isolation source: 120 cm saprolite under Douglas fir tree site 2 hole 2 replicate 2 | place: USA:California | collected 2015-04-18
TCGCCGGCGCCGAAAACAAACTCACCCAGATCAGCCGCCGAACCGCCACCACCGCAGACCTGGGCATCCCATCAATCCGCCACTAGCCGCCACCCACCAAAACGGACAAGAAGAACAAAACGTCAAGTTCAGAGAATCCGAGGTCAGCAGGAGGGCGACGCCGGCCTGCGGATGATCGTCGCCGAGCACGAAGACCACGAACTCGCGGGCCCTGGCCACCTGCTCGGGCTGGCCGGGCACCGTCAGGCAGGCCAGTACTGGCGTCATGGCCATCATGGCGTCACCATTGGCCGGAGACGACCGGCGAGCGGTGCGGGTGTGGTGTTGTAGGCAGGAGGCCGCGCGCCGGCTCCCGCACCTGCGCCGGCTCCCCTCCTGCCGTCTCCGGGAGCCGGCGCGCGGCCGGATGGCAGGACCGGCGCCGGAGCAGAGCTCTCCGGCGCCGCGGTCGGGGGACCACACGGCGCACGGTGCGGAGCCAGGAGTGGCTACCCCCGGGATCCTCAACAGCGCCGGCCCTGCCGCTCAGGGGAAACCTCACGCTCACCCGCGCACGGCCCTGCTCGCCGTAGCCGAGATCGAACGCGCGCCAGGACACGGTCGCCCTGACCGCGAGCCCCGCCGGGGTGGCGGGCACGGACGTGAGCGGGCTTGGCGGAGGCATGATTCACCACCTCTTCCGGCGTTTCGACTACATAGTGCGTTCACATGGTGGCAAGCTGTGCTCAGCTTGCCGGACGAGATTGTGTTTGGCAACAGTGCCAGAGAAAATGGTGCCAAGATTTTCTTGGGCTGACCTGGGAGGACGTACCGTGGCCAAAGCACCACCCGTTCGGCAGCGGATCATCGGCGCGGCGCTGCGCCGACACCGGGAGCGCGTTAGCTTCTCCCTTGACGACGCGGCCCGGATCCTGGAATGCGACAGGTCGAAGATCAGCCGGATCGAGACGGGCCACCGGGGCACCCGGCCAAAGGAGCTACGCGAGCTGCTAGCCGAGTACGGTGTGGACGAGGCAGAGCGAGTCGCCCTGGCGGCCATCGCCCGGCAGACAGGCAAACGCGGCTGGTGGCAGTCGTACATTCACGTGCTAGCCGATGCCTACCGGGACTACATCATCCTGGAGTCCACGGCAGAAGCCATTTGGACCTACGAAGCACACCTCATGCCCGGCCTGCTACAGACCGAGGACTACGCCCGGGCGATCGCCGCCGCCAGCTTGGTCTACGAGACGCGCGAGCAGCAGGAACAGGTTGTCGAGGTGCGGCTCGCTCGCCAGCGGGTACTCAGCCACGACGATCCGCCGCAGCTCTGGGCAATCCTCAGCGAGGGCGCACTGCGCCAGATGATCGGCGGCCCAGCGGTCATGCGCGCCCAGCTGGCACGCCTGGCAGAGATCGCCAACGAACTGTCGAACATCACCCTGCAAGTCCTTCCGTTCACTGTGGGAGCGCACGCGGCGGGCAACAGTGGGCCGTTTGCCATTCTGAAGTTCCCTGAAGCGCCCGATCTGGGCGTCGTTTACCTCGAAGCGCACACAGGTGGTGTGTATCTGGAGGATGCCGCAGAGGTTGCGCGCTATAACCTGGTGTTTGAGCACCTCCGCGCGTCCGCTCTGTCCACGGCGGCAACGACGCGGCTGATCAGCGAGGTGGCCAGAGAACTATGACACAGCGACCGCAAACTCCCCCCCAAGGCGGTCCAGCCCGCGAAGCGCGTTGCTCGGCCGCCTGGCGGACGAGCAGCTACAGCGGCGACACCGGCAACTGCGTCGAAGTAGGCGTCCTTGGCAACGCTGCCTGGCGTAAGAGCCGCCACAGCGGCACGCAAGGCAACTGCGTAGAAGTTGCTGTCCTTGACCGGACGACGTGGCAAACGAGCAGCCACAGCGGCACCGCGGGCAGTTGCGTCGAGGTAAGCCGCAACGTGCCGGACGTCCCCGACCTCGTGGCCGTCCGCGACTCCAAGAACCCCACCGGCCCAGCCCTGGCCTTCACCAGTGCTGACTGGCGCACGTTCATCAGTGGCGTGAAGGCCGGGGAGCCCACCCTGTCCTAGGCCAGAGGCCCAGCAGGCTAGGTCAGTCCTGGGCCGTTCCGCCTGCGCATGACACGAAGGCCGAGGCTCCAGCCTGTCCGTAGGAGGCCAGCGCGTGTCGGACCTCTGGTTGGCGGTCCTCCCCTTATGGTTACAATCCGTTGTTTATTATGTCGGTAGCGTCACTGCGAGGCGGGGGAGGGCTGCCGTGGGGTCAATGGATCGACCATCTGAGCCGCGCCAGTCAGATAGGCCAGCCGAGCCAGATCTACAAGACAGGTCTGCTCAGCGAGTACCGCGCGACCCGTTACTGTCCCCGGACTGGACGTACGCCGACTCCCGGGCGGCGCACCGCGAGCGCCTGGAACGGTTCCTGGCCGAAGAGTCCCGCTCTCGCGCCAGCCCCGACGCCCCCCGCGACCCCGAGCAGCCAGAACTTCAGGACCGCACCCAGGCCACCCGCGAAGACCCCAGCCCGGAAACCAGCCGCAACCGGCAGACAGACCACAACGCCGAGCCGGACAAGAACCAGGAAAGTGCCACAGACCGTAGCGAAGAACCGCGCGGAGAGGAGGTCGGCCCGGATCGTGCGAGCCACGACGTGCGTGACGATGCCACGGAGCCTCTCGGTCGACAGCCCGGGGGAGAGCGCGGCACAGAGATGTCCTGGCGCACCTACTGGACCGAGGCGCCCCGGTTCATTCAGACGCGGGACGAACTGGAGAATGAGCTGTCGTCGGCAGAGCAGGAGATCGCGACAGTTGATCGCTCCACGGATCCAGAGGGGACGTGGCGGCGAGGGAAGGAGCACCTGGATCCGGATAGGCACGCGCAAGTTACGGATCTCGTTGGGGACGCACAGAGTACCGAAGGTCGGCTATCACCGGACATACGCTGGGCAGAGCAAGAAAATCTATCCGGGATGCGACTGGCCGGCTGGGACCATCGCCTCAAGGGCGAGGATCGCCTCAAAGAGAAGATCGCTGAAGAGCTGAGGATCACACCGGCCATGGCACCGGAGGATGCGGTGCGGAAGATCAACGATGCGATCCGCTATACGTTCTGTGGCGAAAAGGAGAACTATGCAAGCGGGTATTGGGAAATAAAGGGTCTCCTGGAGTCACGAGGATACGAGATGTTCTACGGCAAGAATTATTGGAGCAACACGGAGTACAAGGGAATCAATACCCGCTGGGTCACGCCAGAGGGCCAGCGATTCGAGGTACAATTCCACACTTCGGAGAGTTTCCACGCCAAGCATGAGGTAACCCACAATGCCTATGAAAGGATCCGTAACCCGCTTACCGGGTATGTTGAGAGGGAGAAACTCAAGGAATTTCAGCGAGAAGTATCACACTGGATCCCAGTTTCCGAAGACGCAAAGAGCATCCCGAACTACCGCAAGGAAGGTTGCTAATGCCGGACAAGATTACCTTTTATGCGGTTGTTGACAGGGCGACGACCGTCGAGAATCCTTACGGATTGGTACGTAGGTTGAAGTACGGAGACGGAGGATTCGACGATGAAACCATTCGGCGCGACTTTAGCTGGGAATTCACTCCGGCGATAGTGGAGTGGGAGCACGGCGACCTTGATTACGAGCTGGTCGAAATCAGCTCGGAACAGGCTCACCGGATCATCGAGGGATACTTCCGCGAGAAGTGGGGCACCTTCGGCCAGCCCCTGGACTCGTGATCTGCTTGACCGCATGGCTGAGCAGATTACCTACTACGCCATCATCGATCATCGGGCGACACGTGAAGATCCGGCCGGGCTGGCGCGTCGCCGCAGGCCGGAGACTGGTGGCTTCCGCGACGAGGCGCTCGCACGCGACATGACATGGAAGTTCACTCCGTTGATCGTGGAGTGGGAGCGTGCCGAGTCCACTCCAGACCTAGTCGAGATCGGCGAGGGCGAGGCCAACCGGATCGTTGAAATGTTCCGCGAACGTTGGGACCAGCCGCCGGACTCATGAATTAATGGATCGCCCATCGGGTCAGACGTCTGTGTAGAGCCCGGCTGTGTTGTCCTGGGTGGAGGCGCTCGCCCACACCGTGAGGATGATTCAAAAGTAGTCTCTGATGAAGATCAGCAGCCTCGCGGTCCTCGCCACGGCCGGCAGCGAACTACAGCAGTGGTCCATTCACGCAGTCTGGTGTGTGTGAATGGACCACTGCTGTAGTTGCGGCGATGCGGCGCCCGGGCCGGGTGCAGGGATGAAAGCTGGGCGCCCGGCTGGTGTGCTGCCTTGAGCGGGTCGGCGGGGTCGGACAGCACTTCGCCACGCTTGTTGCCGACACCGGTGAGCGGCTGATGCAGATACCGCGACATCTCCTGCACCTGCGCGATCAGGCCCAGGGCCGCGCCGGGGTACCGTTCTTCTGAGGAGATGAGCAGCGCCACGCGTTTGCCGATCATGCGTTCCATGACCTGGCGAGAAGACGGGAAGCTCCCTGACAGATAGCACACCATCCGGTCGAAGTAGTTCTTCAGGACCGCGGCCATGCCGTACCAGTACAGCGGCGTGGCATAGACGAGCGCATCTGCCGCAAGGACGTGCTCCATCAGCAGGTCACGATAGCCGTCCTGAATCGAGCATTCGCCGTCGGGGCGACGGCAGGACCTGCAGTCGCGCAGGAACCCCGTCAGCGGCTCGTTGAGGTCGACAAGGCGAGTGACGTGCTCGGCGCTTTCTGCACCGTCCATCCGGGCACGGGCAAGCGCCCGTGAATTGCCATCAGGCCGCGGATTTGCCGCGAGCACGACGACGTTCATCTTGTCCGCCAGCTCCGTCATCCGCGCCCTGCCTTCCCGCGAGAAACTCGATCTTCCCACCCGGCGATCCGGTCATGACAAGCCTATTTATGCCGGGCGGGAGGATAGTGGCACTTCACGGCGGCTAGAGTTCGTGCTCGTCGGCGGCGTCACCGCGCGCCCGTTAGGCATAAATAAGCTTGAAGGCGGGGCCGACGTCCAGGAGGAGCTGTACGTCGGCACGCCGGGCACGAGGAGCGGTTCGGGCGCGTCTTCCCCTGTTGCTGAGCCCGTTCGCCTGCTCCGCCTACCGGGCTCGTGATATGCCCGCGAAACATCCGTCGGGGAGGATGACTCGGTTACGCTCGCAGAGGGACGGATCGCAGAGGGGGACGACCTGTGACAGCACCGGACGCCTTCGCGATCGAGGGCTGTTACGTTGCCACCGTTGACGCGGCGGGCGCTGAATACCCGTCCGGGCACGTCGTCGCCGTGGGCGGGCGGATCGTCGCGGCCGGCGCTGGCGCGGTGCCGCCGGAGTTCTCCGGGGCCGCCCGCATCGATGGCTCTGGCCTGCTGGTGACCCCCGGGCTCGTCAACAGCCATCACCACCTGTACCAGTGGCTCACCCGCGGCTATGCCACCGACGACACCCTCTTCGGCTGGCTCGCCGCGCTGTACCCGGTCTGGGCGCGGCTCACCCCGGCGATGGTGCACGCCGCTGCCGCGGCGAACCTGGCGTGGCTGGCCCTCACCGGCTGCACCACGTCAACGGACCACCACTACGTGTTCCCGGCCGGCGCGGGCGACCTGCTCGAGGCCGAGATCCTCGCGGCACGGCAGATCGGCGTGCGCTTCCACCCGGCGCGCGGCTCGATGAACCTCGGGCATTCCGCTGGCGGGCTGCCGCCGGACTCGGTGGTCGAGGAGCACGACGCGATCCTGGCGGCGTCCGAGGCCGCGATCGACCGCTGGCACGACGCCTCCTTCGACGCGATGACCCGCATCGCGGTCGCACCCTGCTCGCCGTTCTCCGTGACCGCCGCGCTGATGCGCGAGTCGGCCGAGCTGGCGCGGGCGAAGGGCGTCCGGCTGCACACGCACCTCGCGGAAACCAGGGATGAGGAGCAGTTCTGCCTCGAGACGTACGGCCGGACGCCCGCCCAGTACGCCGAGGATCTCGGCTGGCTTGGCCCCGACGTGTGGATGGCGCACTGCGTCCACCTCTCCGGGGAGGCGGTGGCGAGGTTCGCCGCCACCGGGACGGGCGTGGCGCACTGCCCCACCTCTAACGGCCGCCTCGGCTCGGGCATCGCGCCGGTCCGCAAGCTGCTCGACGCGCGCGCCGTGGTGGGGCTCGGCGTCGACGGGAGCGCGTCGAACGAGTCGGGCCGCATGATCGGCGAGCTGCACCAGGCGCTGCTCGCGGCGCGCTTCGCCGGCGGGCCGCTCGCGCTGAGTGCCCGGGACTGCCTGCGGATGGCCACCATGGGCGGGGCGCGCTGCCTCGGCCGCGACAGCGAGCTCGGCTCGCTCGAAGCCGGCAAGCTGGCCGATCTCGCGGTGTGGCGCGTCAGCGGCCTGCCCGGCGCCGGCATCGAGGACCCCCTCTGCACCCTCGTCTTCGGCGCGCCCGCGCTCGAGCACCTGTTCGTCGGCGGACGCCAGGTCGTGGCCGGCGGCGAGCTGTGCACCGCCGACGCCGCCGAGCTCGCGGCCGCGGCGGCCAAGGCGAGCGCCGCCATCGCGGGGCGCTGAGAGCGGCCCGTGGATATCGACACCGTCACCGAGCTCGTCCCGGCGCCAGGCGCTACCTGGCGGGACGGCGACGCCTGGCTGGCCGGCGGGACGTGGCTGTTCTCCCAGCCGCAGCCGGGCCTGTCCCGGCTGCTGGACCTGCGGGCCTTCAGCTGGCCATCGCTCGCCGAGAGCGCGGACGGTCTGCAGATCGCCGCGACCTGCACGCTCGCCGAGCTCTACCGGTGGCGGCCGGCCGCGCGGTGGCCCGCCGCGGTGCTCGTCGGCCAGTGTTGCAATGCCCTGCTCGGCACGTTCAAGGTATGGAACATGGCCACCGTCGGCGGTAATATCTGCCTCTCGCTCCCGGCAGGCCCGATGACGTCGCTGACCGCCTCGCTTGACGGCGCGTGCACGGCCTTGTCGCCCGATGGCTCCGCGCGCGACGTGCCGGTGATGGACTTCGTGACCGGCGCCGGCCGCAACGTGCTGCGCCCGGGGGAGCTGCTGCGGTCGGTGCGGGTGCCCGGGGCGTCGATGCGCTGCCGTACCGCGTTCCGGCAGGTGTCGCTGTCGCCGCTTGGCCGGTCGGCTGCCGTGGTGATCGCCCGCCGGTCCCCTGACGACGGCCGCGTGGTCGTCACCGTGACCGCCGCGACGTCCCGGCCGGTCCAGCTGCGATTCGAGACACTGCCGTCGCCGGACGCTGCCGTCACTGCCCTGGCCGCCGCCGTGACGAGTTACCACGACGACGTGCACGGAGCACCGCAGTGGCGGGCGGCGATGACCCGCCGCTATGTGGCCGAGGTGGTCGCGGAGCTGACCACGTGAGCCGGCGCATTGCGGAGCTGGGCAGATGAGGCTGCGCATTAACGGGGAGCAGGTCAGCGCGGTGCCCCGGGCGGGCCAGTGCCTGCGGACGTTCCTGCGCGAGCAGGGATGCTTCGGCGTGAAGAAGGGCTGCGACGCCGGTGACTGCGGCGCCTGCACCGTGCACGTCGACGGGGTGCCCGTGCACAGCTGCATCTACCCGGCGATGCACGCGGCGGGACGCGCCGTGACGACGATCGAAGGCCTGGGCCCGCATCCGGTCCAGGACGCCTTCCTGGCCGCGCAGGGCTTTCAGTGCGGCTTCTGCACGCCCGGGATGATCATGACAGCGGCGGCGCTTGATGAGCGGCAGCGCGGCGACCTGCCCCGGGCGCTGAAGGGGAACATCTGCCGGTGCACCGGCTACTCCTCAGTCAGCGACGCGCTCGCCGGTGTCGCGCGGGCAGGCACGGCCGGGGAGGACGCGGCCGGGGAGGACGCGGTCGGCTCGAGCCTGCCGGCGCCGGCGGGAGCGGACGTCGTCACCGGCAGGGCGCGATTCACTCTCGACACGACGGTCGAGGGCCTGCTGCACATGAAGCTGCTGCGCTCGCCCCATGCCCACGCCTGGATTCGCGCGATCGACGCGACCGCGGCGCTGCGGCTGCCAGGGGTCGTGGCCGTCTTCAGCTACGCTGACGCGCCGGACGCCCGCTACTCGACCGCCCGGCACCAGAACCCCGGCGACGACCCCCGCGACACGATGGTGCTCGACCGCACGGTGCGCTTCACTGGCCAGCGCGTCGCCGCGGTGGTCGCGGACAGTATGCATACGGCGGCAGCGGCGTGCGCGCTGATCAGGGTCGACTACGACATGCTTCCGGCCGTCTTCGACCCGGACCAGGCGATGGCTCCAGGAGCGCCGGTACTGCACGGCGGACTGCCCGCCGCGTCCGGCATCGCCGACGCGGCGCGCAATATCGCGGCCGAAGTGCACGGCGGCACCGGTGACGCCGAGACAGGCTTCGCGCGGGCGGACGCTGTTTGTGAGCGGACGTTTTATCTCCAGCGGGTGCAGCACGTGCACCTCGAGACACACGCGACGATCGGCTGGATGGACAAGGGGCGGCTCGTGCTCCGCACCAGCTCGCAGACGCCGTTCCTGACGCGGGACGCGCTCTGCCGGATCTACGGCCTGGAGCGCAACCAGGTGCGGGTCTTCGCCGCGCGGATGGGCGGCGGCTTCGGCGGCAAGCAGGAGATGTTCACGGAGGACGTCGTGGCCCTTGCCGTACTCAGGCTCGGACAGCCCGTCCAGCTCGAGTTCACCCGCGAGGAGGCGTTCACCGCGACAAGCACCCGTCACCCGATGCGGATCACCGTGCGGCTCGGCGCCTGTCGCGACGGCTCCCTCACCGCCATGCAGCTGCGCATCGTCGCGAACACCGGGGCATACGGCAACCACAGCGGCGGCGTACTGTTCCACAGCTGCGGCGAGGCGGTCAGCCTGTACCGCTGCGCGAACAAGCGTGTCGACGCGCGGGCGGCCTACACCAACACGGTGCCGGCCGGGGCGTTCCGCGGGTACGGGCTCTCGCAGTCCGCCTTCGCGGTCGAGTCGGCGATGGACGAGCTGGCGCGGTCACTCGGGCTGGATCCGGTCGAGCTGCGCCGCCGCAACCTGGTCCGGCCCGGTGACGAGCTGATCTCCATCAGCGACGAGCCCGACGACGTCGAGATCGGCAGCTATGGGCTGGACGAATGCCTCGACCTGGTGCAGGCGGCGCTTGACAGCGGTCGTGGCCGGCCGGTGCCTGACGGTGACGGCTGGCGGACTGGCCGTGGCATCGCCGTCACCATGCTCGACACGGTTCCGCCGGGCGGGCACGTAGCGCACGTGCGCGTCGCGCAGCGCGAGGGTGGCGGCTACCGGCTCGCCGTGGGAACGTCCGAGTTCGGCAACGGGACCACGACCGTGCACCGCCAGATCGCCGCGAGCGCGCTCGGCTGCCCCGTCGGCGAGATCGAGGTCGTCTCGTCCGATACCGACGAGGTTGAGCACGACACCGGCGCGTACGGCTCCACCGGCGTCGTCGTCGCGGGCATGGCGACGCTGCGTGCGGCGAGGGCGCTGGCCGACGCCATCGCCGGCGGGACGGACGAGGGCAAGCTAGCGGAGGCCGAGGGCACCAGCGACGGCCGGGGACGCTCCGTGTCCTTCAACGTCCAGGGGTTCCGGGTCGCGGTGCTGCCCGAGACCGGCGAGATCCGCATCCTGCAGAGCGTGCAGGCGGCCGACGCCGGAACGGTCATCAACCCGGTGCAGTGCCGCGGGCAGGTCGAAGGCGGAGTCGCGCAGGCGCTGGGCGCCGCGCTCTACGAACACGTCGATATTGATGCGAACGGCACGGTGACGACGCGTGCCATGCGCGAGTATCACGTGCCGGTCATGGCCGACGTCCCGCACACGGAGGTGTACTTCGCCCGGACCTGTGATCCGCTGGGCCCGCTCGGCGCGAAGCCCATGAGCGAGGCGCCGTTTAACCCGGTGGCGCCGGCGCTGGCCAACGCGGTCCGCGACGCGACCGGAGTCCGCATCACCAGCCTGCCGATGACCCGGGACCGCGTCTACCTCGCCCTGCGTGACGAGGCGAAATCCGCACGCCATACAGCAGGACCGTCCGCGTAACACGAAACTGCAATTCTTTACCAGCGATTCACAACGGAGCTTTATTCAGAACGGCTTCGCCGGTTACGGCTCCCTTGCGGGGGATCCCGGGGGTCGTCCCCCGGGGCTATGCCTTGCGGGGGATCCCGGGGGTCGTCCCCCGGGGCTATGCCTTGCGGGGGATCCCGGGGGTCGTCCCCCGGGGCTAGCACAGCCCCGTGCCTGCGCCAGTGCGACCGGCAGCGTTGGTTCTGAATAACGCTCACGGATCAGAGGGTGCCGGCATGGTCCAGCTCGGAGCGAACCGCTACGGCAAAGCGGAAGTGCGGGTCGTACGCGTCGTCCGCGGCGCCGCCGCCGACGGCGGCGATGTGATCAAGGACTGGAGCGTCTCGAGCAGCCTCTCCGGCGACCTCGCCGCGTCCCACCTCACCGGTGACAATTCCAGCGTGCTGGCCACCGATACGCAGAAGAACACTGCGTACGCGTTCGCGAAGCGGCTCGGCGCCGTCGAACCCGAGGTGCTCGGCATCGAGCTCGCGACTCACTTCGTCCGCAGCCAGGAGCCGATCACGCGCGCCCGCCTCGCGATCGAGGAGTACGGGTGGACGCGGATCGCCGCGTCCGGGCACTCGTTCGCGCGCGGCGGCGACCTGACCCGGGCGACGACGGTCATCCACGACGCCGAACTCGGGACGAGCGTGGTATCCGGCATCGAGAACCTGACCGTGCTGAACACGACCGGCTCGGAGTTCTGGGGATTCCCCCGCGACGAGTACACGACGCTCGCCGAGACCAAGGACCGGATCCTCGCGACGCAGGTGAGCGCCTGGTGGCGGTACCGCGCCGCGGCCGGCGTCGACTGGGCCGCCGCGTTCGCCGCCGCGCATGACGCGCTGCTCGCCGCGTTCAGCGGCACGTACAGCTACTCGCTGCAGCAGACCCTGTACGCCATCGGCGAGCGGATCATCACCACCGTGCCCGCGATCTGCGAGGTGCGGCTGGCCTTGCCGAACAAGCACCACTTCCTCGTCGACCTCGCCCCGTTCGGGCTGGAGAACGCCAACGAGGTGTATTACGCCGCCGACCGCCCGTACGGCCTCATCGAGGGGAGCGTCCTCGCCGACGACGCCCCCGACGCCGCCATCGCCTGGAGCTGAACCGGGCCCTGGGCGGCGGGCTACGCCGAGACCGTGAAGTGGAAGTTGTCCTGGCCGACGGAGCGCTGCAGGGCGCTCATGATGCGTGCCGCGTTGTCATAGGGACCCTGGATGAACAGGGGCTTGCCGTCGCATCCGAAGCTGATGGCACTCGGACCCGTCCATGATCCGAGGTGGCCTTCGCATGCCTCAAAGTCAGCGTGCGGCTCGAAACCAAGATTCCGCGCGTATTCGACGGCGCCGAACACCAGGTGCTGCGCCAGTTCGATGGGCGCGGCCAGCGGTTGACCGTCATAAGCGCTGAAGTACTGGCTAACGAACCCGGGCAGCTTGGAGAGGAGGTGAATAGTTCCTGTTTCGCCCGCCCGTTTCGCCCGCCCGCTCGCCGCACGCAGTGTGTGCCGTGCATGCGCTGCGTGACGGAGCGCCCGTCCAGGGGCGGCGGCTGGACGCTCTTCGGACGGTCTTTGGCGCGGATCTGGATCACCGCGGGCGAACGCCATTCCAGGCGGCGAACCTGCCCACGGGAACCGACCAGACGACGGTGCGTGCCGGGAAGCGTTGACGTTGCCCGGCACCGTAGTACTGTCCGCGACACGGTCCGGTTTGTCAGCCTTCGCCCCAAGGGCCCGGCTTCCAGTCACGAGCGCCCCGCTCCACGGAGGAACGATGAGTGGCATACGAAAGATCCTCGTGTCCCTCGCGACGGCGCTCCTGCTGAGCGGAGGCATTGTCGGGGTGGCCGCCGTTCCCGCTTCCGCCGCTACCTGCTTCGGGTACTCGTGCCACGGTCGCGACCCGGTCGCATATAACTGTTCAACCGTTTCTCTAGCGGGTCCGGCGTACGTGAAATCCGGGTCTACCGTACTCGCGACCCTGTGGAACCGTTATTCCACTCCGTGCAGAGCAAACTGGGCAAGCGCGTATCTGTCGCCTGCCGCGATCAGCGCACACTACAAGGAGTACGTCAGCGTCGATACGACCGACAGCCAGGGCCACTTCGAGTTCGTGTGCTGGCCTGGGCCGAATAGCACCGGAGCCCTCATTGAGGACTGCTCCAATTTCTCAACCGGCGGTTACGGCGGATCAGGTGAAGCGTGGTCCGATATGGTCGATGGCACAAATACCACCCTGGCTGCCGTCTGCGTCTACAACTCAGCGGGCAATCAGATCGGCTGCGCCTACGCTAACCAGTAGGCTGCGGGGGGTGATGTCCGGATCCGCGGCACCTGCGGCAACGGCCGTACCGGGCGGGCACGCCCGCCACCCCGCGGGTCCCCGCCGCGTCCGGGGACGAACCACCCCCGGGCGCCTGCGGCGGATGCTCGCCGCTGCCCTCGCCGCGATCGCCCTGCTCTGGATCGTCTCGACCGTCCTGCTGCTTGGCCTGCACGGCACCGTCCTGTCTGTCCGCGCCAGCACGTCCCCCGCGCTCCTCGACGCGATCGCGGCCCGCGCCGCCCTATCAGACGCGGATCGTTCCGCATGGCAGAGCTTCCGGTCCGGGGAGGCTCAGCTCGCCGGACCCGGCGCGCAGTACCAGAACGACATCACGACCACCGGCCAGGATCTGGAGCAGCTCGCGACCTTCGAGCCGTCTGGCAGCACGGGCAGCCAGCAGCTCCAGACTGTCAGCGGGCAGCTCGTGAACTACCAGGGCCTGGTCGAGCAGGCGGACGCCGCCAACCGGGCGGACATCGCCCTGGGATCCGGCAGCAAACACGATCTGGGGTACGCCTACCTTACGTATGCCTCGAGTTCCCTGCGCAATCCCCAGGGCGGCCTCCTGGCCAGCATCGACCAGCTGGCGGCGGACGATCAGCGAGCGCTCGACGGAGAGCTGACCTCGCCCTGGACGGCTCCCGCGCTGCTCCTCGTGTTCGGGGCGGCCGCCGTCCTCGGCCTAGGATGCCTCATCGCCGCCCAGAGCTTCGTGCGGCGCAGGTTCAGGCGCGCGGTCAGCCCCCCGGTGCTGCTGGCCGCGGTGCTCCTGTGCGGCCTGTCGGCATGGGTGGGTCTCGTAACCCTGCACGCCGACAGCGCCTTCGCCGACGCGCGGACGAAGGCGCTCCCCGCGCTCACCGGGATCTGGCGGTCCCAGGCCCGTGCCGTGGACGCCGAGGCTGCCGCATTCCAGTCGAGCGCGAATGCGCCAGGAGGGACCTCCGGCGGCCTGAGCGTGACGCAGACGCAGCCTGCCCGCACGGCGCTTGACTCGGATCTTGCGTCTGCCGCGGGCACCGGCGGCCTGGTGATCGGGATCCCCGTGCTGGCCGCTACGATCGCGGGCCTCGCCTTCCTCGGGCTCAAGCCCCGCCTCGACGAGTACCGGGGCTGACATATGGCACCCCGTCGCTCGCGCTTGGCCCGGGGACTCGGCGTCGCCGCACGGCGCCTCCTGCTGACGCTCGTCCTGCTCTCCGCCGGCGGGCTGGCCGGCTGCGGTAGCTCGCCGGGTGCTGAAACCGTCACCGTGCTCGGCTCCTGGACAGGGAACGAGGAGGACGGCTTCCTCGCGATGGTCAGCGGCTTCGAGAAGGCGACGGGCATCCAGGTCAGCTACACGGGAACGCGTGACGCCGACGCCGTGCTCGCCACTGACATGAAGGACGGCAGCCCTCCCGACCTCGCGGTGCTTGCCAGGCCGGGAGAGCTGCGCCAGGACGCGAAGGCAGGGACGCTGGTACCCATCGACGGAGCCCTGAACACGCAGAAGATGACCGCCCAGTACGGTCCTGGCTGGCTTGATCTCATGCGGGCACCCGGAGCGTCCGGTACCTCTCACTACTACGCGATCATCGTCAAGGCGGCACTGAAAAGCGTCATCTGGTACGACCCCGCAACGCTTCCGGCACCCAACCGCGTCCTGCTCACCTCGCCAGCGCTGACCTGGAATCAGCTCACCACCCTGGCGCAGACCCTCCGGGCATCAGGCACGGCGCCGTGGTGCATGGGAATGCAGGACGGCTCCAGCTCTGGCTGGCCGGGGACCGACTGGATCGAGGACATCGTGCTGCACCAGTCCGGTGCGCAGGCCTATGACCGGTGGGTGGCGGGCACGCTGCCGTGGACGTCCGCACCGATCAGGCAGGCGTGGCAGGCGTTTGGCCAGCTCGCCGACGTGCCGGGCGTCGTCCATGGCGGCACGGGCTCGGTGCTCGTCACCGGCTACGGGCAAGCCGGCCAGCCGATGTTCACCAGCCCGCCGGGGTGCTTCCTCGATCACGAGGGCTCGTTCATCACCGCCTTCTACACAGGGGACAGGCTTGCCCAGGCAGGGGCGGGCGCGCATCCGCGGCCTGGGGCGGATTTTGACTTCGTGCCGTTCCCGCCGCTCACGTCCGCGGGCCAGGGCACCGAGGAGGTCGCGGGCGACCTGCTTGGAATGTTCAGGGACTCGCCGGCGGCACGCAAGCTGATCGCCTACCTGACAACTCCCGCCGCCCAGGAGGCGTGGATCAGGCGTCCGGGGAGCGGTGCGATATCGGTGAACCGGCTGGTACCGCTCGGCGACTACCCTGACACGGTCTCCCGCGGCATCGCCGCGAATCTCACCCAGGCCGCCAGCGTCCGCTTCGACGCGTCCGATTCCATGCCACAGGTAATGGAGAGCGCCTTCAACAACGCGGTCCTCGAATACCTCGACAGCCCGGGGCAGCTCAACGTCATCCTCCAGGGCCTTGAACAGGTACGGAAGGCCGCATACGGACCCTGAACCCGCCGCCGCGTCCTCCCACAAGAGAATCTCTACGAGCAAAAAGCCGCCATATCCTGAACGGGCTACGCAGTGGGAGTCGGACCGGAGCAACCCCACCGCCCACCCGTGGACGGACGCCCATTCGTTTCCCGCTACGGTCGCAGTCATGACGGACATCCGCGCGCTTGACCGTCGCGCACTCAAGATCACCGAGACAATTGTCGGCCAGGTGAGCGCTGACCAGCTCGACCTGCCGACCCCGTGCTCGGAGTGGGCGCTCGGCCAGCTGCTCGCGCATATGGCCGGCCAGAACCACGGCTTCGCGGCCGCCGCTCGCGGGGAGGCAAGCGACGTGTCGGTCTGGGCCGACCGCCCGGTCGGTGCCGGCCCCGGCGCCGCGTTTGCCGAATCGGCCGCCGTCGTGACCGCGGCCTTCGCGGAGGATGGCGTGCTCGGCCGGCGGTTCTGGCTGCCGGAGATCCGCACTGGCCTAGCGTTCCCCGCCCCCACCGCGATCAGTTTCCATTTCATTGACTACGTAGTCCACGGCTGGGACGTCGCGAGGTCGATCGGCGTCCCGGCCGAATTCGATGCCGATCTACTCGACGCGGCAGCGCCGATCGCCGGGGCCGTACCCGACGGGCCGAGCCGTCAGGGCACGGGCGCCGCGTTCCAGCCTGGGGTGAAGGCGGCGACAGGCGCCCCGGCGCTGGACAGGATCGTCGCGACCCTGGGCAGGAATCCAGACTGGCCAGACGGGGACGCCCGCCGCTGACGCAGGACAGCCGACTGGGTCGCGGGCGTGACGGTGCTGGGCGTTATGTCGGCGTGCCGCTGGGGGTGGCCCTGAATCACCTGGTCGGGCGCGTGTGACCAGCCATGACAGCGCGCCGTGACCGAGATCGGTCGGGGTCGCGGGCCTGGCGGTGCGGGCTGTCCTGGCGGCGTGCCGCTGGGGGTGGCCCTGGATCACCTGGTCGGGCGCGTGTGACTAGCCATGACAGCGCGCCGTGAGCGCGACGCCATGATCGAGAAGCGTGACCGATCGGACAGGACCGACACGATCGACGCGAAGCAGCCGATCGACAGGACCGACGCCGCGGATCCGATCGAGCCGATCGACAGCACCGAGCCGACCGAACCGACAGAGAGGATTGAGCCCTTCGACCCGATGCAGAGAATCGAATTCTCCGATCTCCACGACCAACGAGAGCCATCCGACTGAGCCGCCATGCCAGTCATCTTCCTCTGGGCGCGCAACGGGATCATCGGAGGGCACGCTGCTGGGGCATCACGGACCCGATGGCCTCACGGCGCGACACCGTTGCCAGCGTTCCGGCCGAGAGGGGTCTGGTGTCTAGCGCTTGCCTTCGAGTGGCTCCCTGCGCGGGAAGCGGCCGTCACACCGCTTCCGTTTGGCTCCACTCAAACGGGATGCGGGTCGGGTCTGACGGTGTAGGTCAGCCCTGCAGGGGTTGTCCAGGTGAAGACACCAGGCGAGGGCTGCTCAAGCCGCCAGCCAGAGAGCTGCTTGAGCTGGTGGTGGGTGCGGCACTCGGGGCCGATGTTGCACGGGCATGTCGGGCCGCCCTGGTGGTGCGGGACGGTGTGGTCCTGGTCGCAGCGCGAGGCGGGCTGGCGGCATACCGGGGAGCGGCAGGTCCGGTCCCTGGCCTGGACGTATTCGCGCATCCGCGGCGGGACCCGGTAGCCGGGGCTCGCCACGGCGTGGGCACACCCGTGTTCACTGGTGTCGGCGGCAACCTGGGTGTCGGCCCGGGCTACAGCACGGGCGGCAGCGGCCATCGTGTCGGCCAGGATCTCGCCAAGCCTGTGTGCGACGGCTGCCCCGGCGACGACCGAGGCGATCCCGGCGACGACCGAGGCGATCCCGGCGGGGGCGGAGGCGATCCCGGCGGGGGAAACCGCGGCAGCCGTATGGGCCGTGTCGGCTGCGGGGACCTCGGCGGGCAGGGGAGTACTGCTGCCGGGGAGTAGACCGCGGGGCAGGGTGACGGTGACCTCGCTGATCAAGCCAGGGCCGCCACCGCCCTGCCCGCCACCGCCCTGCCCGGCGGCCCCGGTGGCCCCGACGGCCCGTGTGCGTCGGCGGGGAACGCGGCTGACGGCGATGGCCCGGCCGTCCTCGTCGGTGACGATCACATTCCAGTCGCAGCACGGGTCCGCGCTCGCCGCAACCGCGAGGTCGCGGGCGGACAGAGGGGTAATGGGGCCGATCCAGGAGATGCGCCCTGGCTCACCGGACAGTCCCGCGAGGGTCCGCCAAGGCACCGCCAGGCTCAGCTTCCCGGACCGAACCGACCGGTCCGCGGATCCGGTAAGCCCGACCAGCGCGCAGCCGGGAGCCGGGGCATCGCCAGGGACCGGCAGGGCCGGCCATTCCGGCGCGGCGGCACGGTCGGCGTCGCGCTGGCGGGCCCCGGGGCGCCCGCGGTCATTCCGGCTGTCAGTGCCTTCGTCCCGGCGGCTGTCCTCACCCGGCATCCCTTCGCCATTCGGGATGTCTGACTGGCCAGGTTTGGCTGGGTCTCCTCGCCCGGGGTGCTCAATATCCGCGGGATCAGCCAGTGCCCGATCGCCTGGCTCGCTGTCAGGCTTGGCCGGCCCGCCATGATCGGGGTCGGCCCCGCGATCAGCTGGATCGGGACCACCCATAGAAGACGCCTCTTCCGGGGACGCTGGCTTGCTGCCTTCCCAGTGCCCAGCGGGGTTGGCGTCATGGGAGTCCCGCCCCGCGGTTCCGGTCCTGCGGCCGGGTCTGGTGCCGCTGGGCGGGTGGCTGGGGTGGGTGCTGTCGGGGGGAGTCTCTGTGTCGGGGGTGTCTGGTTCGGTGCCGTTATGGTGACGGGTGCTGTCACGGTTGGCTGGGTCGGGGTGCGCTGTTCCGGTCCTGCGGGCGGGTTCAGTGTCGCCGGGCGGGTGGCTGGGATGGGTGCTGTCGGCGGGGGTGTCTGTGGCGGGGGTGGCGGGGGTGGCGGGGGTGTCTGGTTCGGTGCTGTCGTGGTGGCCGGTGCTGCCACGGCTGGCAGGGCCGGGGTGCGCGGTTCCGGTCCTGCGGCCGGGTCCGGTGCCGCTGGGCGGGCCACCATCATGGTCGTCTTGCCCGGGCCGTATGTCATGGTCGTCATGGCGGTCTGGATCGTCGTGGTCGTCCGGACCGGGACCGCCAGGGTCCCGGGGGCTGGGCGGTCCGCCGGGGCCGTCGTCGGAGGGTGGGCCGATCAGCGGCAGCGTTCCGAGCAGCAGGCCGACGAAGGCGTGCGCGCGCAGCAGGTCGATTCCGCCGCGCATCCCGGCGGCCTTCATCGCGCGGGCGATCGCTGCGACCCGGGCCATCGCCGCTGCCGCGTGGACCGCTGGGAGGCTCTGCCCGCACAGGGACGCCGTGCCGTCAGGAGCACCGTACAAGCCGACCCTGGCCTGCCGCTCGGCGGTCTCGCGCCGGCGCTCCGCGGCAGCCGGATCCACGCTGATCACGGCGCGGCGCAGCGCCTCGCGCAGCTCCCCGGTGGTCATCGTCCCCGCGTCCGGGAGGATCTTGTCCTCCACCCGGCCGGCCGCCTCGTCATCCAGCACGCCGACCGCGTCGTCGATCAGCCTTGCCCTGGGCAGGTCGATCCGCCCCGCGGACATCGCGGCGAGGGTGGCGGGCAGTCGGCGGGCCAGCCGGACGGCCAGGTGCGCCTCGGCGTCGGCCGACCACCGGGTCAGTGTCAGGGCCAGGGAGACTTCCTCCACCGTCTCCCGTGATACCGCCACCGGCTCTGGCAGCCCGGCCGCGCCGGCCGCGTCATCCCGGTGATCCCAGCGCCGTGACGGGCGGCGCCGCGAAAGCTCCGCTACCGCGGCCAGCTCTCCCGCCTGCGCCCAGGAAGCCACCCGCCGCCACGCCGCCATCGACTCCACAAGCGCGGCGTCATCCAGCCGATCCCTCGCCTGGTCTTCGAGCAGCCCCGCCAGCCCCGTTCCCGGAGGCAGCGAGCTCGTCAGCGCACGGGCCCGCTCGGCAGGGCCAGGCCCTTCCTCGTCGTGCTCGAATATCCACTGGACTTCCTCGGGGGAAAGGTTCTCGCTCCCGAAGGGCTCCTCGGCCAGCTCACCATCCTCGTCATCGGGCACATCCAGCCAATCCGCTTCCAGGCGCGAGTCCGGCGGCTTCCAGTGCCGTGGGGGGACGGAGCGCCCCGAGACGGGGGACTCCGAGATGGCCTGGCTAGGCGCGACTCCGTTGCGCGGGTCGGGCCCGGACGGCGCAGCCGGGCCGCTTGCTGTGGCGGACACTGGGGTTCACCTCCCATCGCGGTGACCGTGAGCGATCAGCTATACGAATATAGTAGCGAACTCGTGAGTCAGGATCAAACGCATTAGCGAACTTGTTGTGAGTTCGCAGCTGGACTGGCGAACTGTCACACGAAGTGGCGGAGCCGCTGGCGAGTTCTCATCCGATGTGGCGAGGACGCGGTGTTTCAGCGTCCGAATGCCCCCGTGTCCCGCCCAGGCTCCCGGAATCCGTCACTTCAGATGAGAGGCCCTGACTCGTGATCAAGCCGAATGGAACTGGCGAATCCCAGGTCACCGGGGAAGGCTCTCGCCAGGTCAGACCAGCGTGGCGTATCTCCCTAGCTTCGAGGGACGGCGTTCAGTGAAGAGCGCCATCGGCGCGATCTGCGGAGTAGTGCGACTCCACGACGGCAGCCGGGCATGGCGTGGCATATCGGGCGAGTTCCGCGCGGACGGCGCTTGGTGCTGAGGCCGTCGCGGAGGTAGGACGCGGTTTCGCTGCCAACACGGGGCGTCGCGTGTCCTGTTCCAGTGTCGGATCGTGGCAGTCAGTGACGATCTGGGGGCGTGCTGCGGGTGAGTGTTCCGGCGGGGCGGGGGTGCTTGCGCGGGGGGAAGCGTGCCGCGGACGCCTGGCGACCATCGAATAGACCGCGGCCGGTCGAGGACTGCTCAAGGCAGAAGTACTGCCCCACGTCCCCGGCGCCTGGATCGACCACGGCAGAACCAAGATCGGCTACGCGCGGGGCGCCGGCGGGCCGATCGTCGAAGCGTCAGGTCCGAA
>WNFD01003676.1_pt1 | contig 19944 bp, 27 predicted proteins | sample 5400491 | NCBI WGS metagenome assembly WNFD01 (sample SAMN13153343, study PRJNA577476) | soil metagenome | isolation source: 120 cm saprolite under Douglas fir tree site 2 hole 2 replicate 2 | place: USA:California | collected 2015-04-18
GAAGAACGCGGTCCTGCAGTGTCGAAACAGTCCCAACAACGCCATACGGCAAGAATGATCCGGAAACTCAGAATGCTTGGCTACCGAGTCGAACCTATAGGAGGTCCAGCCTGACGAACGCGATTTTCGACCCAGTCATCTGTCAAGCGGGGGCATGGGTGTCCCGGGCACGCTCGGGGGAGCGTGCAAGTCATCCTATCCAGGATGTTCAGTACGCAAAATATGCCTCTCGGCATCGGTTCCTGCACTCGGCAGAACCAGACATCCATTTGCTGTCTCGGGCCTTGAAGGGGCCGTCACAGAAGATTGAGTTTGTGTTCTCTGCCAGTCCCGAAACAATTCGTAGAGAGCCTCGGGAGGGTGATCTCCTTCGCTCAGTCGGCAATCGGCAGGACCTGGCAGTCTGCGCTTTGATCATCCTGTTTGTTCTCGGCAGTACTTATGCTGCCGTAGTCCCGCGTTCTTCCGCGGGTACGAACTCTCGTTGTTGCCGGTCCACGGCGAGCAGATAGGCGACCATCTTCCGGGCTACGGCGAGTGTCGCCCGATTGCCATTTCCTTTCTGCTTCTCCTTGTCATAGATCACAGCTAATTCGTGACTCTGTCTCGGTGCCAGCTTCGCAGCTTCTACCAGCGCTCGCTGGATATGTTTGTTGCGCTGTTTCGACAGTGGCATGCGCATCATCTTGTCCGCCGAGCTTCGTTCGTCTCTGCAGAGTCCGCAATAGCTGATCGCGTTCTTGATCATGCGGAAGCGCGAGACATCGCCGATCTCGAGTGCCCAGGTCAGCGCCGTGATCGGACCAACTCAGGAACCGTTCTGAGCCGCTTGATCCTGTCGGCCAGCACGGGGTCGCGCTGGAGAGAACTGACCAGAGCGTATTCGGTCTTCTGGCACCTTTCGATCGTCTCCCGGCTGAGTCTCAGCAACGGCCGGATGCTGGGATGAACCTCCTCGTTCTCGGAGAGCAGTTCACGGAAATAACTCACCTTGTGCAGCCGCTGCTTGTTGTACTCCACACCTGTCTCCATCAGCAGTCCAGAAATCCGGTTCTTCATCTGCACCATCTGCCGCACCAGCAGATGCCGGTAGCGCAAGGTGCGCCTTCGATCTCGTATCTCTGCGGGCATCATGTGGCACTCCGGGAGGAAGTCGCATCTCAGGCAGTCGGCGATCTTGCCGGCATCGATCTGGTCGTTTTTCTTCTTCGCCGCTGCAATCGCTCGCAGCATCAACGGATGAGCCACCTTGATCTGGGCAGCGTGCGGAAGCAGATGATCGTAGATCCAGCCGCTGAAGATCGTTGCCTCCATCGCCACGGTCCACGGCTGGGGCAGCGTCTTCATCCAGCCATCCAACTCGCGTCGGGTCGATCCAACCTTGCCTTCCTGCAGTATCCGGCCACTCACGTCCTTCACGCAGTAGTTGATCGTCTTCTTGTGTACGTCCAGTCCGATGTAATACATATGTCCTCGAGGAGCCTCCGTGGTTGTTCTCTGAATCAGCGTCACCGCTGAGTTCAGCCTATGCAACACCACGCGCTCCTCGATGACTTAACATTCAAACAATCCACCCAGAACCCAGTGGCTCAATGCATTATGAAAGAGCGCCCCACGTCAGAGGATGAGGCTGGGTGTGATGGGTCCACAATCCATGGTGAAAGGCGTGCGGGCGTCGCAGGATTCGGAGCAGACGATCTCTGCCATTAACGCCAACCCGCCTCGCCTCAACAAGGTTACCTACGCTTGAAAACCGCGCTGACGACGTTCGCAAACGGAGACGTCACGATTTCGCAGTCATTGGCATGGATTCTTCTACTTGGTCTCGATGTTGAACTGGAACCTAGCTCAGAGAAGGATCAAGGACCATACGGAAACGTGCTTGTCCCGTCATCATCTTGGCGAAGGCCTCCTCCGCCCTCTCCAGAGGAACGCGTTCGACCATCGGGGCAACGCCCTGAAGAGCGCTAAAGCGAATCGTGTTTTCCTCTTCGATCGCTGTTCCCACGAAATAACTCCTGATCGACCGGCTTCCGACCACGAGTTGGGATAGGTCGATCTTGATCGGGTCAAAGGGGATGCCTAACGCTACGAGTTGACCATGCGGCCTCAGGGCTGCGACCAGCGGACCAATGGATTCCGCATCGGAGGAGGATGTCACGATGGCGTCCGCCCCACCTACGGAGTTAAGCACCGCGACGGTATCTTGCTTTGAGTTATCGATGTATTCGTGAGCGCCAAGCCTGCGTGCCACTTCTTCCTTGTCTGCACCTCGGGCGATTGCCACCGTCCGTAAGCCCATCTTCCGAGCGAACCTTATCTGTGTTGTTCGAGACGCTCTGTCTGATTCTTGTCCATCTCCTGGCGGATGAGCAGCAACATGTGCGCAATCGCTTTTTCGAGCGCTGCTCGGGCTTGTGTCACGCGATCGATCGCCGCGAAGATGGTCGGCTCATCCAGTCGCGGCTCTCTGGTGATGTCTTCCAGACGCGCCTCTTCCTGCTGGAGCGACTGGTAGCGGAGCAGGATGGTTCCCTTATTGGCGTTGAATATATCGTCCATCTTCTTTCTTTGTTCAGGCCTGAGACCGAGGCTCTTGGCGAAGCCCTTGTCGTCCCACCAGCGTCCGGGCGGCCCGAGTTGCAGCCCACCGCGCATGGTGCTGGCGGTGCCGTCCACTCCGGAGGGGCGAGGGGGTGGAGATCCGGGCGGTCCTCCCTTACCTCCAGGACCGCCCGGGCCCTGGCCAGACGGCATCTGGGGACTGGGATTGCCGTATTGTGGGCCGCCGCCTCCAGGAGGTTGCCCGCTGCCTCCTGCGCCACCGGCTGGTCCGTGCCCTTGGGCGAACGAACTCACAGCCGCCAACAAGAGGAAGCAGAAAAGTGTCGCAAACGACCTCGCACGGAATTGAAGATTGATCACTCGATCCTCGCTTCCGCTCGCGTTTTGGCCGGCCCACCTGTTGTCACAGACAGGCCGTACTCTGAAATCGGTGATGGCTCCTGTCGATTGATCTCCAGATTGACCTCGGTCATCAGTTGATTGTCCCTTGCGATCTCAGCCTCGGAGTTCTCCTCATGCGCACTGCCGTTAGTTGGATGTGAGGCGAGGGAACGCCGATCCTGACCGTTATGCCATGCTACGGAGAGTGCTGCAACCAGCATAAGGCACGCTGCGAGAGCCCACGTCGCGGTCGGAGACCATGCGCGAGACGGTGGCGTGGCTTTCCGGATTTGCGCGAGCGGCCGGGATTCGCTCCAGGCCAGCGTGACATTGTTGAAGCTGCTGACGGACTGCCTGAAGAGCTTTAGTTCTTCCTGGCAGATTGCACAGCTGGCCAGATGCGCGGTACCTGCCGGATCGCTGCCGGCATCCAGCAAATACGCTGTGAATTGTTCATCGTTAAGATGAGGAGTCTTCATTGTGTTCCTCCCAATTGTTTTCTGATGGCGGTGACCGCGCGATAGAGATGGGTTTTGACGGTGTTGGCCGGCATGCCAGTAATCGCGGAGATCTCCTGCAGGTCCATCTCTTCCAGGAAGCGAAGGATAAACACGCGGCGCTGATGATTCGAGAGATATTTAAGCGCCAGGTGCACCCGGCTGGCCCTCTCCCGGAGGAGCAACTGGGCCTCCGGCGATCTTTCTCCGCTGGGCTCGACCGAGGCTATGTCCGTGATGTCGACCGCCGTCGCTCCGACCTTTCTCCAGAAGTGAAATTTCTTAGTGCGGAGCTGGTCGCGGATCAGATTGTTAGCAATACCGAACAGCCAGGTATTCACCGAACAATCTCCCCGGAAGGAGCCGCGACTGGTGTACGCCTTGAGCAGGCAATCCTGCGTGATGGACTCCGCCAGATCCGGGTCCCCGACGGAATATGCGACATAGCGCAGCAATCTCGGCCGATAGGACCGCACCAGAGACTCGATGTCGTCCAATTCAGAGATAATCTGACTACTCCCGCTCAGCTGCATGATAGATGCTTCCAGCACAATCTGCATATACCGTCCAAGGCTGCACGCTGCCGGCAAACGCCAGGTTCAGGATGAATACCTGCGGCTAAAGGTTTCACCGGTGCGAGGCACCTGATGAGACGGGTTTTGTCTGCTGCGTGGTTACGCTGAGCGCTAAAAAAATTAGCCAGCGTCTTTTTTGAAAAGCGCAGGGCCTTACTCACAGAGTACCGACAAGGGCCGGTTTTTTGTGAGCCGTGCAGTTCCACTCTTCGCTCAGGACAGGCAACCAAGATTCGCAGGCCCATCGATTCAGCAGACATATTCCGATCAGGGCGAAAAAATCACCGCGTCAAAAAATGATGTAACCGCTTTGAAGAAGATTCTCGTCCATTCAGATACCCGCAGAGTGTCACCGATTTTCGGCATGTGCTCTTTCATAAACTGCCAGCGTGTTGTCTGGCAGACCATCGAATGCCGTTGTCTTCATTAGGTGTGACAAGACAATGACATCACAACGACCAATATTCACTCTGAGCTTCCAATACTCGGTTTATCTAACGCGTCACAAAAATTGAAGGGAGGATGACTGCCACAAATGGCAATAATACGCTGCACATTGGCGCTGGGTCTTGCGTTCGTGTTACTTCAGTTTGTACACGTACGGCATCTCTCAATGGCGCGCACAGCGCCGAAGCAACCAGTGCAGGTACAAAGTGCGGGCGATCCTGAAGTCAGTGCCATTCTTGGTCGCTCCTGCAGGTATGGTCGCGTTGCTCCGATCTCATGGATATTGTCCTCCCATGTTAATCGGGGCCGCCAAAAACTCGATTTTTCTGCATGGGACTCACGCGGACCATTACGCGGCGAGAAACAGGACATCTGCGACGCTGTGTCCGATGGCAGTATGCCTCTTCGCTCCTATATTTTGATCCATCGCCACGCAAAACTCACAAACCACGATACCGATGCGATTTGCAATTGGGCCGACGCTCAGTCTGTCTCTCAAGTGGCCCCTGCAAGGTAGTTCACGCAAATTCTTGCTGTACAGCATCACGTTCTAAACACTTCTCATGGAGGAAGAGGGTACGAGTGTCATATCCCTGTCGCAGCTCTTGCACTGTTTTCCTATTTTTAGTTTTACTCACTCCGATTGCTTCGACCCTGCATGCGCAAGCGCTGCCGGATGCGCCAGGCGCAGCGGAAGGCTCGCCTATCCCTGTCATCACGGGGTTTATGAGCTACCAGACAAACCTCAGTCCAGGCACTGTGGACCTCAATCCGGAGTTCGATCCTACAGTGCTGCTGCCGATTGGCAGCAAACTGCTCATTCAATCGGAGTTCGATATGAGCCTGGACGTAACCCACGACTCAGGCCGATGGGGCCCGGCTTACGTGGACAAATCAATCGAATATCTGCAGGCTGACTATTTTGCGCATCCGAATCTCACGCTGGTCGTCGGCCGTTACATGATTCCCTTCGGCATCTACCGCGAACGCATGCACCCGCTGTGGATTCGGGACCTGCAGGCCGAGCCGATCAGCTTTACCCTCAATGCAACTTCCGGCAATGGCGCGATGCTCCGCGGCGCCGCCCATCTGACGCCAAGTGTGAACGTCACTTACGCAGGCTATTACTCCGCTGCTTCCACGCTTAAGCTTATGGAGGCCGACAGGCAAGGCGGCTTTCGCGGCTCGGTCCTGCTACCGAACCGCCGCATAGAGGTCGGCGTCTCCTACAACCGCACCATGGGCTCCGGCGCGCACAGCATGCTCGGTGCAGATTTCACCTGGAATCTGAAGCGTATCCCGTTGGACATTCGCTCCGAGACGCTCTTCTCGAAGGAAGCCGGCAATACTTACTGGGTGGAAGGCGCGTACAGGTTAAGCAAGCTCGGGACAAATCCTCTCTTGCGCAACACGCAGTTGGTCTTCCGCCAGGAACAATACTGGATGCCCAGCACCTCCACTTCGACAAGCACAATGAGCGGCACCATGGGAAGCTTGCCAGACACCAACACCAAACGTTCGACAGCCGGCATGACCTACTACCTGAACCCGAATCTCCGTCTCAATGCCGCCTATCAGGGCAACTATGCGACCAGCGAGAACAGCCACACCTGGAACATGGGCCTCACTTACCGCTTTGCGATTCCGTAATCGGGAGATTTTTATGAAGAGAGTTTTTTACGTTGGGTTTTTGCCCCTTCTTTCGGCCTGCCTTGCACAGGCTGCCGATCACAAGACCCATCAGGCCGTTGATCCTGACGATGCCTACAAGAACAACTGCATGCGTTGTCATGCGGCGTTGCCGGAGTACTCCCCGCGTATGAACAAGACCATCATGATGCACATGAGAGTCGCCGCGAATCTTCCTGCAGACGAAGCGCAGGCAATTCTCGAGTACCTGAACGGCGAATCTTCCGGGTCCGATCTCAAGTCCGGGATCAAACAAGACAAACAGGCTAATCAACAACAACACCAATAAATTGCGGGAAAATACATGAAAAAGAACAAAATTGCAGTCGCTGCGGTCGCCGTGTTCCTCTCCCTATCATCAGGCATGACCACAGTTGCCTACGCGCAACAGCAGTCTGCGCAACCACGGGTGATCGAACTCATCGCTGACAAAGATAACACCTTCAAAGTGCCTGGAAAGTCCAAGCCGGTCATAACCTTGAAGCCCGGAGAAAAGGTAACCCTTCGTATCACCTCGCATTTCGGGGGCGAGAAATCCAGAGAGAATTATGTACACAGCTTCGTCGTGAAGAAGCTGCGGGATCAGGGCTGGGATCTCCGCTTGAGAGAAGGCACCGAAGACTTCGCAGTAGTCGCTCCTCCATCGCCAGGAGAGTATCTGGCTGAGTGCACCGTCAAGTGTGGCCGTGGGCACGACGACATGAATATGAAGGTTGTCGTCGAGAACTAGCAGAACTGGCGTTCTGTCTATCCGGAAAGCGGCGTAGTGGAAGATTTTAAAGGGAGTCCGAGAGGGAGGGCCGATGAAAACAGATAACTTCTTCTTTAAGTTGGTGGTCGATAGAGACGAAAAACCAGATGAATTTGACTGGAAGCCGCCGCTTGATCGACGAGCAGCGCTCAAGATCTTCGGCGCTGGCGCGCTCGGGAGCGTCGTCGCCGGTTGCGGCGGCGGATCGTCCACCTCTTCCTCTTCGAGCTCGGCCTCCAGCTCGACTACGGCGACCACCGTGTCCCTCGGTGTGTCTGCTGCTTCAACGACAGTTGGCACATCCGTGACGTTGACAGCGATGGTTGCTCCGTCCGCGGCTACTGGATCGGTCACCTTCTACAATGGGACCACATCGCTCGGAACTGCTGCGCTCAGTTCTGGCGTAGCCACGCTCACGGCCAGCTTCAGCAGTGCACAAACAGCTTCTCTCACCGCGGTCTATGGAGGCAGCAGCACCTATGCCGCGAGTACCTCCAGCGCCGTCTCGATTACTGTTACCGCCATCGGGACCACATCGAGCAGTACGTCCCTCAGTGTATCCACGACTTCAACGACCGTTGCCGCGTCGGTGACGCTAACAGCGCAAGTTACTCCGTCTGCGGCTACTGGCTCGGTCACCTTCTACAACGGGAGCACATCGCTGGGCACTGCCACGATTAGCTCTGGCCTGGCCACGCTCACGACGAGTTTCAGCAGCGCTCAGACAGCTTCTCTCACCGCGGTCTATGGAGGCAACAGCACTTATGCTGCGAGTACCTCCAGCGCCGTCTCAGTTGCTGTTACGGCTAGCGGGTCGTCATGTGGCACCTCCACGAATGCTGTCACGGAAGGCCCCTACTGGGTCGACGACGGCGCTTCAGGGTACAACCGCTCGGATATCCGATCGGATATTGCTGGCACAAACACACAATCAGGCATTCTCTTCACCCTGAACATCTACGTCTATGACAGGAAGAACAGCTGCGCAGCAATGCAGAACGTGCAGGTGGATGTCTGGCACTGCAACGCCGCGGGTGTCTACTCCGGAATCCAGAGCTCAACGAATGGCAATGGGGTCGATTACACAAGCCAGAGTTGGTTGCGCGGCTATCAATTGACCGACTCGTCCGGTATGGTCTCCTTCACCACCATCGTGCCTGGTTGGTATACCGGGCGAACCACGCACATCCACATCCGTTTCAGGTCAAACTACGACACCTCTTCGGACGGCAGCACGAATACGGCGCAATTGTTCTTCGACCAGACGTTCATCAACAACCTTAATACCTCGGTCTCGCCGTATTCGAGTCATGGCAGTAACTCTGTAACGAACGCGGGAGACTCCGTCTACAACTCCGAGGGAGGCACAACCATTCTGAGCCTCAGCGGTTCGGCTTCCGCCGGATACACCGCTACGTTCAGCGTGTATCTTCCACTCACCTAACTTCTTGAAGAGAGTGTACCGCAGAGGCCGGATGAGTTTTTTCATCCGGCCTTCACGTTATGGCAAAGAGCCTGGATGTCTCAATCGCAATCCAAGCTCCGCCTCCATCGCGTACGGCAACGGATGATTTGCGACCGTGTGGCTGACTGCCCACGTTGCCCCACCGTAGACCTGCTTCATCGCCGAGGGTTCAGTCTGAGAGCGAAGGATCTCCGCCCCAAAGATTTCATCGTTTCTTTAGTACTGGGAAACGTTAGGTCCTATCGGGACTGCCCCAGCGCAAAAGGCGGATTACCAAGCTGCTGGCGGGCAGTTTCGATAGGACCGTTTGCACTGAGCCGGTGTCAATGAGTTCTATAAAAAGGGATGTCAAGAAAAAAGTTCTCCCTCGACCGGACGCCGAGAAGATTGTTGTCTCGAGATCGAGCCCACTGCCTGTGAGCGTGCCCCTCCGATTTGCTCGAGAGGCTCGTTGTGGCTTGTTTGCCATTTCCGTGGCTTTCATCTTCCGGTGGTGACGACGCCAATCGAGTCTTAAAACTTGGCAAGCGGACCTGGTATTTGAGTGTTAACCATGGTTCTATTAGAGCTCGTGGCCTATCGCTATTTCTGGTTATCCGAGGAGGCATAGCGTGCATTAGTGACTCGGTGCCGAAGCACACAGGGCCGAACTCATTGACTGATACTCACCTCGACCGAGCGTCTCGAGAACCCGACCGACCACCACCAGAGAGAATCGCCGGAGATGGAAAGGCCTCTTCATCAGAGACGCTCAAGCTTCTTGCCGACGCAATTGTGTGGCGTCGAAATCCACTCCTTTCTTCCAAATCGTTAAAGTGATGCTGGCAATCTTTCGTGCCAGGGTGAGACGCGCCACCGTCGGTCGCATCCCTTTCTCAAGAAGAGCAACATAGAAATCGTACAGGGGGCCGGGGCGGGTGCTAGCGGAGATTGCAGCCCCTTTGAAGAGATTCTTCACATTCGGGATTATGGTTGTCACTCAAGCCGCGTACGGTCATGCGCTCCCGGTTTCGTTGCAGTTTTCCTCTGACATAGCGGTACTCGCCGCTGTCGTGGGTCTCCAGCGCGAAACCACTGTAAGCCCACAGCTGGCGCTTGGTACGAAAACGGTGTGGCGTCTGCAGCTGCGCGACCAGCAAGGCTGCACGAATCGGACCGATCGAAGGAATCTGGCGAAGCAATTTCAGCCTCTTTGACATTGGCAGAGACGGCCGGCTCCTTTATCAAAAAGTCACAGGAGAAGTGCGGGCCTTCGACCCGCGAGATGGCAGAGATCTGACCCTGGGCAGCGTGCCAGCCAATGCATTGCACTTGCTCTGGTCACCGGACGGCGGAAGCGTTGCGTATCTGCTTTTGCCGCGGCGGAAGGATGATCCGGGTGCTGGCGTCTGGGTTACCGACTTCAAGACCAATCCGCGGCAGGTATTTCATGGCTGGGCGTCATTCTTTACGTCGGACTGGCGAGACGACATCATCGTCCTGAAGGGCAGGGACGACCTGAAGGGAGAATTGTGGACGGTAAAGTGGGACGGCTCAGGATTATCCAGTGCCTCCGAGACTATCCCGCTTCTCTACAATTTCAACTACGTACACTCGCTCGCGGGGAATCTGATCGATGTTTCCCCCGACGGCCGCCACATCGTTTTCCAGTCGCAGCAGGTGCTCCAGGAAAACATTGGCATGATAGAAAACCTTAATTAAGTGGCCCCGCCTGCCCGGCAAGGATCCAGACAGGTACCCAGAGGCTCAGCCAGTGTTCACCGATGCCTTTGCTCGAAGGGCCGGATTGAATGTCAGTTGTCGCTAACAGGGCGAGTCACTTATCCAGGCGAATTGTAGTCGGTTTTCAGGAGCCTCGGACGGTTCAGCAACTGGAAATCAATCGTGCCGACCGGCGCTCCGACCTTGGCGTTGTGGTTCCCGAAGACGGCGATTTAAGAAACGTCGACTTTTGATCTGCACCTCTAAAGCAGTCCATGGAAATGACAGAGTGTGGAAAGCATGGAAAGCCATAAAGCCGGCTTCCCACCCTTCCCACACTCTTTGGAAATCCCTTCGGGATTACCACATTCCCACGGCCTCGACGACGAGAGAGGGATTCAGAAGCAAGAGCAAAGACCAGCCATAAACCCAAACTCAAGGCCTTAGCACCGCAAGGGGCTTGTAACGGATGTGCCCGGTCCAAAGTGTAACGGATGTTCCCGTACACTCATCCCTCAGGAAGGCTTGTTTACGTTGCTTTGCGCTGAGCGCAGAGAGATGCTTCGGCTGTTGTTCTCGGGGTGGGCATTGCGGGCAGGAACGAGACTGTGACGAAACTCTATGCTCGGACGCAGCTCATCATTGGCACAACTGTCGCGGTAGGGATGACCATTGCTGATCGCCCCCCGCACAGACCGTACGAGCGCGTCTATGCATACGGCTCTCTTACAAAGGATGAGTGTCGTAGAAGTGTGCGTCGGCCATGCGGAAGTAATCCATCAAACCACCGTTTGCAGGCCAGGAGGCATCGGCGACAGTGGCTCATCTCGCGTCGAATTCGGTTCGTGCCCTTTTACCTGCTGCCAATTCTCTGTAACCCAATTGACCAGACCCTGCATCGGGCGTAACAGACTTCGGCTGAGGGTAGTCAGCTCATACTCCACTCGTAGAGGCACCTCGGGAAACAACTCTCTTGTGAGCAACCCGTCTCTCTCCAGGTTCCGCAGTGTGAGTGTCAGCATTCTTTGCGAGATGCCAGGGATCGCTCTTTCGAGCTCAGAAAATCGAGCGCGCCCCCCCCCGGCAGTTTCGCCAAAGAGAGGATCAAAAAGATACTCCACTTATCTCCCACTTTGGTCAGCAGCTCGCGGACGGCAGCTGGGTCTTCATGGCCGCAGACAGACGCAGAATCTAGTGGTTTCCTGGGGTTGCCTTTTTTCATACTTACTCCCATGTGAGCTGCGAAGTTCAAAGTGCCTTATTGTTGATAATAAGCTCTCCAAATAGAATCAACGAACAAATGGTAAGCGTTGAATCAAGAGGAAGCCTTAATGAAGCAAATTCTGATTGTCGAATCCAGCCCTCGTGGATCCGAATCCGCGAGTCGCAAATTAACCAGCAAGGTGAGAGAACGGCTTGAGATCCAATATCCAGAGGCGAGGGTCATCGAGCGTGACCTGGCGAAGGACAAACTTCCGCACTTAGATCAGCCGACCCTGAAAGCGATGACTACGCAAGACCCGGTGGAGGTGGAATCACTGAAGGAAGCTGCGTATCTATCCGACCAGCTGATTGACGAACTCTTGTTGTCGGATCTGTTGGTTATCGCCTGCCCCATGTGGAATTTTGGAATCCCCTCTTCTCTGAAGGCGTGGATTGACCATGTTGTACGCGCTGGCAAGACCTTCAACTATGCCGGGGTCGCAGTAGAGGGTTTGGCAAAAGGTAAGAAAGCAATCCTGGTGCTTGCATCCGGTGGAGTCTTTAGTGAAGGGCCTTGGAAATCGTGGGATTCCGTGGAGCCGTATCTGCGCCAGATTCTGGGCTTCATTGGAATTGATGACGTCCAGACCGTACGGGCCGAGGGCATGAACATACCGCCGCTTGCGATCCATGCGGTACCCAATGGTGAAAAAGCCGTTGAAGCCCTTGTGATTTGAAGGAGAGAGCAATGCTCGATCACATCATTCTGACTGTCAGCGATGTCGAATGTTCGTTGGCGTTCTATGAGGCGGCCTTGAAGCCTCTTAATATCAAGTTTTTCCTACCCTACAAGGGCGAAGGCGATCATCCTGATCTGTGGGGATTCGGTGATGGCAAGAGGGCGTTCTTCTGGATCAAGCAAGGGAAGCCTGATCCAGCGTCCATTCATTGGGGGTTCATGGCCGAAAACAATGGTCAGGTCGATGAGTTCTACAAGGCGGCAATATCCGCTGGTGCCAGGGACAATATTTCACCGCGGGTACGAGTGGAATACTATCCGGGATACTACGCCGCCGATGTATTTGACCCGGATGGGTATTCGTTCGAGGTCGTCCACAAAAGCTAGTGATGGAACAGCACATCACTAGGGTGAGCGAAGCACGAGAAGAAGCCGTCGGCCGGGCTGCGATCCATGGCCAGCACTGTTGACTCGCTGCGACGCACATTAACGACCGATCCGTTCCGCAGGGTAAAGGTTCGATCAAGCCACTGAAGACCGTATGTTTTGAAGCACAGTTTATGTGGTCGATAATTCGCTATGAGCGAACTTACCGATACCGATCAGGTGTTCGTATGACGTAACTTCCGGATTGCCGCCAAACCGGGAACTACTCCATTCGTGGACACAAGGGCACTTATGGTTACTAGTCCGGCGGGATCCCATTCTCAGTTCTTCTGCTGAATGGCGCGTGCCATGCGCTTGTCCAACATCTGCATATGAATAAATGCTGGGATGAAGCCCATCTTCGGATCGGGCGGCAACCCCTGACTCATGCGAATCATCTGCGCGTTGAACCAGGTCATTGAGCCGAGCCCATTGATCGCCCGAATGAGCTTGATGCGAGAGTGCGGTCCTACCAGACCCGGTCCGACCCGCAACTCGTTCTCCCGTGCCGTTAGGCTGGACAGGGTGCCTCTCAGGAGCGCCGCTGGTGCATCCGGGTCTAAACAGAGAGGACGAGAGAGTCCGATGAGATCGACACCGCCTGTCGTAATAGCATCGGCCATGCCTTGGGTGGTGCGGAACCCTCCCGTGACCATGAGTTTTGCGCGTTTAATGTTGCGGCGCATTTCAGGAGCGAACCGGGCAAAGTACGATTCACGATCGCGCTTTGATTGGCTTACATGAGGATCGAAGTTCGGTTCAATACCTTCGATGTTCGCCATCGCGGGCGCTTCCCAGGTACCTCCGGAGATCTCAATCAAGTCGATGCTTGCCTCGTCCAGCCAACCGGCAACAATTTGGCTATCTTCGAAGCTGAAGCCGCCACGCTGAAAGTCGGCGGAGTTGAGCTTCACGCCGACCGGGAAGTCTGCTCCTACTTTAACGCGGATTGCCCTGACGACAGAGAGAAGAAAGCGAGCACGTCCGGTAAGGTCACCGCCCCACTCGTCTTCTCGCAGGTTTGAGCGCGGAGACAGGAACTGTGAGAACAAATACCCGTGCGCTGCATGAAGCTGCACTCCGTCGAAGCTCGTCTCTCTTGCGATAGCAGCCGCGTTTGCAAAGCGGTCAACCAGCTCGACTATCTCTCCATGGGACAGCGGAACGGGTGTCCCAAACTTTATACCGGGAAGTTTCAAGGGCACCGCTGAAGGGGCCTTCGGTGTCGGATTGACAAGCGGCTGCGACTGACGTCCGCCGTGAGATAGTTGCATCCATATCTGCGCGCCTTCGCGCTTCGCGACTGCCGACCACGCTCTTAGGGCGGTCATGTGTGCTGCGTCCTGGGGGCCGTGGATGACGACATTCCCGGCGTGTTCGAGATGTAACCGGTCAACTTGGACGTTGCCGGTCACAAGGAGTCCAGGACCGTTTCTGGCAAAGGAGCGATAAAGCGTCTGGTGGGGAACGGTTGCCTGCTGGTGTGAGTCCGCAAGCAGTTCCGACATTGCGCTTTTGGCGAGACGGTTGGGAAGTATCGCTCCGCATGGCAGGGTTAACGGCGAACTAATTGTCTTCGCGTTCTCTTTTATCTTATTAAAATTGCAGTTTGTTGGGTTCTCTGCCAAAGCTTCCATGAGTACTTCTCCTTAGGATTTGCTTTTCGCGACCAAGAATACCGCTTGGTATCAAGATTGCGAATGGTATCTGTAAATGTTAGAGTCGTTTTAGTAGCTGGAGGATTCATTTGCCAATTGTTCGTCTGACGCGTGCTCAGCAACAAGCCGTCACACGCGAGCGATTGCTTGTCGCCGCGGAGCAGGTCATTGCACGCCAGGGCTTTGGCAGTGCTTCGATTGACCTTATCGCGCTGGAGGCAGGGTTTTCGAAGGGAGCAATCTACTCGAACTTCGAGAGCAAAGAGGAAGTCTTTCTCGAATTGCTGCGCGTCTATATGGAGCGCGATATGGCGTCACTGGAAAGCTTGCTCAGACTTGCGCCGGAGCAACTGAACGACGCGGTCACGGAGTGGCTGGAGAACATGCACACGCAACGGGATTGTCCCGCCCTGGTGACCGAACTGCAACTTCACGCCCGCAGGAGTTCGGAGTTCGCGGAACAGTACTACTCCTTGCAGGAACGGCAGATTCAGATGCTGGCGAGCATCCTGAAACGCTACTTCAAGGCCTTGTCGAAGGATCTCCCCATCGATGCGAGAGATCTCGCACGATCGTTGATTGCGCTCGCACAAGGACTTAGTCTCCAGCGCCCCCTGCCCAAACCGGGAAAACCAGGCTCGGCCGCCCGCGTGATTAATGCTCTGCTAAAACTACTCACGGCGTAGAACAGAGTTCCCACGGATATGAAAAGTCCTGACAAAGGCGGCAAGCCGGAAGTGATCTGCGCACGGTCTCAAACTCGTTCTGGGTTACTCCCGATTGACGGGCACTCGGGAATGATGAGGTGGATGATGAACAAGATAGCCGAAGATTATGTCGATTGTAGTATGTGTCAATTCAAAATCCACAGTGACACCAAATCCACAGTGACACCGGACACGTAGCTGGCGAGCTGTTCTCTTGTATAGACCATCCTGCATGTCAAAGGTGAATGTGTCGAGATCGAACCATCACGCTCGAAACAAGACCGTGACGTCGTCACGATCCGTGTTGAGACACACAACCAGCGCAACGAAATTGTGCAAACCCAAACCGCCGCTTGAGAAGAGATACACTCAGCGTCATCGCGCAACCGCATGTGGAATACGTCCTCGAAGAAAAGCAAGCCAAGGAAACGGACGAAGATGATGAGGGAAGTCGCGAAGACCTGACTGCACATGTACACCGGCAAGCCGCGAAGATAAGAAGAGGAGAGAAGCTGGATCGACTTACCCCGATTCGCAAGGTGGTAGCGTTTGGGTATAGCCCAACCCTACGTCCGACATCAGGCGAAATAGTGTCGTAATAGAGTTTGCTTCCGAGTTATCGGACAGGCAATGGCGAAGGTCAAAGAGTCTAATCGGACATCTCGGTACGCTCGAACGCGCGAGTCGTCAAAAGGCCGACAGGTCGGCCATAGTCCCTCTTTTCCGAGCACCGCCACAGTAACACGAAAGACCGGGAAACAAAACGCGTGTCCGTTACTCCTCGTCTCCGGCCTTCCTTCGCTGGTTACTCACCACTAGACCGGAACAAGCCTCCACCGGCCGCACTCAGCCCTCGACTAAGATGCTATGGAACACGACATCCGCCGCTTGCGTAAGGACTCCCATGCTCCGCAAACTCTCGATCGCCCTCGTCTACATCTCTGCCCTCACGTCTGTCCTCGCCCAAGCCCCAGCGCCCGACCCAACCGCCCGGATGCAGCAGATCATTCAGTCTTACGTCGACAACAAGCAATTCATGGGCACAATCCTCGTCGTCACAGACGGAAAGACCCTCATCAATCAAGGCTACGGCTCCGCCGACCTCGAGTGGAACATCCCCAACACTCCCTCTGTGAAGTTCCGCCTCGGCTCTCTCACCAAGCAGTTCACCGCCGCCTCTATTCTGCTTCTAGCCGAGCGCGGCAAGCTCAACATCGAAGACCCCATCGGCAAATACCTTCCCGACGCCCCGCTGACCTGGAAGGACGTTACCATCTATAAGCTTCTCACCCACACCTCCGGCGTTCCCAGCTTCACCGGATTCCCCGACTACCGTACCACCGAGTGGAAGGACACCAATCCCACCGAGCTCGTCGCCCGCTTCCGCGACAAGCCCCTCGACTTCGAGCCCGGCAGTAAGTTCTTCTACAGCAACTCCGGCTACGTCCTTCTCGGCTACCTCCTCGAAAAAGTCTCCGGCCAGACCTACGCCGACTTCCTCCAGCAGAACATCTTCACCCCCCTCGGCATGACCTCGACCGGAATCGACAGCAACAAGGCCATCCTCCCGCAGCGCGCCCAGGGCTATGAACCCTCCCCACACGGCATCGCGCATACCGGCTACATCAGCATGACCATCCCCTTCTCCGCCGGCGCTATCTACTCCACCACCGGCGACCTCCTCAAGTGGGAACAGGGACTCTTCGGAGGCAAGGTCCTCACCCTCGCCTCGCTAGCAAAGATGATCACGCCCTTCAAGGGCGACTATGGATGCGGCGTCTTCATCCGCACCACCGATGGCCACAAGATCATCACGCACGACGGTGGCATCGAAGGTTTCAACACTTCGCTCAACTATTATCCTGACGACAAACTGACCGTCATCGTGCTCGGCAACCTCAGCGGAGGCGCGCCGAATCAGATCGCTCGCTACGTCGGACAAATCGCCCTCGGGCAGCCCGTCATCCTCAATTCTGAGCGCAAGGAGATCACCGTCGCCCCATCCATCCTCGCCGACTATGCCGGCACCTACCGCGTAGCGGATCTCGACGCCGACCTCATTATTGCCGTCAAAGACGACCGTCTCACCGCCAAGCTCGGCAAACAAAACCCTGTTGATCTCTACGCCCAGTCCGAGACCAAATTCTTCCTCAAAATTACCGACGCCCAGGTCGAGTTCTTCCGCGACCTAACCACCCACGCCGTAACCCATCTCACCATCTATCAGAACGGAAACTCGCACGATGGAAAGAAGCAGTAGCGGTTATTCTCTAGTGGTCGCCTGAAGCGGCGATCTTTCACACCTTGGAAAGCGCCGGGCTGGCAAGCTTGCAAAATGAAAATGTGTGAAGGGAATCGGAGGAGGGGAAGCAATGAGTGAATCGGAGATGCAAGCCGAGCTGGAGCGCCTACGGGCTGAGAATGCCCAGCTCAAGAGCAAAGACAAGGGTGGCCTCACTTTGAAGGTGAGCGAGAAAGGCGGGGTCTCTCTGTACGGCATGGGCCGTTTTCCGGTCACTCTGTACAAAGAACAATGGCTCCGCATCCTGTCGAGTGCGCCGGAGATCGAGGCGTTCATCCGCGAAAACGACTCCAAGCTGAAGACGAAGGAGTAGGGCTTTGAAGAAAGGTGTCCAGGCCGCAATTTGCTGTCCCTGCGGGAATGAGAAGATCCTCGCCCTGGGTGTGTCACGAACGCGAGCGCGAGCTCGCGATGCTGTACTGAAGATGGGAGATGGCCTTCCGAAGCCGACTTGCAGGAGTAGGCTTCAAACCGCCCGGTGCTGCTGCGTTCAAAAGGCGTGGTAGTGAACGACCGAGGAAAAAGGCATCGAAAGAGATGTCAGGTAAGTATTGAGGAGATGAGCGAAAGCAAACCGTTCGATGACGCATCGTTATGGATTCAAGGTACTGTCAAAACTGGAGTCGCCAGAGTGCTTCAGGATGAGTCGGGAAGATACCTGCTTACGGTCCCGATGGCAGTCGGTGTACAGGCGGCATGAACTCAATACAGGCTTTGGTACGGAACGTGAGAATTTCATTCTGGATGGAAAGGGAAATGACAAGTGGCAGACACCATGAGGAAGAATACCGATGCTAGGACGAGAGACGGAGCTGCTCGCAGTAGTGAGGAAACTCTTGTAATGAGAGCGGAGCGAAGGGGCAGCGTTATCCGGTTGAAGAGTGTTACCAACCCGTCATGCGGGGATGAGTAACATGACATCAACGAAACCTTATTCCATTGCGAAACGCTCAGTATGGGAAGCATATCAGCTTGTCAAGGCCAACCGAGGTGCTGCGGGCATCGACGAAGAAACCATCACGATGTTCGAGCAGGATCTGTCGAAGAATTTGTACAAATTGTGGAACCGGATGTCATCGGGGTCATACTTCCCGCCACCGGTGAAACAAGTAGAAATTCCGAAGGCTAAGGGCGGCACAAGAAGGCCGGGAGTGCCCACTGTGTCTGATCGAATTGCGCAGACCGTGGTCAAGAACACCATCGAGCCGATACTCGATCCGATATTTCATCAAGATTCGTATGGATATCGGCCCGGACGATCGGCAAAACAGGCCATTGCCGTCACCAGAAAGCGGTGCTGGCAATATGACTGGGTGGTGGAGTTTGACATCAAGGCGGCCTTTGATCAAATCGATCACGGGCGATTGATGAAGGCGGTTCGCAGCCACATCAAGGAAGACTGGATTCTGCTGTATATCGAACGGTGGCTCACTGCGCCATTCGAGACCACAGGCGGCGAGCAGTTACCGCGGGAACGCGGTACGCCGCAAGGCGGAGTTGTCAGCCCGATTTTGATGAATCTGTTTATGCATTATGCGTTCGATGCGTGGATGCAGCGCAACAATCCATTATGTCCGTTTGCCCGGTATGCCGATGATGCGGTAGTTCACTGCCGAAATCAGAAGCAAGCGGAAGACGTAATGCAATCCATCGCATCGCGGCTTGCGGAATGTGGATTGACGATGCATCCGGATAAGTCAAAGACTGTGTACTGCAAGGACAGTAACCGTACCGCATCCTATCCAAATGTGTACTTCACGTTTCTCGGCTTTACGTTTCGGCCGAGGAGGGCGGTCAGCAATCAGCACCGGATATTCACCAGTTTTTTGCCGGCTGTGAGCGCTGACGCCAGGAGGCATATGCGGCAGGTGGTAAGGGGCTGGCGCATCCACCGTCAGACACCGGCGACACTTACCGAACTGGCGCAGCGATGGAATCCGGTGATACGAGGCTGGTGGAATTACTATGGGGCGTTTTATCAAACCGCGATGCATGAGCTTTTTCGACACATTGATAGCAAGCTTGAGCAATGGGCCAGACGCAAGTACAAGACACTGTCGCAGCACAAGAGGCGCAGTGCGGAATGGCTCCGCAGGATGAAGAACGGTTCTCCCCAGATGTTCGTTCACTGGAGTGTCATTGGGTACGAGGTTGGATAATGGGAGCCGTGTAAATCGAGAGGTTTACGCACGGTTCTGAGAGAGGCTCAGGGTGAAATTCCCTGGGCCTACTTACCGCCTCTGCGCGACCTGTTACACGCTGAAACGGCAGGATGTCGAGTATTTCGGCGGCCTGCGAGAGCAGGTCTTAGAGCGCGATGGATACGCCTGTAGGGTTTGCGGTGATCCCGATCCCGGAGTGCATCATCGGGAACCGGGCAAGTCTCTGTTGCATCTGATGATCGCTCTCTGTGCGGGTGTCACGCGAAGGTCCACCGGACGAAGGTTGTCCTTACGGAGTTTCCGCCGCTTCTGTTGGTCCTGTGGCGAGAGCAGCACCCAGAAGGCCACGAGCAGACGTACATCGATTTCAACGTGCGCAAACCACCGGCTCAGAGTGTGCCACTTAACTTTGATTCTCACGAGAAAGACTGAAACGGCAGAGCATTACAAGAAGAAAGCAGCGGAATATCGCGCGGATATCGAGGCGCGCACCAGGCGATGTTGGCCGAATACAAAAGTACTGGTCAGGCGTATCAACCGAGGTCCCGTGGAAACAGGGGATTTAGCATAAGAGATGTTGATTGCGGTCTATACACACCAGCACACATATGAACCATCACTGCTCTTCGCCCCCGTTCCTCACAGCGCTATCAGCCAAAACGATCGCTGTGACGTC
>WNFD01002149.1_pt1 | contig 19929 bp, 9 predicted proteins | sample 5400491 | NCBI WGS metagenome assembly WNFD01 (sample SAMN13153343, study PRJNA577476) | soil metagenome | isolation source: 120 cm saprolite under Douglas fir tree site 2 hole 2 replicate 2 | place: USA:California | collected 2015-04-18
ATTTTCAACCGCAAAGTGGGCCGGAAAAAAGTGGATTGGGTTCCCTCCAGTGTGCGTTGGACGGAGAGCATCAACGAAGTGCTTTCTTCCGACGCTGATATTTTTGTAGAGCTGGTTGGAGGCATCAAACCCGCTGGCGATTGGATTCGGAAAGCTCTGCGAGCGGGCAAGTCGGTGGTCACCGCAAACAAACTTCTGATCGCCCACAGTGGGCCCGAATTGCTGGAACTGGCGCGCGAAAGCGGGAAGCGAATCGAATTTGGAGCCTCTGTTGCCGGCGGGATACCCGCGATCATCGGAATCCAGGGAGGTTTGGCCGGGGATCAACTCTACAAGATCGCGGGCGTATTGAACGGAACTTGCAATTTCATTTTGACCAAAATGGAAGCGACCGGAGCGAGCTTCGAGGGGGCTTTGAAGGAAGCACAGGATTTGGGAATTGCCGAAGCGGACCCGCGGGATGATGTGGAAGGATTCGACGCCCGGGCAAAGCTCGTGATTTTGACGCAAGCCGGTTTGCGCGCCCGCGTGCGAGCCGAACAAATTCCGTGCTGGCCGATTTCATCGGTGGAAGCCGTGGATTTTGCCTACGCACGAGAACTGAACTGCACGATTCGCCAGATTTCCCTGGCCAAGAAGGAAACGGAAAATGGATTGAGCATCCACGGGTTCGTCCGCCCGGCGCTGGTGCCGGTCTCCTCTTTAGTTGCGCATGTGGAGGGCAGCAAGAATCTTGTCATGGTGACGGGAAAATATGCCGGGCAAATGGTTTTTTCCGGCTTTGGAGCGGGAGGAGATCCCACGGCCGTAGCGGTGGTTTCCGATTTGTATTCCATCGCACGAAGCGGCGCGGCGCCGTCTGGCGGCGCTCTCCTGGCCGTCGAGGCGCCGAAGGATGTGAGCGGTGAGTTCACCGCGCCTTATTATTTGCGTTTCGTCGTGAAAGACAGGCCCGGGATCCTGGCTGCGGTGGCGACTGTGCTTGCCAGGTACGGCATCAGCATCGATGCTGTTCTGCAGAGGCCGGGCTATCCGCACTCCGCGCTTCCATTCATCATTACTTTGGAAACATGCACCAGCGCGATGCTGGGGCGCGCACTCCAGGAAATCAACCGGCTCGATTTCCACGTGGAACCCGTTCTGTGTATGCCCATCCTGCTGGATTAAGAATGGGGTACAATCCCGCTTTGAGCCGATAACGATCGCGCGTACCGAATAAGAAGGAGGAGCTATGAAGTCAGCTTCCAAGTATTTGGGTCTCCTGATGCTGGTTCTGTTTTTCGTTCCGTTCGCATACGGCGCGACGGTGACGGGGACGGTGAAAGGCCCGGACGGAGCCTCGTTTCGGGGGGCCTTCGTCCAGGCACAGAATTCAAATACGAAAATCATGGTCAGCGTGCTGACCGACAAAGACGGGCGCTATCGGATCGAGAATTTGCCGGCCGGCCAGTATCAACTGCAGGTGAAGGCAGTCGGTTATCGTACCGATCCGCGCCCCGGCGTGAGCCTGGCGGCTGACCAGAACGCCTCCTATGAGTTTGCCTTGCAGAAAGGTGCGGTGCGCTGGAGCGACCTTTCCCAGTATCAGGGAGAGAAATTGTTCCCGGAGGCGAAAGGGAAGGATTTGCTGGTCGGGAGATGCTTCGCGTGCCACGGGTTTCAATCCCGCATGGCTCCCGTGCGCCGAGACGAAGAAGGATGGCGGGATCGCGTTAACTACATGATGGAATCCATGCATTTTTTCCTGGGGGGCCTCGGAGCTCCTTTTAACGATCAGAATGCCGCTGACGTCACCGCGTATATCAATTCGCTGTTCGGAGAGAATTCGGTTCTGCCCAAGTCTCCCGCGGAAATGCCGGCGTACAAAGATTTGGTGCGGTCCTTCGGCGACGACGCGATGAAGATTGTGTACGTCGAGTATGACTTGCCTGGACCGAGCCGGATGCCCTGGAGTGCATTTCCGGATAAGGACGGGAATTACTGGATGCCGTATTACGGGAAGGCGAACAAGATCGGCAGGCTGGATCCAAAAAGCGGCGAGGTCCAGGAATATCCAGTACCCAATCAAGGCACAGCCGCGATTCATTCGGCCGTGCCTGCGCCCGACGGCAGTGTGTGGTTGACCGAGCAGGGATCGAACAAGATCGGGAGATGGGACCCTGCCACGCGGACGATTACGGAATATCAGGATGCTTACACTCCTGGAAAAGAAGGCACGGTTGCCGGCGGGTCCAAGCACACTCTACGCATTGATGCGCAAGGGAGAGTATGGGCCACTGGCGGCCCGTTGACCGTATTCGATCCGAAGTCTGGAAAATTCACGCGATTTCCGGAAGTTCCCACGGCGTACGGCCTGGCGATCGACAAGGACGGCAATTGCTGGTTCGCGGAGTACACGCCGAACGGAAAAATCGGGAAAGTGGATGGAAAAACGCTTAAGGTGACGAAGTGGTCTCCGCCAACTCCGGACGCCCGGCCGCGGCGCATTCAAGTTGATTCCGACGGGACCATTTGGTTTGCCGAATTTGAAGCGGGCAAGATCGGCCAGTTTGACCCCAAGACGGAGACTTTCAAGGAATATTCGTTACCGGGTCCGGAGGCGACTCCCTACGCGCTCGCGATCGACAAGAATCACAGCCTTTGGTATTCCTCTGAACATTTGGACGTGATCGGGAATCTGGATCCCAAGAGCGGCCACGTTACCGAATATCCCTTCCCGCAAGCGGAGAATACGATGCGGGAGTTCTATCTCGATGCGCAGGGGAGAATGTGGTTTGGGTCGCCCGCGAATAACAAGGTCGGATACTTTTACCTCGCTGGAGGGACGGTGAGCGCGAGCAGATAGTTCAACAGCGTGTGCACTTTTACGCGACAAAGCACCGCGTACACGGCGATCTTTCTTTTTTCCCGTGATGCGCGTGCTGCGAATTTCTCCGCTTCCTTATGCGTTCTTAACCGATTCGACAAAGGTTGACACAAAAAGTGCCTCAACAGCGTTAGGTCCTTCCTAAACTAGAAGTTGCTCGGTCTTCAATTCGTGCGCTTCTTCACGCACTGACTGTCGCTCGTTCTCCCGGCCTCAGCCCGAGCAGAGAATGACCATGCGTTTACAATCGCTCAAGAAGCCCGCGGTTTTGGTAGCGCTGGCCGCCGTCTACTTCCTGGTCGCCAAACTCAGTTTGAAACTGGCATTTGTGCATCCCAGCGCCACGAGTGTGTGGCCGTCCTCGGGACTCGCACTGGCGGCTTTGCTTCTTCTGGGATACTGGGTGTGGCCCGCCATTTTCGTGGCCGCGTTCTTCGTAAACGTGGGCACAGCCGGCTCGGTTGTCACATCCATTTGCATTGGGGCCGGCAACACGATCGAGGCGTTGTTAGGCGCCTACTTGCTGACTCGCTTCGCCCGCGGGCGCCGTGCCTTCGAATCGGCGAGGAATATCATTAAATTCGCCGCGCTGGACGGAATGTTCAGTACGGCAGTAAGCGCCACTGTTGGCGTCACCAGCCTGTGTCTGGGCGGGTTCGCCATGTGGTCCAACTACCAGGACACCTGGCTTACCTGGTGGCTGGGGGATGCTGTCGGCATCGTCCTTGTTGCGCCCGCGCTGATTCTCTGGACTAACAACAGCAATATTCGGGAAAATCGCGATCGTATCTTCGAGGCGACCACGTTGCTCGCGTGTCTGGTGATCGTGAGCGAGGTGGTGTTCGATCGGGTTTCGGTTTCATCCGTTGCTCATTTTCCACTGGGGCTTCTGTGCATTCCATTGCTGCTTTGGGCTGCATTCCGCTTCGGACCGCGGGAAACGGCTGTGGCTATTCTTGTGATGTCCGCGCTGGCTGTACACGGCGCTTTGCACGGAGTGGGTCCCTTCGCCCGGGGAACGCCCCAGGACACTCTCCTGCTTGTGCAAGCAGCCACCGGAGTCACAAGCGTGATGGCCTTAGCTGTCGCGGCGAGTGTTTCGGAGCGCAAGCGGTTGGAACAAGAGGCTTCACACTTGGCTGCCATCGTTGAGTCTTCTTACGATGCAATCGTCGGAAAGACCGTGGACGGCATCATCGTCAGTTGGAATAAAGGCGCTGAACAAATGTACGGATACGCCGCCGGGGATGCGATCGGCCGGCCAATATCCATACTGGTCCCAGAGAACTTGCCTGACGAGATTCCGCGGATCCTGGCGAGAGTGAAGCGTGATGAAGTGATCCACCATTACGAGACCGTGCGCCAAAGGAAGGATGGCGCCCTCATACACGTCTCCCTGACCATTTCTCCCGTCCGCGACGCCCAGGGAAGGATTGTTGGAGCCTCGGCGATCGCCCGCGATATCACGGAGCACAAGCAGATTGAAAGCGCAACGCACGAGGCCAACGAGAAACTCAAAGCCTGGGTAAGCAGGTTGGAACAGCAAACACGTGAGATCGCATTGCTGAACCAACTGATTCATCTGCTGCAAATCTGCCAAGGGTCCGCGGAAGTCTATGCCGCCACCCGGCAATATGCCGAGTTGCTGTTTCCGGGCGATTCCGGCGCGGTGAGCGTGATCAACCCTACCGTGAAACTGGTCGAGACGGTCAGCACATGGGGAAAGACGCCACCCGTGGAACAAGTCTTCAGCGCGCAAGAATGCTGGGCCTTGCGCCGCGGACTGGTGCATACCAACCGGGGCGTGAAGAGTCCGCTGGTCTGCCAGCATTTGAGCGAGGATACACCGATTGATTCCTTGTGCGTCCCCATGATGGCGCAAGGCGAGACTCTTGGCCTGCTCCACTTGCGGCGCGAACTGAGCAACGCGAGCGAGCCTGAAGATGTACGGGCATCCATGCTGGCTGCGAGAGAACAGCTCGCCGTGACTGTTGCGGGACACATCGCCCTGGCTCTGGCGAACTTGAAATTGCGGGATACTTTGCGTATCCAGTCGATTCGAGATCAGCTGACAGGACTCTACAACCGGCGCTATTTGAAAGAATCGCTCGAACGCGAAGTGCGCCGCGCATCGCGCAGCCAGCGGCCTCTCGCCGTGATCATGATTGACGTCGACCACTTCAAAGGATTTAACGATACTCTCGGGCACGACGCCGGCGACGCACTTCTTCATGAATTGGGGAGTTTTCTCCAAAGGCGCACACGGGGAGAGGACATCCCGTGCCGTTACGGCGGTGATGAGTTCGTGATCATTCTTGCGGGTACGTCATTGGATGTTGCCATTCGGCGCGCCCAGCAATTGCAGGAAGGAATCAAGCGCCTGCGCGTGCCGCACGGCAAGGAATATCTCAACCCTCCAACCATCTCTCTGGGAACGGCGGTCTATCCCGAACATGGTTCCACGGGTGAAGCTTTGCTGCATGCAGCGGACGAAGCCCTGTACAGAGCCAAAGCCCAGGGCCGCGATCAAGTCGCCGTCGGACAATCCGATGAGATCGACTAAGGACGTCAGAGAAGTCTTAGAGCATTCGATCCCAATTCTAATCCCGTCATTTCTGAGGTTGTGAAGCCTTGTGCCGTTCGTAGGCGGAAACGAATTGCGGATCGCGCTGGCGGATGAGGTTTTCATCGAGGCGTCCGCCTCGCACCATGTAGTCGTAGGCAAATGCGATTGGGGCGAGCCGCATCTTCCGGCCGAACTGCTCGTACCAAAGAATACTCCGGTAGGCCACGCGCAAGAGCTGCTCGGTTGCCGGGCGTTGCGCGCGCTCGAATTCCGCAAGCGCCGATTCCACGTTCCGATGGGCATGGCAAGCGTCGCGCAGCCCAATCGCGTCCTCAAGTGCCGTGCGCGTCCCGGAGCCGATTGAAAAGTGCACCGTGCGCAGCGCATCGCCTATAAGGACGACGTTCTTGTAATGCCAGTGGCGGTTCGTCACGCGCGTGTAGTTGCCCATGACGGAGTTGTTTGAAAGCAACGGGTGCCCGTCCAGGTCTTTCTCGAACACGCCCTCGCAATACCGGCGGGTTTCATCCTCGGACATTTCAGCAAATCCGGCGGCTTTCCAGGTGGCCTCTTCGCATTCGACCACGAACGTGCTGTCGGTCATGCTATAGCGGTAGGCGTGTCCCACAAAAGGGCCGGCGGGGCCGTCTCGAAAAATGAGAGAGAGGCCATCGAAGGATTGGTGCGTGCCGTACCACGCGTACCGGTTCGATCGCCTTTCGAGAGAAGGTTGAAAATGTTCCTCGAATGCGTGGCGGACCACGCTGTTTACGCCATCGGCTCCCACCAGTAAATCGCAATCCACGAGCGACTGGACTTCAGAGATGCGCGAGCCAAAGCGCATCTCGACACCAGCGGCGGCGCAGTGCCTTTGCAGAATTTGCAGCAGGGCGAGACGCTGCATGCCTGAAAAAGTGCTTCCATGGACCGCGACTCGTTCTCCGCGAAGAACGAGAATCTGGTCGTGCCAGATTTCAAGGGCAGCCGATAAGTCGGCGTACGACCCGGCATCGACGGATTGGAGAAAAGAAAGCGCCCGATCCGACAGGACGATCCCCCAGCCGTACGTTGCGTCAGGCCGATTCTGTTCGTAAACAACGATGTGATGCGACGGGTCTTGCTTCTTCATCAAAAGAGCAAAGTAGAGGCCGCCAGGCCCGCCACCGACGATATTAATTTTCATGGTTCCGCATTCGCGATACAGCACCGCGCAAAATCGGCCCAAGGCAGTTGTGATGAGAGCGCGGGACAGACATTGTTGTCAAGGATTTCGGCAAGCGGCAGGTAAATATCATGCCCTCTTCCAACGCGCGGCGAGTGCTTGAACTCTCTTCGACGGTGCTCTTCCTGCCTGACGATAATTCTTGTACTGAAACACCCTGCGTCGCATCTAATCAAGAACATGTGGGCAGGGGAAAAGTGGCGGTGCCGACGTTGGATACTCTAATATGATTGTGAGATGAGAATGGCAGGCGGCTTTGGGGGGATTGGGACGCAACGCGGCGTGGGAGCGCACGCCGAGAGGAGTCCGGGCGCTAGGGCGCGCGTGGATTCGCCCGCGAACGTGCGCAGTGATGCAAAGGTATCGCGCTTTCTCGATCAGTTGCCCGAAGTGTGGGCGCTCGTTCGGCCACGCCGGGGGCTGCTCGGGCTAGGTCTGGTGCTCATGGCCATCAACCGAGTCTCCGGACTGGTCCTTCCTGCTTCGTCAAAGTACGTGGTTGACAACGTGATGATTCACCGGCAAGTGGGGCTCTTACTCCCTTTGGTCGGAATCGTGCTCCTCGCCACGATGCTGCAAGGCGTGACTTCTTATACGCTGACGCAAACGCTCTCCAAGGCCGCGCAAAGAATGATCACCGAGATGCGGCGTAAAGTGCAAGAGCACGTGGGCAGGCTCCCGGTGACCTATTACGATGCGAACAAGACCGGTGCACTCGTCTCGCGAATCATGAGCGACGTCGAGGGTGTGCGAAATCTTGTCGGCACAGGCCTAGTCGAGTTCCTGGGAGGTCTTTTGACGGCTCTCATCGCGCTGATCATGCTCCTGCGGATTAGTCCCGTGATGACCGGATTGGCATTCGGGTTGCTTCTGGTGAGCATGTTTGGGCTGCGCAAGGCGTTTGGCGTCCTCCGTCCAATTTTTCGCGAGCGTTCAAAAATCAACGCCGAGGTCAGCGGGCGCCTCACGGAGTCGCTGTCCGGCGTGCGCGTTGTAAAGGGGTATCATGCGGAGTCTCGCGAGCACGACGTGTTTACGAAAGGCGTCCACCGATTGCTCGATAATGTTTTGCGGTCACTGACGACAATGTCGATGATGAGCCTTTCTACGAGCGTTCTAGGCGGTGTCGTCGGCGCGCTGATTATGTTGGTCGGTGCCCGTGAAGTCCTTGCAGGGAAGATCACCGTCGGTCAATTCATGAGCTACACATTGTTTTTGGGATTCATGATTGCGCCTGTTTTCCAAGTCGTGGGCATCGGCACGCAATTGACCGAGGCGGTCGCGGGACTCGAACGCACGCGCGAAGTGCTCGATGAGCGTCCCGAGGATGAAGATCCGCGCCGCATGGTCACGCTGCCGGACATCGAGGGCGAGCTGGCGTTCGACAATGTAAGCTTTTCTTACGACCCTGGCAAACCCGTGCTTCAGCAGGTCAGCTTCTGCTCGGAGCCAGGCACGGTCACGGCGCTGGTCGGCTCGTCCGGCTCGGGGAAGTCCACGATCATTGGCCTCGTGGCGGCATTTCATGTTCCACTTGAGGGCCGCGTGCTGGTGGACGGTGTGGACCTGGCAACCGTGCGCCTCGATTCGTACCGCACGCGCCTGGGTGTCGTGCTGCAGGAGTCATTCCTGTTCGACGGCACGATCCGCGAGAACGTGGCGTTTTCGCGGCCGCGCGCAAGTGAAGCAGAAATTCTGGCGGCGTGCAGGATCGCCCGCGTGGACGAATTCGCGGAGCGCTTTCCGGATGGATACGATACGATTATCGGCGAACGCGGCGTGAAATTAAGCGGCGGGCAGCGCCAGCGTGTTTCAATTGCGCGCGCCATACTGGCGGACCCGCGCATCCTGATTCTCGACGAAGCCACGTCAAGCCTCGATTCCGAATCCGAAATGCTCATCCAGGAGGGTCTCGCTCAATTGATGCGCGGGCGGACCACCTTTGTCATTGCCCACCGCCTCTCGACGATTCGCCGCGCCGATCAGATTCTGGTCGTCGAGGCGGGAAAAATTGTCGAGCGCGGGACCCACACGTCGCTCTATGCGGCTGCCGGACGCTATCGCGAACTCTACGACAAGCAGCACGGCCTGGAAGCCAATCTGTTTTTGGCAACGGGTGAGGGAGAAATCCCCGAACCCGCGGAAGCGGACGGCCCCGTCCAGAGAAATTCGGATCCGGACATGCTCCGCCTGCTTCGTGACCGCCCTGCCTAGCGCGCGTTTCTCACAAGCATTATGCGGAAGTTCCCGGACGGTTTTACCATAGGCAGCTGCAGCACGGGTCCGGCGCGGTCCAGTAGCACAGGCTTCAGCCTGTGTGGTTTGAGTTGCCGCCAATCGACAGTACACAGGCTGAAGCCTGTGCTACTCGAAACCTCCCCACACCGCAGCACAATTCGACGCAACAAGTTGACATCGAAGAGCACATCTATCACGCACCCGTGGGATATCCGGGCTAGCGGTGCTCTTTGCCTCTCCTCCGCTTGACTCAGCCCTTCCGACCTTTACCGGGATATCAGAGTGTGATATTTCTCTGTCGCCTACAGTCGGCTGTGCGCGGATTGTGACCCGGGAAATTACAAATAATTGGCACTGAAGGGGAGGACGAAAATATGCGGTTCGGTATGATGATTCGCGTGATGGCTATCGCGGTGGCGTTCGGCTTCGGTTGTGCCGCGCTCCGAGCGCAATCCTGGCAGATGCCCAGCGATGCGGAGCGGTGTCCGTCAAAGTGGGGAGCCAAGGACGAGCTTGGTTCAGGCAACCTGATGAAGCCGGAAATGGCGCTGCGTGCGGCAAAGCTGATACACACTGGCGAAGTGTTCCAGCTTGGTTTCGATCTTTCCGCGGAATTGCCCCTGATTGGGAGCCGCCGCTTCGACCTTCACATGAAGCGCGGCACCGCGACGGCACCCGGCACCCGTGGCGAGAACGAAGAAATTGTGATCACGGAGCTAGGCCAGGTGGGCACTCAACTGGACGGTTTTGCCCACCAGATGTACGGCGGCGAATACTACAACTGCATCAAGGACGAAGAAATGAATGCGGCGGGCAGTGGCGACCTCGCGGCCGGTGGCCGGCAGGGCTTTCCCAAACTTGGCGTCGAGAAAGTTCCCGACATGATGACGCGGGGAGTGCTCATCGACGTGGCGGGCCTGAAGAATGTCGACATGTTGCCGGACACCTACATCGTCACGGCCGAGGACTTGCAGCAGGCATTGGCGAAAGAGAAGATCACGCTGCAGCCTGGCGACGCAGTGATGATCAACACAGGATGGGGCAAGCTGTACAACGTGAAAGATAAAGCCCGCTACTTGAAGACAACACCCGGCATTGGTATCGGTGCGGGGGAGTGGTTAATAAAGCAGAATCCGATGATTGTGGGGACGGACACTTGTTGCGTGGAGGTCAGGCCCTACCCCGAGCAGAAAATTAATCTGCCGATTCATGCGATGTTCCTGATTGTCTATGGCGTCCATCTTCTCGAAAATCTGAAGCTAGAACAGCTTGCGGCGGCGCGCGCGTATGAGACCGCTTTCATCATGGAGCCTTTGAAAATCAGGGGCGGGACGGGCTCGACGGTGGCGCCCATCGCAGTCCGATGACGGGCGCGGGGCGAATGATTCAGATCATCGTGTGCTTTCATGACTCTCGGCATGCTCTGTGGTCTCTGGGCCCTCTGTGTTGAAAGCTTTGCTCGAACCGCGAAAAGACTTTTAACACAGAGGGCACAGAGGACACGGAGAATAAATCACTGTCAACGGTATAGTTTCAGCCGCTATTGGCTGGGTTTACCGGCTGTTCGCGATTTCGAGGTCGGGATTCTCCGCAGATCTCTGCCTCAGGAGCGTGATAAAAGCGGCGGACGAGCGGGGTAGCGTGCGGTCGCGGCGATAGACGAGGCCTAGTTCGCGCCAGAGATCCACATCGGCGATGGGAATCAACTTCACTTCACCGGCCCGGACTTCGTTGCGGGCAAAAGTCGCGCTGATCAGTGACACACCCAGGCCCGCCGCGACGAAGCACTTGATCATCCCCACGCTGGTCAGCTCCATGGTGATTTGCAGTTGCGACTTGTAAGGCCGAAAGTGCTTGTCCAGCAACTGCCGGGTGAAGCCGGTCCGGGGGAAAATCAGCGGCTGCTCGGCGATATCTTTCATGCGAACGGTCTTGAGTTTTGCCAATGGATTGCGCGGGTTCACCATCAGCATTACGCGGTCCCGGAAAATCGAATGAATTTTCAGGCTAGGCGACTTGGCGGGGAGGGTGACAATCCCCACGTCGACCGTCCCATCCTCGACCTTTTGCAGCACCTTGTGGCTGAAATTGCGGTAAATGCTGATCTGCACGGCCGGGTACAGGCGATGGTATTCGGCAAAGATTTCAGGAAGCACATATAGACAGGTTGCTTCGTTGGCTCCGAGAGCGAGCACTCCTCGAGGAGTGGTAGCCTTATCGGCCACGGCGCGTAAGGATTCGCCGCGCATGTTCACCAGGCGGACGGCGTATTCGAACAGCGTCTCGCCCGCGGAAGTCAGCCGGACGGATTTCCGGCCGCGATCGAAGAGCTTTTCGCCGTATTCCTGTTCCAATTGGCGGACTTGGGCGCTGACGGCCGGCTGGGAGCGGAAGAGTTTTTGACCCGCGCGCGAAAAACTGCCGAGTTTTGCAATCTCAATAAAGGTTGTAAGTTGGTCGAAATCCATACTGTTGAGGCTGGATTATAGCAGAACCGGCATGGCGGACCGCAATCAATTCAAAATTCCAATCCTCTGCATAAAAATTACCATGCCGCTGCGTGGGGGACAACTGAGCCGGTGGAATGATAATATAGGCGGATTCCGCAAGCACGATGGAAAGCGGCGAGGCAGAAGTGTCTGAACACCCGCTTTCCCGTGCCGGAGTGTAGGGCTGCGGTCTCTAATTGGAGCCCGCCTGAATCTTGACCGGCGTTGTTTAGGGAAATAAAAAGAGTCACACGAAAAGGAGGCCGGGACGCCTGCGATCGTGACGCTAAGAGTGGTTTGCCACGATGGAATGAACCCCTGCTCGCGGCTCCCCAGGGCACTCGGACAGAGATATCGGCTAACATGAAGGAAATCTACCCATTTCACGGCTTGCCCGCGGCACAAGGATTGTACCGGCCCGAGCACGAGCACGATGCTTGCGGCATCGGATTCGTCGCGAACATTGAGGGCCGAAAGTCGCACGACATCGTGCTCAAGGGCGTGCAGATTCTGATCAACCTCACTCATCGGGGCGCTTGCGGCTGCGACCCACAGACCGGCGATGGAGCGGGCATTCTGATCCAGATTCCGCACGCTTTTTTCGACCGCGAAACATCGAGCCTTGGGTTTTCGCTGCCGGCACCGGGTGAATATGGCGTGGGCATGGTCTTCCTTCCAGTCGATCCGCACGACCGGCTTCTGTGCGAAGGAATGATCGAGAAGATCGCCCGCGAAGAAGGGCTCACCATCCTCGGATGGCGCGACACACCCATCAACGGCAATATGATCGGGCGCCTGGCCCGCAACACGCAGCCATACATCGAGCAGATTTTCATCAAGGGCGCGCCGGGCATGGATCAGGACGCGCTCGAGCGCAAACTCTACGTCGTGCGCAAGCGTGTGGAATTGGCTGTGGCCGAAACCGACATGAAGGAGAAGGAATTCTTCTACATTCCCTCTCTTTCCTCGCGCACGATCGTGTACAAGGGCTTGCTGCTCGCGCCGCAGATCACGGATTTTTACAGTGAGCTGCTCGATCCCGAGCTGACCAGCGGCTTGTGCCTGGTCCACCAGCGCTTTTCCACCAATACTTTCCCGAGCTGGAAGCTGGCTCACCCGTACCGCTACATCTGCCACAACGGAGAAATCAACACCCTGCGCGGGAATATGAATTGGATGTACGCGCGGCAATCCGTCCTGGCGTCTCCTCTGTTTGGCGACGACATCAAGAAACTGCTGCCCATCATCACAGCAGGCGGCAGCGACTCCGCAATGCTCGACAATGCGGTCGAGCTGTTGACTCTTGCCGGCAGGACGCTCCCGCATGTGATGTCCATGCTGATCCCGGAAGCCTGGGACCACGACGTCACCATGCCGGAGGATATCAAGGCGTTTTACGAATATCACGCCTCGCTGATGGAGCCGTGGGATGGCCCGGCTGCGGTGGCCTTCACCGATGGCCGAGTTATTGGCGCGAAGCTGGATCGGAACGGACTCCGCCCCGGCCGTTACGCCGTCACCGCGGACGGCCTGGTCGTCTTGGCCTCGGAAGCAGGCGTGCTGCCCATCAAGCCCGAAGACGTGCGCATGAAGGGCAGGCTCGCACCTGGCCGCATATTCCTGGTGGATACGGAACAAAAGCGATTGATTACGGACGAAGAGGTCAAAAAGCAATTGGCTGCCCGGCAGCCCTACGCGCAATGGCTGAAGGACAACCAGATCACTCTCGATCATTTGCCGAGCCCGACGCATGTCCGGCCCACGGACCACGAGACGATCCTGATGCGGCAGCGCGCCTTCGGATATACCGACGAAGATTTGAAGACGATCCTTTCGCCGTCGGCTTTGTTGGGCGAGGAACCGGTCGGCTCGATGGGGATCGACACGCCGCTGGCTTGTTTATCCGACAAACCGCAACTGCTGTTCAATTATTTCAAACAGGCTTTCGCGCAGGTCACCAACCCCGCGATCGATTCGATCCGCGAGGGCCTCGTGATGTCGCTCAACTCCTACATCGGGAGTGAAGGAAACATTCTCGACGAGACGCCGAAGAACTGCCATACGCTGAAACTTCGCCATCCGGTGATCTCCAACTGGAGACTCGAAAAGCTGCGGCGCGTGAGTTGGGGTGATTTCCTGGCCACCAGTCTGCCCATGCTGTTCCGCGTAAACGAAGGCGAGGACCAGCTCGGGAAGGCCATCGAAACCCTTTGCCGAACCGCTTCACAGGCGATCAAGTCCGGCTATACGCTGCTGATTCTGTCCGATCGCGGCGTGGACGAACAGTACGCGGCGATCCCGAGCCTGTTGGCGCTCTCCGCGGTTCACAATCACCTGATTCGTGAGAAGACGCGCAACCAGGTGGCGTTGATCGTCGAATCCGGCGAGCCGCGCGAAGTGATGCACTTCGCCCTGCTGCTGGGTTATGGCGCCAGCGCCGTAAATCCCTATCTCGCGATCGAAACTCTTGAGGACCGGTACAGAGCCGGTTCCTTCCCGGCGGACTACACGTGGGACAAGGTTTTCAAGAGTTACATGAAGGCGATCGACAAGGGGCTTCTGAAGACGTTTTCGAAGATGGGAATTTCAACCCTGCAAAGCTACCAGGGTGCGCAAATCTTTGAGGCCATCGGTTTGAGCCGCTCGCTTGTCGAGAAATACTTTACCGGCACTTCCTCGCGAATCGAAGGTATCGGGATCGAAGTGCTGGCTCGCGAAGCGCTCATGAAACATCAGTTTGCGATGCAGCCGCCGAATGAATCCGACACGGAACTCCGGATCGGCGGCGAATATCAATACCGCGTACGCGGCGAGCGGCACCAGTTGAATCCGACGACGATCAGCAAGCTGCAGCATGCCGTGCGGCAATCGAGTTTCGAGACTTTCCGCGAGTTCGCGGACATCGTGAACCAGCAGAACCGTGATCTCCAGATGCTGCGCGGCATGTTCGAGTTCAAGCCGGCCGGAGCCGCCGTTCCCCTCGAAGAAGTCGAGCCCGCCTCTGAAATCGTAAAGCGCTTTGCCACCGGAGCCATGTCGTTCGGCTCGATCAGCAAGGAAGCGCACGAGACTTTGGCGATTGCCATGAACCGCATCGGCGGCAAGTCCAACACCGGCGAGGGCGGAGAGGATGAGGCTCGCTACCATCCCGACGCCAATGGCGATTTGCGCCGCAGCGCGATCAAGCAGGTGGCCTCGGCCCGCTTTGGCGTTACGACCAATTACATGATCAATGCGGACGATCTGCAAATCAAAATCGCGCAAGGCGCCAAGCCGGGAGAAGGCGGGCAATTGCCGGGCCACAAAGTAGATGATTTCATTGCCCGCATACGCCATTCGATCCCCGGAGTGGGCCTGATTTCTCCGCCTCCGCACCACGATATTTATTCGATCGAGGACTTGGCGCAGCTCATCTTTGACTTGAAGAACGTCAATCCGAAGGCGCGGATTTCAGTGAAGCTCGTCGCCGAGGTGGGAGTCGGAACAGTCGCTGCCGGCGTGGCGAAGGCGCATGCCGACGTCATCCTCATCAGCGGCTACGACGGCGGGACTGGGGCTTCTCCCATCAGCTCGATCCGGCATGCCGGCGTCCCCTGGGAGCTCGGACTTTCGGAGACGCAGCAGGTCCTGGTAATGAACGATCTGCGCAGCCGTGTGCGATTGCAGGTGGACGGCAAGCTGCAAACCGGCCGGGACGTTGGGGTCGCAGCGCTGCTCGGCGCGGAAGAGTTTGGATTTGCCACGACGCCGCTCATTGCGATGGGTTGCATCATGATGCGGAAATGCCACCTGAACACATGTCCGGTGGGCGTGGCGACCCAAGACCCGGAACTTCGCAAGAAATTCCAGGGCCAGCCCGAACACGTAATCAATTTCCTGTTTTATGTGGCTGAGGATCTCCGCAGAATCATGGCGGAGCTTGGCTTCCGCAAACTCGACGAAATGATTGGCCGCGTGGATTGCCTGGTCCAACGCCAGGATGTCGAACACTGGAAGGCCAAGGGGATCGACTTGTCAGCGGTGCTCTATAACCCGCCGATGCCGAGCCACGTGGGACGCCGCTGCACGCAGGCGCAGGACCACGGTCTGGACGCCGCCCTCGACAGCAAAATGATTGAACAGGCCAGCGAAGCCATCGAGAATCTGACGCCCGTGTCGCTCAGCCTGCCGATTCGTAACGTGCACCGCACAGTCGGCGCCATGCTCAGCGGGCAGATCGCGCGGCGTCATGGCTCCGCGGGCTTGCCGGACGATACCATCCGCATCCAGTTCCACGGCTGCGCCGGGCAGAGTTTTGGCGCGTTCCTTGCCAAGGGCGTGACGCTCACACTCGAAGGCGAGGCCAACGACTATGTGGGGAAGGGGCTTTCCGGAGGCACGCTGATTATCTATCCCCCTCGAAATTCCCGGTTCGTGCCGGAAGAAAACATTCTGGTCGGCAACGTTTGTCTCTATGGAGCGACCAGTGGTGAAGTGTATTTCAACGGCATGGCGGGCGAGCGGTTCGCCGTGCGTAATTCCGGCGCCACAGCCGTGGTGGAAGGTGTCGGCGATCACGGCTGCGAGTACATGACCAGAGGAATGGTTGTGGTGCTCGGCCGGACGGGCAGGAATTTCGCGGCAGGAATGACGGGCGGCATAGCGTATGTTCTGGACCATTTTGGCGAATTTGCCGCCGTCTGCTGTAACCGAACGGACGTTGACCTTGAACCGGCAACTGATCCGAAGGATGTCGAAATCCTGCATCGGCTCATCCGCCGGCACGCCGTCCTGACGAACAGCCCTCAAGCGGAATGGATTTTGAAAAACTGGGAAGGCACGCTGCCGAGATTCATCAAGGTATTCCCGCACGAATATAAGCGTGTTCTGGGCATTCCACGAATACCCGCGGGCGCGCTGATCGCGCAAGCCAAGGAGCAGGTGCAAGCGCAGGGGCAGGTGCTCGGTGGGTAAAGTGACGGGGTTTAAGGAATACACCCGCGAGATGCCGGCGCGCCGCCCCGTCGAAGAACGCGTCCACGATTATTTCGAGGTCTACCAGCCGTTTCCCGAAGAAAAGGTGCGCGTGCAGGCCGCGCGCTGCATGGATTGCGGCATTCCGTTTTGCCACACCGGATGCCCCGTGACCAACATCATTCCGGATTGGAATGACCTCGTTTATCGCGATCACTGGAAGGAAGCCATTCGTGTGCTCCATTCCACCAACAATTTTCCGGAGTTCACCGGGCGCATCTGCCCGGCGCCCTGCGAAGCGGCATGTGTCCTCGGCATCAACGAACCGCCGGTCACGATCAAGGTGATCGAAAAAACGATCGTGGAGCGGGCCTGGGAAGAAGGATGGATCAGGCCCGAGCTTCCCGAGACGCGCACGGGCAAGAGAATCGCTGTAGTGGGTTCGGGTCCGTCGGGGCTCGCGGCCGCGCAGCAACTGAATCGTGCCGGCCATTCGGTTACGGTGTTTGAGAAAGCGGACCGGATCGGAGGTCTCCTCCGGTATGGCATTCCAGACTTCAAGCTGGAGAAGAAAGTTTTGGACCGGCGGCTGGAGCAGATGACGGCGGAGGGCGTTCAATTCCAAACGCGGGCCCACGTAGGCGGCAACGTTCCCGCGCAAGACCTTCGCAAGGAATTCGACGCGGTCTTGTTGTCCGGAGGCGCTGAAAATCCGCGCGACCTGAACGTCCCGGGAAGGGAACTCAAGGGAATTTATTTCGCGATGCAATTCCTGCCTCAGCAGAACAAACGCGGCGCCGGGGATATCGTGCCGGACCAGATTCTTGCCACGGGCAAACGCGTGGTGATTATCGGGGGCGGCGACACGGGCGCGGACTGCCTCGGCACGTGCCACCGGCAAAAAGCGAAGTCCATACACCAGTTTGAAATCATGCCCATGCCGCCGCAGGACCGAGCACCCAGCACTCCCTGGCCTTTGTGGCCGCTGCAATTGCGCACTGAGAGTGCGCATGAAGAAGGCGGAATGAGGGATTGGGCGCTCAATACCGCTAAATTCACAGGCGACGCGAACGGGACCGTGAAACAGTTGCATGCCATCCGTGTCGGCCCGCCGCCCAAGTTCGAGCCCATGCCGGGCACGGAACTCACCATCGACGTGGATCTCGTTCTGCTGGCCCTGGGCTTCACCGGACCCGTGAAGCAGGGCATGATCGAGCAGTTAGGCGTAAATCTCGACGCGCGCAGCAATATCGCCACGGGGACGGATTATATGAGTTCTGTTCCAGGTGTTTTTGCAGCGGGCGACATGCGCCGGGGCCAATCGCTCGTTGTGTGGGCGATCTCCGAAGGCCGCAAAGCCGCTATCTCCGTCGACAAATACCTCATGGGAAGTTCAAATCTCGGGTAAGCATTCCGCGGGATAGAAGATCTGGATTGCAATTGACCCAGCGGCGTCGCTGCAGGCGCTTGCTCTTCGGACTTGTCCTCTTCGGCGCCCCCATCGACTGAACTACGAGACTGATGGTGAAAGCAGGCCGGCCAGCGGCGATTCTCGATAAGCTGGCCGGCCGGGTTTGCGATTCAGTGGGGACCAAAACGCCGAATTACGCGGCTTGCGTCTCGGCGGCGACGGGTTTCGTTGCCACAGCCTTCGGGAGTTGAACGTCGAGAACGCCGTCCTTCAGCGTCGCAGTGACTTTCATTACATTGACTTCCGAGGGCAGTTCCAGGGTCCGGAAAATCTCGTCCGAACATTGTTCGGTGTAGACTGCGTCAGCCTGTTTGTCTTCCTGCTTCGATTCGCGTTTGCCGGTGATGGTCACGCGCCGTGGTTCGACGCTGACTTCAATATCGCTGGCCGTGAAGCCGGGGAGTTCCGCGTGCACCACGAATTCTCCGCCGGCTTCTTCCATTCGCAAGTGTACAGGGTGCAGAAGTTCGCGCTCGGCTTCCAGCCAGTGGCGAAGGTGATGGCCGTCAACCCGGCCCTCTCTTTCATACAATTCGAAAGCCCGGCGCGCGATTGTGTCGTACAAGTGGTCCATCCGTTCCAAACTACTTTCATCCTTGGCGGCCTTCACGGGCGGCCGGGAAGGCGCCGTTTGCACTGCAGCTGCGGATTTCTCAGGCATCAGGGGGACTCCTTTCGTTCTCTCTTCCTCGGTTCTCAGGGGGTATTCTTTGACTCGAATCGTGACAGCGGTCTACAAAGTTCCCTCCTGCCTTCTTGGAATAACACAATTACGTTACATTTGCATGTGATTTTCGTGACAGTTCGAAAGAATTTCCGGTTCGGAGACATACAGGGACACCGTTAGGCGGTTTTTATAGCCGGGGACGTTTCGCCGTGACCTTCCACCGCATCATTCTGATGCTCCGCCAGGCCTCTCAGCGCCCGGCCATTTCTGAAGTTAACTGTGAGAGGATCTGTCGGGTGCGCCGCAGGGATTTGCGTGACTGGGTGCGGGCTTTACCTGAAGCCCGCCGGAAATTAGTTGCTATTGAGCCAGAGGACGAGAACTTCGCCATTGGAATGAAAGCTGCCTCCTGTGGCTGTCTTCTCATCTTTGATCGGATTGGAAGGCAAGACGCTCGTATGTTGTGTCACGTAGCCGCTTCCTGTGAGGCTGTGGCTGACGAAATCGCGTTCGTCGTCCACATTGGGGTCGATGTGGTGGGTAAGCTTGCCGTTGCGCTGATCGCGCTCAAGCCCCATATCGTGCGTTGCCGCTCCCACCCATAAAGGCTGCCCGCCGACGGTCAGCGTCGATTTCCAAATGCGTAGATGGTGGCGCGTCGTAACCACGGTGAGTGGCTCGGCGTGCGCGAAGCCATAGTCTTGCGGCCTGCCGAACAGATATAGCTGGCTCATGGGCATGGTCAGGTAAGCCTGCTTCGAAAGGCTCGCCACCAGGGCCTGCACGACGGCGTCTTTCGTGTCGCGGTCCACTTGCACCCAGCCCGCCGCCTGGAACGCAGCCTTCACGTGGTCTTCCGAGCCGATCAGGAGGAAGTTGACCATGTCGCCGGGATTCCCTTCTTTGTCGGCGATGCGCCGCGGAATCTGCGCGAGTATGCCCGCAGGAAGCGCCGCGGCAGTTGTCGCATTCGGTGCAGGTGAGGATGCGGAAGCCGAGCCGCCCGGCGAAGCGGAAGTAGTACTTGAGGTTGTGCTGGTTGGCGAATTGGCAAGGCTGCTTCCGCCAGTGGAAGCCGTAGAAGAACCGGACTGATTCGAGACGGGAGCAGCGGAGGTGGAGGAACCTGAAGCGTTACCTGGAATCTCGATCTTGACGTGGAAGCTTCCATTGCCGGAGTCACCTGAAGGGCCATTGATTCCGAGAAACAATCGCCCCGCTGCGCGCACGGGGAGTTTAGTGCTCGCGCCGATCAGAAACGGCTGAGCCGCTTCATCCGAGCCCCAACGGCCGATCAGCGCACCGCGCCCGGCGGAGTTCACCGGCATCGTGCGGATCAGATCTCTCCAGCTCCGGCCTGCCCCTTGCGGGCCTGGAGTACGAGCGCGAACAGAAGCGGCAAGAACCCTTTCATAGGCCAAAGCGTAGCAACCCAGCGCCTTGATTTCAAGTTTCGC
>WNFD01007360.1_pt1 | contig 19924 bp, 17 predicted proteins | sample 5400491 | NCBI WGS metagenome assembly WNFD01 (sample SAMN13153343, study PRJNA577476) | soil metagenome | isolation source: 120 cm saprolite under Douglas fir tree site 2 hole 2 replicate 2 | place: USA:California | collected 2015-04-18
GTGGGCGGTGAGTAGTGGGTAGTGCGCGGGAGGGGCCCCCCTCCCCTGTTTTTTTATAAGTGTTCATTCTAAAGGAAGTTAAAGGGGGAATGTTGCGTTGACAAAGTAAAATGTGCTAGATTGCTTCTTGCCGTGACGGGGCAACTGTGGATTAGCCAGTAGGTCTACAGGCTCTCAGAAAAAAACTTGCTTTCCTTACTGGCACACCGTACAGTTAGACTGCCTTCTTTTAATTTGTTATTGGGTCGGGATTGATCGCAAAAGCGAAAGAGGCCGGAACGGTTGCTCGTTCCAGCCCCAATAACTGATGAAAGGAGGTGGCGTTATGCCGAAACCACCCCGGATAACCGTCACAGTAGCACCTGACGGCACCGTAGTAGTTAAAGTAGAACCGCCTTAGCCGTACGACCCTTTCGGCAGACCGACTGTCGGAAGGGTCACTAAGGACGCGTATAGAATGCGCGTCTTGCAAAACTGGTGTCAACCAGTAGTTTGCCAGTCGTTTCAAATGGAGTTGCTGACCGTGGATACAAACAAAATCAAAGAACTCATCGCGGAACTTGAAGAGGACATTAAACTTAAAGTAGATGTGTTGCAGAACCTTCAGAAACTTGTTGGCAGCGCCAATGGCCATAAGTTAGTTGGCGACCAAAGAGATTTTGCGAAAAAGATTGCCTACAATCACGCCGATTCATATGTTGACCTGGCCGTTAAAATCATCCAGGCCAATGAAGGCCGTCCAATGCCGATTATTCAAATCGTTGAGCATATTCGTGCTCTCAAGGGAAATCCTGAGATTGAGCGCCGGTCGGTAGAAGCTACGTTGTATCAACACACAACAAACAAAGGTGACTCGTCTCGCGTCGTCAAGGTTTCGCCGGGAGTGTACGGTCTACGCAGGTATCCACGCTCTGAAGAACCCGCAGCCTAGATTTAGCGGCCCCGTGGCAGAGTGGTTTAATGCGCCCGACTTATAATCGTGGTGGACGTGTGCAAGCACGTTCCGTAGGTCCGAATCCTACCGGGGCCGCCTACCTTATGATAGCATCGAAGAATGCCGAAGAAAAAAATAGTCATCGAAAAAGAGAAATTTGATGCCGTACTTTCACAACTACTCAAGACTCAGCCGATGCCGATGAAGCAGATAAAGACCAGCGGCAAACGTCGAAGCGGACAGCTTATTCAGAAGCGGTCAGAGTCTTAAACGGAAGCGCGGTTTCCTTCACTAGCCCCCTCAGCGTGGCATCGAATAGCTGCTTTTGCGAACCCCGCCGATTGAACCGGAACGAAAACTCCTCACAGTAGCGGCCAAGATGCTTTATCGAAACCTTGTGGAAAGTTCCGTACACGCCGCGCTTGAGAAGCGAGAACGCGTTCTCGACCGTGTTTGTATGTAGATCGCCAACGCCGTAGCTAACGCTGTGATTGATCGTGCGATGCCGTCCGGGGAAGCGACGCTTGCCGATTATGTGATAGACCGGGGATTCGTCGGTTTGCAGAGTCGCATCATCGCTAATGTGCTCTGCCATGATCGGCTCAATCGTTTCCATCTTGGCGTCTTTCATCGGCACCAAGCGGAGTTTCCCGCCGCGTTCGATCATGCCGAGAACAACGTCGCGCGATTCCTTTTTTACATACGGCTTTCCCTTGCGCGGCTTCTTGGGCGTCATGTAGGTTTCATCCACTTCCACGATGCCCATAAGCAGACCGCCGTCTTTCATGGCCTTGCGGATGCGATGGCAGAGATACCAGACCGTCTTGTAGCTGCCTTCCATGTTGAGATGCCGCGCCACTTGTAACGCGCTGACACCCTTTTTCGCTTCGACGATTAGGCCCACGGCCATGAACCACTTAATCAGGGACAGGTGGGAATCGTGGAACACCGTGCCAGTAGTCGCGCTGAATTGATAGCCGCAATCCTTGCATTGGTAGAGACGGCGCGAGGGGACGGCAACCGTCCCAGTCTCGCCTTTCCTGTTCGTGCGCGTCCGCGTGGTCGCGTTGGTAGTGAACTTGGAGATGCGCTCCATGATGCCGCACTTGAGGCAGCACAGGCCATTAGGCCAGCGAACGGCTTCTAGGTAGTCTAGGCAATCGGCTTCGGTGCGGAACTTGGATACGACTTCTATCAGGTTCATGGTAGCCTCTCACTGTTAAGAGTCTACCGGAGCGGTATTGCTTTGTCAAGGGAATAATCACCGTTAAAGTTCTTTGTTTTGATACACTTTTGCAAGTGTTGATTCTAAAGGTAGTTAAAGTTGCTGTGTCGGTGCTTTTGCAACCCTTCGCAAGCGGCGACAAATCGGGATTGCCACAGAGACACAGAGTCACCGAGTTGGGGGACACCCCCACCCCGGGTGTTTTGGGAAAAGAGGCTGCAAGCTGTTGAAAACAAAGGGCAGGGGTTGGAAAAAGAGAGCCAAGAGGCTGCAAGAGATTGAAGGGTCGAGATTTAGGGCTGGAGTAGAGGGAGCGATTAGCGAGGTTTGTTCGAGATAACACGCGCAACCATAGCGCGGATCGGGGTAGTTGTCAATAGGAATCTTTTACTTGTAAGGTACTCGTTCGAACGGATTGCTAAGTCATTCAAACGCGGAGAGTTGCAAAGAAAATGGGGCGGAAAGGTAACAATCGGGACACCCGAAGCAAAACCGAGGTGCGGGGCAAGCGAGTCAGGGGAGTCACACGAGCTGTTCGAGCTGGTCAGAGCGCTTGCCTCCTTGGTCGCTGCGAGGGTGACTCTAAACCCGCACACGCAAAAACCGGCGTATTGCGGCACCCAAGATCATGACCTAGTTTAGGGTGCTCCACCCGCCCTCCGTGAAGTATCCCGTGCTGGTTACGGTCGCAATGTTGTTATTCCCGCTGACACAGTGGTAGAAGCGAGTGCTCACATCATCTTGGTAACCTGTGCAAACGTTGTCGGCATATACGTAGTTTTGCGCATTCCCGCCGATAGCCATTCGCCATGGTAACCGCATCGTTATGGCCTTGTTCCTGCGCACTAATTATGGGTATGAGGTGCCGAATTCTGACTTGCCCATTCCAGCCAATGCTGTCGGTATTTGGCCTCGTGTTCCTGGTATTCCGCAACACTCGGGCCCCATTGCAGTTCACCCGTAGCATCAGCGAGACCGCGAATCGCGTAATACCGGACATCGGAGCTTTCGTCATTGAGTGCTTCAGCCAACGGACCAATGGAAGAGGCGGACGCGATATGCCATAGAGCTTGTGCCGACGCGACCCTCACTCGTAGGTCACGGAATTGCAACAATCGGGTCAGTCCAGGTACTGCTTTTTCGTTTTTGAGATGTTGACCGATGGCATACAGCAGAACCGTTTTCTGAGCTGTCGAAAGGGTACCGGCCAACAGCGCGTCGCACACATCGGCCAATTCGGAAATATCATTCCTGCTAATCAATTCTGCCTGTTTTCTGCGACGCAGATCTGGAGCGCCCGTGTCCCACAGGCCCACAAGCAAATCACTCAGGAACACTTTGTTGTCTTCGGGAATAGCATAGGACCGACTTAGCACTTCCCACTTATCCTCAAGGGAAGCATCGGGAGAAGCAATCACGGCGCCGAGTTCAGCAAAGACCAGTTCCGTTGCATCCTTGCCGTGAAAATCGATTGGTTCAAAGCGCAACGCTGGGAAATCGGGATAATATGGATTTGTGGGATTGTAGGTAGCTCCTGATCTCTTCAGGAAGAGCATACGGGGGCCTGGCTTGACAGACCTGTAGCCCGTTGAGCTATTCGGCAGCACGAATTCCACGCTGAATTGCTCCGGGCAGGAGCCCACTAGTCTGTAGAGTGCGACAGTTTGAACACGATAGCGTTGGGCTGAGAGGGGAATGCCACCGAAGCTAACGCTGGCAAGACCCACTGGCTTGATCTCGCTCACATTGGCCACCACCACGACATCCGACTGGCTCACGAGCTCAGATATGTGCAGCGGAGGCAGCGCCGTCCCGAGGCAAGGGCGGCCCGACCACAAGAAGCCTACCGCGATTACGATCGTCAAGTACTTGCCCAATCTCATCCTGGTACTCCTCTCTTGCTTTCGCCCCCCCTCTATTGCGGTGGCCTGGGTGGAATCACCACGTTTTCGTGGCTTCCATGATCGATCCAATACGTTAAATTGTCACTCTGCACTAAAACTCCTGGTCCGGGTGAGAAACCATTGCCCACCCTGATACTTTGTGATGCCTGCCGGTACATTGTCGCACCGGACGGCGGATTGTTGAATGTTGGCGTGGGAGAGGGTGGTGTAGGAGAACTGTTGACTGCCGGAGGTTGTAACAAATCCCTGAGCGGGCCGGTGCTGCCCCCGCTCGTGTTGATGGGGCCGCAGCAGGTGGCCCAGTTGCTGCCGTTTAGATTCTGGGCTGTGCCAACAACTTCATTCCAAAGGATATCTTGGGCAATCAAGGTATCCAAATTATCGTGTATGTCGTAGCCGATGACGGTGGAGTAGCCATATGTTGTATCTGAATCAGTGCTACTGACACTCGGGTTTGGAAGCAGCTTCCAGGGTGTTCTTACAGTCAGACAGAATGGATTTGAGGGTTGGCCTGACACCGTGACTGTAATACAGGTGTCGTTCTGAGTTCCGCTGAAATGCGACCCGCTAGGAGTAACCGTGGTCTGCGTACCCGAACTTGTTGAGAGATTCATTCGAGTAGCGCCCGAGGCCACGGACCATGTACCGGACCCACCCTGTACTGAGAGCGTAATCGAAACTGGATAGTTGCCACCGGGACATAAATTAGGGACGGCCGCGACGCGACGGTCGGAGCCACCAGGCGCTCGATGGGGTTGGGATCGATTTGAGGATGCGACGGTCGAGGGGTTTACGAGGTCACTCCATGGCCAGGGCGCGGATTTGGTTGCCAGTGACTTTTACTTCGATGCCGTAGGGCGGGCGGGGATCGTAGCCTTGCACGATGGCGCCACGGACCAGGAAGTTTCCGGGGAGCTCTTTGAGTTGCAGAGGATCAAAGATGGCGTGGCTGCAGGGATTCACGACCATGGGATGCGCGGCCCCGAATCCGTACTCAGAAGAAAGCTTTGCGAGGTCATCCAGGTACACGAACTGGCACTGACTGAACGGGGCTTCCAGGGAAAATGCCCAATAGGATTTGCTTTCGGATGCAGGCCCAGGCAGGCGAACAATGAGCGCGGGAACGTTTTTGGAAAGGGTCAAACTCCGGAAGAAGAATCTCTTAGAAGACCAGGGCTCAGCTAACTCGCTGACGGTGGCAAGTTCAGGATTCGATTGGGAAACGTACAGTGGCCTCTGCGCTGAGTCGGTTTCCGCATCCGTGCTTTGCGGCTGCGCGGAAGGAACGTTGTCCTGGCGAGCAGACGGCGCGTCCGATTCGCTTTGATTGACGCGTCCGATCGTTTTCATGGCGAAAGAGGCGGCCACGGCGACCAAGACGATGGCGGCGACGAGTTTCGCGAGGCGCTTGACGACGGGGACGAGATCCCGCTTCGTCGTTGGCCCCGCGTAAATGCCACCAGCTGCCTGCATGATCTCGGCAACGGCATCGTTGGCGACGGCATCGCTCGACGGCGGAGTTGGCTTGGCGTGCGGCGGAGGCGGAGGAGTGGAACGCGGTTCGACACCGGGAATTTTCGGCATCTCCACGTAGTAGTTCTTGTCTACCTTTTGGCGAATGGGAGGCCGCGGTGCCGTAGTGCTGATCGGAGGTCGGGTGTTTGTGTGCGCGCCGGTTTCCCCTGGCCGGTAGTTCTTCAGATCCTCGAGCAATTCGCGACAATTCTCGTAACGCAGGTGGGGACTCTTGGCCATCGCTTTCAAGATGGTGCTGCTGACGCCGAGGGGAAGACTGGGATTCAGCTTCTGCGGCGGCGGCGGATCTTCGTTCAGAATACGGTACAGAATTGAGGCGACGTCCTGCCCGCGAAAAGGCTTTTGCCCAGTGGTCATTTCGTAGAGCATGACGCCGAGCGAAAAAATGTCGGTGCGGCCATCCACGGCTTTGCCTTTGATCTGTTCTGGCGACATATAGCCGGGAGTGCCCATTGCGGAGGTCTGCTGCGAGGCACCGTATTGCAAGATTTTGGCGGTACCGAAATCAGTGACCTTCACAAGATCATCGGCGGCCAGCATGATATTGGCGGGCTTGATGTCGCGGTGCACGACGCTGTTGTCGTGCGCGAACTGTAGCGCGGAGCAGACCTGCTCCATTATGTGCAGGAGACGCGGAAGTGGAAACTTCTGGCCGGAATCCAGCAGGGATTGCAGGCTCTTGCCGTTCACCAACTCCATGGTGATGTAGTAGAGGCCGTCAGCCTCGCCGGCGTCGTAGATGACCACGATGTTGGGGTGGGTGAGCAGCCCGGCAGCGCGCGCTTCGGTTTGGAAGCGCTCGACTAACTGGGCGTGGGACATTCCGGTGCCCTCTTCGGAGAGCCGGATGGTCTTGACCGCGACGGTGCGGCCAATCAGCGGATCTTTGGCGCGATAAACGACGCCCATACCGCCGCGGCCGAGTTCGCCAAGGATTTCGTACCTACCGGCTTTGGTGGCTGTGAGCATCTTCGTTTTCTTTCAAACAACGGACGCAAAACCGCTTACAGTGCACCTTCTCGCTGTTTCTTGCGGAGGTCAATGCCCCCTCGGAACTAGTGTTTCGCAGTCGCCACGGGCGGAGGGAGTTCGGAGGTTTGCAAAATGCGTGTGCGGCCGGCGGAGTTAGGCTTTGCGGTGGAAGAGGCGGGACACGAAGGATTTTTCGGGTTTGGACTTGGCGGAGTCGGAGTCGGTTTCGAGGGCGGCGAGGCGCTCGATGGCTTTGGCGTGCTGGGGATCGATTTCGAGGATGCGGCGGTAAAGAGGGACGGCGCGCCAGGGGAGGCGCATGACTTCGTAAAGCTCGCCGAATTGGAAATAGGTGGAGGTGTTCCATTGGTCTAGCTCGATGGCCAGGGAGAAATGGCGCACGGCGTCCTGGCGGTATTGCGGGATGGCGGCGAGGCTGCGCGCGAGCATGGCGTGATGCTTTGCGACGTCAGGGGCGATTTCGACGCATTTGCGGAGCCAGAGAATGGAGCCGGCAAAGTTGCGGGCGCGCAGGGCTTGCTTGGCGCGGGTGAAGCACTCTTCGACGGTTTCTTGGGTTTCTGTTTTTTCCTGGCCGAGGGTGAAGGCGCCGGCGGCGGCGATTTGCTTGTCGTAGGCGGCGCGCTTTTCGTCGTCGACGATGGTCTTGTAAGCGACGGTGAGGCGGCCCATCAGGTCCTGCAGCAGGCCGAGCCATTCGCTATGGCCCATGTGGCGGTCGGGGTGAAATTTGCGGGCCATACGATGGAAATTTTCTTTGACGAGTTCGGGCGGGGAAGTAGCGGTGACGCCGAGCAGCTCGTAGTAGGTGGCTTTGCCGGCGAGGTCGAGGAGGGCGCGGATTTCTTCCTCGAATTTTGCAATGTCGTGCGGATCTTCGGCAAGAGGTGCAGGCTGCGGCTGGGGAGCAGCGGCGACGGGTGCGGGTTGTTCGGGAGCGGCTGTCGTGGCTGGCGGTGCTGCTGGCTGGGCAGCTTGCAAGGCAGGCTGTTCCATTTTCTCATGCTGCTGGCGGGCGGGCACGCTGATGACCGCACCGAGAACCAGCAAAGCATAGAGAGCAGGGGCGGCGGAATTCTTGGGAACGGTGCAGGTTGCGAGGAAATCTTTTGCGGAGACCGGACGCGAAAGAGAGGCGAGGATGCGGAGTTCGGTATCGTCGAGCTGGACAGCCTGGTAGCGCAGCAGAGGATCGGGCGAGAGGTCGATGCGCAGGCCGGCGTCGGCGGCGAGATGTTCCAGCGGGAGATCCTTTGCGCGGCGGACGGCTTCGAGCAGGAGCTTGCCGAGAGGAACGGGAATGCCGATTTCGGGGACGACGTTTTTTTCAAGCGAGCTAAAAAAATAGAAGCGGCCGGAAGGATAGTCGAGGACCGAGGAGGTGATTTGCGTTAATTGGCGCTGCACCCAGATGACGACTTGCTCGACGGTGAAAATGCCCATTTCAGCGACCGCGGAGCCGAAACGCTGACCGGTCTTGACCAGCTCGGCTGCTTGTTCAAACTGGCTTTGCGTGAGCGCGCCTTCGCGCAACATCATTTCGCCGAGGCTGTCCTGGAGGTCGCTGCTGGTGGCAAAGACGAGCTGGCCGCCGTCGAAAAAAAGATGGCGCTCGACGCGACCGAGGGCTAGCTGGAGCTGGCCAGTGAGGCGAGCGGAATAAATCTTGTTGAGCAGCGCGAAGAGCTCGTGGTGTGTTTTGAATTCGCCGGAGTCGAGGGGAAGGGCGCCGCGTTCGAACCAGCTCGAAGGCGGGGGAATGGTTTCGAGGCTGGCTTCTTCGGCGAGCTGCTTGACGAAGCGATGCAGGCGAGCGCGGTCCTCTGAGCCCATGTGCACGAACTGCACGCCCATGCCGTGTCCGGCGCGGCCGTGGCGGACGATGGCGCGCGCGCGAACTTCTCCACCGGGCACGTCGAAAAGCATTTCCACGTGCGTGCCGGCGGAAAGGGGATGCGCGACGAGAAGAAACACACCGCCTACGCCCAACTCCTCGGCATTCGAGACGTTGCGCTTTCCCGCGCCTTGCCAGCCGACCAGCAGGTCTTTGGGCGCCGTATAGCGCGGATGGCGGCGCCGCTCGTGTTTTGGAATTTCGATGGTAAGTCCTTGCTAACAGAATCATACGGCGCGGGTCGGAAGGGAAGGGGTGGTGCCGTATGACGCAACGATTTGCAGCGGGCGTATGATGGGGGCCGGCGGCGAGCCGACCATTGGCGAGGCGCAGGGTAAACAAAATGCCGGCGCTGCAGTGATAACCGGGAGGCGAGGCGGGGCGTCCAAAGTAACGAGCGGCTAAGGGCTGAGAAGCAGAGAGGGGGAGTGATGAAGCGCAGAGAATTTATACGGCATGCGGCTGGCGGGGCTGGGGCGGCGTGGCTGAGTGGAAGCGCTGCGACGCTGTCCGCAAAAAGCAGGTTTCTCGCTTCGCTCGGAATGACAAGTGGAGCAGAGCTGGCTGATGCACGGCTGGCGGCACTGCCTGCGCTGCCGCGCAAGTTTGCGGCGAACGAGACGGTGACCATCGGGAAGACCGGGATTCAGACAAGCTTGCTGGCGATGGGGACGGGCACCGTGGGCTCGGGGCATCACTCGCATCAGACGGCGCTGGGAATCAAAGGATTGTCGGATTTGCTGCTGAACGGACACGAGCACGGGCTGCGATTTTTTGACGCGGCGGATTCTTATGGAAGCCATCCGCACGTGGCGGAGGCGCTGAAGCACGTGCCGCGCGACAAGGTGACGGTGTTGACCAAGACGTGGGCGCGCGATGCGGCGACGGCGCGCGCGGACATCGAGCGATTCCGGCAAGAATTGGGAACCGATTACCTGGACATTTGCTTGATGCATTGCTTGACGGAGGGCGACTGGACGGAACGGTACCGCGGGGTGATGGATGTGTTCGAGGAGGCCCGGCAGAAGGGGACGATTCGGGCGCATGGGTGTTCCTGTCACTCGATTGAGGCGCTGCGGACGGCGACGAAGTCTCCGTGGGCGCAGGTGCATTTGGTGCGCATCAATCCGATTGGGTCGTTCATGGACTCAGACCCGCAGACAGTGGTGAGCGTGATGCGGGAGATGAAGGCAGCTGGGAAGGGAATTGTGGGGATGAAGATTTTGGGCCAGGGAGACATGCGCAACCGGCAGGATGAGGCGCTGAAATTTGCGCTGGGACTGGGGTTGCTGGACGCGTTTACGATTGGCGCGGAGAATCGCGGGGAGCAGGAGGACTTGATCCGGCGGATTGGGATGGCGGCGTGATTCAGGCTAAAGGAAAGATTTAACACCGAGATCGCAGAGATAGGAGCACAGAGATCACAGAGAAGAGTGAGTTGCGGGTGGGGAACATCTGAACTTGGGGGCAATTGACGGGGGTTTGCGGCGGGCTGGAACATAGAAGCATGGACACAGTCGCTTCCAGATCGCCGCGACGCAGCGGACGAGCTTTCCTGAAGATGAAGTTGCAGGCGCAGGGGCGCGCACACAACGGGCGGAAATTTCGCGAGACATGCGAAACCGTGGTGGTGAATGCGCACGGGGCGCTGATCCTCCTGAAACATGAGATTGACGACGGCGAGATGTTGGTGCTGACGCATCCGGAAACGCAAGAAGAGCAGGAGTGCCGTGTCGTGTATCTTGGGGAGCCGGCCGACCGGCAGCGCGTAGGAGTGGAGTTTCTTACGCCTGCGCCGCGTTTTTGGGGACTGGACCTTGAAGATACCCCGCCAGCCAGCGAACCCAACTAATCGCCAAGGTCACTGAGACGCGTTGACGGGTGCTCGTTGCGGCACCGTGTTGGCGAGAGCCGTTCGCCGGCGACGTAAAAACCATTCGCCCACGCGCCAGGCCAGCAGCATACCCACTAGCACCGCGTAGAACAGCGGTCGGATCACCGCGGATTTCACCTGCCAGTAGTAGTGAATGACTCCACAGACGGCGCTGATGTAAATGGCGCGGTGCAAGATGCGCCAGCGGCGGCCGCCGAGACGGCGAATCCAGCCGGCAGTGGAGGTAATCGCCAGAGGAATGAGCAAAGTGAAGGCGAGAAAGCCCACGGTGATGAAGGGGCGCTTGTAAACGTCTTTCCAAATTTCGTGAACGTCGAAGAATTTGTCGAACACAAGGTAGGTGGTGAAGTGCAAGCAGGCGTAGAAGAAAGCGAAGAGGCCGAGCATGCGGCGGAAGCGGATTAGCTCGGGGAGGCGAAGAAGCTGGCGAAGCGGAGTGATGGTGAGAGTGAACACGAGGAAGCGGAGGGTCCAGTCTCCGGTGCCATGCTGAATGAACTCCAGCGGATTGGGGATTGTGTAGCCGCGAACGAACGGCCAGATGATGGCAAGAGGAACAGAACGGCTTTGGTCCATTTGCTGGCTAGAAGGGTGTGCACGCAGTGATTCTCGCCTAGTAGTTTTTGCGCAGATCCATGCCGGCGTAGAGGCTGGCGACTTGATCGGCGTAGCCGTTAAACATCAGCGTCTTGTGGGTCTTGAAGAATTCGGGGAGGCGGCGTTCGCGAGCCTGGCTCCAGCGCGGATGGTCAACTTCGGGGTTCACATTGGAATAGAAGCCGTATTCCTGTGAGGAATAGAGATTCCACGTAGTGGGCGGCTGGTCTTTGACAAAACGGATTTTCACCAGCGACTTGATACTCTTGAATCCATATTTCCATGGCACGATCAGGCGCACCGGCGCGCCATCCTGGTTGGGCAACGTTTCGCCGTACATTCCGACGCAAAGAAGGGCGAGCGGGTGCATGGCTTCGTCGAGGCGCAAGCCTTCGATATAAGGCAACTGGATACCGGCGTATTTTCCGAGCGGCATCTGGGCGGGATCGTAGTAGCTTTCAAAGGCGACGAAACGCGCTTTCGGCGTGGGCTCGACGAGATTGACCAATGTGCTGAGGGAAAAACCGATCCAGGGAACGACGATGGACCAACCCTCGACGCAACGGTGGCGGTAAATGCGCTCTTCGAGAGGAGCGAGCTTGAGGATTTCGTCGATGGAGAACTTACGGGGTTTCTTGACTTCTCCGCCGACGGAAACGGACCAGGGGGAAGTCACAAATTTTTGGGAATTCTTGGCGGGCTGGTCTTTGTCGACCCCAAATTCGTAGAAATTGTTGTAGTGCGTTACGTCGTTCAAGGAATTGATTTTTTCGTCGGTGCTGAAGGGGCCTTTGATGGTGGTGAGCTTCGTGCCGGCGTAGACACTCTGCGAAGGAATAGCCAAATCGAGCAGACGCTCGCCGGCGACGGCCGCAAGACCTGCGATGCCCATGCCGCGCAGAAATTTGCGGCGGTCCAAGTAGACCGACTTTGGCGTCACATCCGCATACGTTAAATCCGTGGACTTGCGAATCAGCATAGTTCCTTTCAGACGGCGCGAGGGCGCAACCCTCTTATTATGCTACGTTTGCTCCCTCCGATTGGATGGGCAATGGTGTGGCCAAGCCCGGGCGGCCCTTTCCACACTTGGATACCCAGACAGCGGGGAAGTTTCAACCCTAATATTGCTGAAAAGAGCCCGTTTTTGCGCTAGGCTCTCGGGTCAGGCGCGGCTTACCCGGAGTAGGTTGCGCGCGGAAGAAATAAGCGCGCAGTTATCATTTGGCCATTCGCGCGGGAACGCGGACCCCGGCAAGCGAGTTTCCCCTCTAAAATACGCTGAAGCACAAGTATGTCCTTCTCCCGAATCATCGCAATTTTGGTGGGAATCTGGCTGGCAGTGATCGGCATCTACGCGCTGGTGTCGATCGCTTTTGCCGGACATCCCGATACGGTTTCCACCTTCGGAAACCTCGTGCAGTGTATCGTCCCACTGCTGGCGAATGCCGGGCTGCTGCTCAACGCCGGTACGCCGCACTGGCGGCGCAACATTTTCTGGATGCTGCTGGCGATGGGATGCACGCTGTGGATGATCGGGCAGTTTCAGTGGACGTACTACGAAGTCTACGAACACCAGCACCTGCCCACCATCTATGGCGGGGATATTGTTTTCTTCCTTAAAGGGATTCCCATCATGGCGGCGCTGGCGCTGCAACCGCACCGCAAGCGCGGCGAAGTGCGGCTCCAGTTTGGCTATTTGAATTTTGTTCTGCTGCTCACCTGGTGGACCTTCGTTTACGCGTTCGTGGTTTTCCCCTGGATGTACGCGACACCGTCGGAGGCGCAATACAACTACAACTACGACGCGGTCAGCAATGTGCAGAACATGGTGATCGTCATCGGGCTTGGAGTACTGTGGCTGAAGGCCAAACGTGCGTGGCGCGTGGTGTACGCAAACCTGTTCGGCGCCTCAGCGATGTACATGCTTTCTTCCCTGACCATCAACGTGGCCATCAGCTTGAATAAGTATGTAACCGGAAGCCTTTACGACCTTTCGCTGGTCTCGTCGTTTCTGTGGTTTGGGTTGGCGGGCGTGATTGCCTATTTGAAGCGCGCGGAACTGGACAGCCCGCAAGACGATGACGGCGACGACAAGCCACGCGACAGTGTGTGGTCGGCGCGGCTGGCGATGGCAGCAGTCATATCGTTGCCGGTATTCGCGATTTTTACGCTGCGCTACGAGCACGATGTCCCGGCGGTGCGCGATTTTCGTTTGATGACCACGCTGATCGCCTCGGTGCCCATCGCCTTCCTGGTGTTCCTGCGAACGCACATAGCGGACGCGGATCGCGCGCGACTACTGTCGAAGTCGGAGCAGTCCATAGAAAACTTGCAGCGGCTGCAAGCACAGATGGTGCAGACAGAAAAGCTTGTTTCGCTGGGTCAGCTGGCGGCGGGCGCGGCGCATGAGATCAACAACCCGCTGGCGGCGATTCTGGGTTTCTCGGACCTGCTGGCGGATGATACGACCTTGCCGGAGAAGGCGCGCGCGACGGCGGGAAAGATTCGCGATCAGGCGCGGCGCACGAAGACGCTGGTGGCCAATCTATTGAGATTTGCGCGGCAGGTGCCGCCGGAGCGCACGCTGCTAGACATCAACACGGTGGTCACCAATGCAGTGCAACTGCGCGCGCTGGATTTGCGGTCGTCGAAGTCGCGCATCGAGTTGCAACTGGAATCCGTGCTGCCGGGCGTGCGCGGAGACGGCAATCAGTTACTTCAGGTCTTCTTCAACATCATCAACAACGCTATTGACGCAATGGACGCAGGCGAGGGCGGAGTGCTAACTATCAAGACGATACGCGATCGCGGCAACGTGGTGATCCTGTTTACCGACACGGGACCGGGGATTAAGGACCCGCAGCGCGTGTTCGACCCTTTTTACACCACCAAACCTGTTGGCAAAGGCACGGGCCTCGGCTTGAGCATCTGCTTCGGCATCCTGCAGGAGCACGCCGGAAAGATTCTTTGCTACAACTCGCAACAAGGGGGCGCGGTTTTTCGAGTGGAGTTGCCGGCGGTGCTCGCAGCGTTCCCGGCGAAAGAACCGCAGCTCGCCGGTGTTGCGTCCACTACGCAGAAAACTCCCGTCTGAAGAAAAAGTGAAGGAACGCTGTGTTTGCGCGCGTTGCCTGAGGCACGGCGCGTTCGTGCTAAAGTTTTGCTGCGAACTATCAGCCCGGGGAAAAACGATGACCGACTTGGCCATTGTGACGGAGAAGCTTACGCGGCGCTTCGGCGCGCTCATCGCGGTGGACAATGTCGATCTGCGGGTGACTGCCGGGCAATTTTTCGGCTTTCTGGGACCCAACGGCGCGGGGAAATCCACGACAATTAAAATGCTCACGGGACTGCTGGAGCCGACCTCCGGGCGCATGCAGCTGCTGGGGCTGGATTTTTCTTCGCACACGATCGAGGTAAAGCGGCAGATTGGCGTGGTACCCGAAGGCATGGGGCTTTTCGAGCGCCTGACCGGCGCGGAATATCTGCATTTTGTCGGCAGGATGTACGGGCTTGACCACGCCACGACGCTTCGACGCACGGAAGAACTGCTGGATTTCATGCAACTGGCGGACCGGCCGAAGTCGATGATCGCGGATTATTCGCACGGCATGCAGAAAAAGCTGGCGCTGGCCGCGGCGGTGATTCACGGGCCGCGCATTCTTTTCCTCGATGAGCCGTTCGAAGGCGTGGATGCGCTGGCGGCCGGCGCATTGAAGGCGTTCCTGGGACGCATGACGGCGCGGGGCGTGACGATTTTTCTTACTTCGCACGTGCTGGAGATTGTCGAGCGCTTGTGCAGCCACGTGGGAATCATTCACCAGGGCCGGCTGGTGGCGCAGGGTTCCATCGAGGAATTGCGCGCGGGAATTGCCGGAGAAGAAGGCAGCAAGACCACATTGGAACAGATTTTCCTGTCCATCGTGGGCCAGAGCGGCGCGGAACGGGCGCAGATCGAGGAGCTTTCGTGGCTGACGTAGCGCCGCCGGTTGGGATCTTGAAGCAAATCAGGCTGATCGCCGGCTTGCGCTGGCGGATGCTGCACAATAACCTGCGGCGAAAGCAAAACCGGCTGGATCTGCTAGGGCTGATCATTCTCGGTTTACTGGCCGGCGCGTTCGTGATGGGGTTGTGCTTTGCCTTGTTTGAGGGCACGCGTAATTTTGTATCCAGCGGCAGGCCCGCCTGGCTGAGCTTGTTTTTCTGGGCCATTTTTTTGTGGTGGCAACTCTTTCCCATCATGGTGGCAGGCTTCGGGGTCTCGTTCGAGTTCCGTGGGATGTTGCGATTCCCTCTAAGTTTTGGCGCGTTCTACATGATCGGGCTAGCCTACGGATTGGCGGACTTCACCGGCTTGGCCGCCGTTTGCTGGATTATTTCGATTATCCTGGGCGCGGCTACGGCGGACATCGCGCTACTGCCGGCCATGCTGCTGGTGGCCTTGCTGTTCACCTTGTTCAACGTAGGGTTGGAACGCGTGCTGGGGTCCTGGATGGAACGCTTGCTGGCGCGGCGCCGTTCGCGAGAGCTCTTTTTCGCCGGTTTTATCTTGCTCATGGTGTCGCTGCAGTTTCTGGGTCCGCTGTTGAATCGTTACGGGAATTCCGCTGAACCCTGGCTTGTGCGTGCTCTCCCTTATTTTGCGTACTTTCCGGCGTCGCTGGCCGGGAAGGGCGTGGGAGCCGCGGCGGCGGGAAATTACGGCGAGTTCGCCATCGCGGTCGCAGGAATTGCGAGCTACGCGGTGTTTTTTGGCGGCTTGTTGTGGCTGCGCTTTGCGGCGCAATATCGCGGGGAGGAGCTGAGCGAAACTTCGCCGCCCGAGAAGGCGATTCTCAACAAGGCGAGGCGGGAATCGGGCGCGGACGCGCTCGGCTTGCTTTCGCCGCAAGTTGCCGCGGTCATTCGCAAGGAAATTCGCTATTTGCTCCGCAACGGCTTCGCCGCTCTATTGCTGTTACTGCCGCCCATCCTGGTCTTTGCGCTCATCTCCCAGGCCACGGTGTTCCGCTTTTCAGGAGGGCAGAGCAGCATCTCTGCGGAATTGTTCTTTCCTGGCTTAGTGGCTTACATCATATTGATTTTGATGGCTCCGGCGTATAACAGCTTCGCTTATGAGAATACTGGTGTGCAGACGTACTTCACGGCGCCGCTGCAATTTCGCAATGTCCTTCTTGGGAAAAATTTTGTGCAGGTTGCGCTGGTGGTGACGGAGCTCACGTTGTGCATCGCCGCGTTTTGCTACCGCGTTGGATGGCCACCGGCGCCGATCTTCGCGGCAACGCTGGCGGCCATTATTTTTACCCTGGTCGGACAATTGTCGATCGCCAACTGGTCGTCGTTGAGTTTTCCGCGCAGGTTGGCATTTGGCCAGTTGCATGGACAACGGCAATCGGGCATGGCGGTGCTCGTGGCGTTCGGTGCGCAGATTTTGCTTTTCGGGATAAGCTCGCTGGTTTTGGGGCTAGGGCGGTGGACCGGCGACCGCTGGCTGCCCGCTAAAGCGTTCGCGCTACTGGCCGCCGCCGCGGTGGGAGGATACGTGGCTTCGCTCGACGCGCTGACGTCTTACGCCGAGAAGAAGAAAGAAAAGCTGATTGAAGCACTATGCCGGTAGTGGTTCGGTCTCGCAGAGGAAGGAGTGCTTTGTGAATTGTCGAGCGTTACTAGCTTGTTTTGCAGTCCTCAGCGCGGCACAGCTTTCGTGTGCACAGGCCTTTTCGCCTCTAGAGAAGCTTTATGAGATTCCGGCCGTTTCCGGCTATGAAGAGTTGTTGAGTGGCGAGATCCGGAATCAGCTCAAGGAACTCTCTCCAAAGACAGACAATCTGGGAAATGTGTACGTGACAATGGGAAGTGGAGCACCTCACCGCCTCGTCGTCACACCCATGGATGAGCCAGGTTACGTCGTCAGCGGAATTACGCCCGACGGCTACCTGCGTTTGCAGCGCTTGCCGCAAGCGCCTCCAAATTCCGTGTTTGACCTGCTGCACGCAGCGCAGCCTGCCTGGGTGATCACGCGAAGCGGGAAAAAGGTTCCCGGAGTTTTCGCCGGCCTGTCCATTCATTTGCAGCCTTTGCGGTTGAATGCTCCGAAAATGGCTCATCCCGACGAAATGTACGTGGACATTGGCGCAAGCAGCGCCGAAGAAGTTCGTGCTGCCGGAGTCGATGTGCTTGATGCCGTCAGTGCCAGTCGTTCGTTTTACCACGTCGGCTCGACCTCTTGGGTGGCGGAGGCGATTGGCAATCGTTCCGGATGCATCATTTTATTGAGCCTTCTGAATCAATTGCCCAGGAGCGCTGCAAAAGTGCACGGCACTCTCACAGTTGCATTCGTGACGCAGCAGTGGACCGGCGGGCGGGGTTTGGATCGCTTGCTAAACGAAGTGAGCGCCGACGAAATGATCTATATTGGTCGATTTGTGGCTACTGGCAAGTTAGATGCAGCCACCACTTCCGCCAAACGGCCCACTCCCGGAGACGGTATCCTAATGGGAATTAGTGATCCCGCGGCTCCGCTCACCGGCTTTGCTGCTGAATTGAAAAAACTCGCCGACGATAGTCGGCTACCAGTAAGTTCTGAGCGAACTCCCGTGCCTCACATCGCTAGCTATTCGAAGCCCATCGCGCTGCCCGGACGTTTCGCTCAGCTTGGTATCCCGACCCTCTTTGCCGGAACACCTGCCGAAGTAATTAATTCTTTTGACTACGAGTGTCTGACACAACTCCTGTATCGATATGCGGCTGGGACCACGCCCCCTGTAGGAAATGCCGGCGAGGCCGGCAGCGGTGCAGAAACTGGTCCAGGATTGCTAGGTGAACTCACCGAAACCTACGGCGCGAGCGGGCACGAAGAATTGGTTCGAATGGCCGTCCAGCGTCACTTGCCGGAGTGGGCGAAGACGCAGACCGATTCCGCGGGCAATTTGGTGTTGCATTTAGGCGATCCTCATAGCAATGCACCAAAGATTGCTTTTGTCGCGCACTTGGATGAGATCGGCTATCAGGTTCGCATGATTGAATCTGATGGACGCCTGCTGGTAGATGTTCTGGGAGGCGGATTCACCGAATACTTTCTTGGCCATCCAGTTTTGATTCATTCCACGCAGGAAGGGCGCCACCAAATTAGCGGAGGTGTGCTGGAGCTGCCTTCGGGTTGGGAGCAGCCGGGATTTGAATGGCCGCACGGTCCGAAAGGGCTCGACGAGCCGGCACACGTTTATGTGGGCACACGCTCGGCGGAAGAAACGCAGAAGCTCGGCATCAAGGCCGGCGATTGGATCACGATTCCGAAGCAATATCATCCTTTGCTTGGAAAGCGTGCGAACGCGCGCAGCTTCGATGATCGCGTGGGCTGCGCTGCATTGATTGAGGCAGCGCAGGCGATCGGGCCTGAATTGCCGGGGCGCGATGTCACCTTCGTCTGGTCAACCGAAGAGGAAGTGGGCCTGAAGGGCGCCGCGGCCGTGGCCGAGCGCATGGCGAAGGAAGGCAAGACGCCGGACTTCGTCTTCGCCATCGATACATTCGTCAGCTCGGATTCGCCGCTGGAATCGAAACGCTTTGCCGATGCGGAGATTGGCAAAGGATTTGTCATCCGCGCGGTGGACAATTCCAACATCGCGCCGCGCGCATACGTCCAGCGAGTCATCCAGCTCGCGCGCGAGAACAACATCCCGGTGCAATACGGAGTCACAAGCGGCGGCAACGATGGCGCCGTTTTTCAGCGTTTCGGCTCGGTGGATATTCCGCTGGGCTGGCCGCTGCGCTACTCGCATTCGCCGGGCGAAGTCATCGACACGCGCGACGTCGACGCGCTGGCGAAAATCATCGCGGTGCTCGCCAAGAGCTGGTAGCAAGTCACGCGCGAAACTGTTGTAGCGCGCTCACGATTCTGGCACCGGCCTTCCCATCACCGAACGGGTTTCCTTTTGAAACAGAGGGACGCCCCCCTGCACGTTCAAGCCAAGCCGTGGCGTGCTCCAGAATCTTGGTTCGCTTGGTGCCAACAACTTCGGCCCACCCGGACTCGACCGCCTCGGGCCGCTCAGTGACATCGCGCAGGACCAACACGGGTGTTCCCACACTGGGCGCTTCCTCTTGAACGCCCCCGGAATCCGACAACATCAGCACCGCCGATTTCATGAGGTGCACAAAATCCGGATAAGACAATGGCCCCGTAAGGACGATTCTCGGCTGCCTTCCGAGTATACGTTGAGCCGTTTCCGTTACATGCGGATTAGGGTGCACGGGGAAAACCAGACTCACGTCCGGAAACCTGCGCAATAAGTCCGACGCCGCTAAACAGATTTGCTCGAGGCGCTCGCCAAAATTCTCCCGCCGATGAGCTGTCAGCAGCACGAATCTTCCTGTTAGCGCTTTGAGCCGTGTGTCGGCAAAAGTTGCCGGGCGCTTCAAGATCTCTTGCAAGGCATCAACAACGGTGTTTCCCGTCAGGAAGATTCGATCAGCCGCGACTCCTTCCGCCAGAAGCGCATCCGCGGCGCCTTGCGTCGGCGCGAAATGCAAGTCCGCCATTGCTGTCACCAGCCGGCGGTTCATTTCTTCCGGAAACGGCTGCCACTTATCCCTCGTCCGAAGCCCTGCTTCTATATGGCCGACGCGGACGCGTTGCTGGTAGCCGACGAATGCGGCGGCAAATGCCGTGGTCGTGTCGCCCTGCACCAGCAGCCAATCCGGCTGAACGGAAAGCATCACCGGCGCGAGCGCATCGAACACACGCGTGGCCACCGAGAGCGGTGACTGATTTTCCTGCATTAGATCCAGGTCGAAATCCGCGTTTATCCCGAACACCTCCAGCATCTGGTCCAGCATTTCGCGATGTTGGGCGGTAACGCAGACTTTGGCGTCGATCCCCGCTTCTTTTGCGGCGCGGAGGACCGGCGCCATTTTGATGACTTCCGGGCGAGTGCCGAAGACCGCA
>WNFD01010477.1_pt1 | contig 19913 bp, 15 predicted proteins | sample 5400491 | NCBI WGS metagenome assembly WNFD01 (sample SAMN13153343, study PRJNA577476) | soil metagenome | isolation source: 120 cm saprolite under Douglas fir tree site 2 hole 2 replicate 2 | place: USA:California | collected 2015-04-18
ACGGGAGCTTGGACCAGGCGACGAGATCGTGGTCACGCGGCTCGATCACGATGCCAACGTTTCGCCTTGGCTGGCCCTCGAGGAAAAAGGCGTAACGATTCGCTGGGCCGGGATCAACGACGAAGATTGCACTCTCGACATGGCCGACCTGGCGGGCAAGATCACCAGTAAGACGAAGCTGGTTGCCGCCGGTTACGCTTCCAATGCCGTGGGGACGATCAATCCGGTGAAGGAGATTGTGCGGCTGGCGCACGCGGCGGGAGCGCTCGCGTACATCGACGCGGTGCACTACGGGCCGCACGGGCTGATCGATGTGGCGGCGCTGGATTGCGATTTTCTGGCGTGTTCGACCTACAAGTTTTTCGGGCCGCACATGGGCGCGCTTTTCGGCAAGCGCGAGCATCTGAAACGGCTGCGGCCGTACAAGGTCCGTCCTAATACCAACGCGATTCCGAATTGCTGGGAGTGGGGCACGCTCAACCACGAGTGCATTGCCGGGATTACCGCTTGCGTGGAGTATCTGGCTGACATTGGGAGGCGTGCGCGTCCCGAAGTCGCCACGCGGCGGGCCGCTGTCGAGGCCGCCTACGAAGTCATCCACCAGCACGAGCGCGGATTGATGGAACGGATGATCGCGGGACTCGTCAAGATTCCCGGACTCAGAATCTACGGCATCACCGATCGCACTCGCTCTGATGAGCGCTGTGCGACGCTGGCGGTCAGGATCGAAGGCCACACTCCGCTCGAACTGGCGACCAAGCTGGGCGATCGCGGCTTCTTCACCTGGGATGGGAATTATTACGCATTGAATCTGACGGAGCATCTCGATGTGGAGAAGTCCGGGGGATTCCTGAGGATCGGGCTGGTGCATTACAACACGGAGGAGGAAGTAGAACGGCTGTTGGCGGCGCTGAGGGAGATTGCTTTAACAGCCTAAGAACTACTGGAACAAGTCAGCCCGAGATGGATCCAGACTGCGAGCGAGCGAACTTCGGAAGCACTGGTTGACCGGGCAGACGCGGCTTAGGGCCAGCGTTTGGCGCTGTCGTCCCAACCGGCGGCACGCATGGGTTGGGGAGCCGGAGTCGCCGGGGGAGCTGCCACGCGCACGGTCGCCTGCGGTCCGTTCACAGCGCTTGCCAAAGCCGGCTTCGCAATGTCGGCCAGGTTTTCTTTTTCCTCGGAGAGCAAGGGGGCAACCAGCCGCAGAGCTTCCACTTCTTTCTCCAGGCGGGTGAGCTCCATTTCTTTTTGCCGCAACACCTCGTAAACATTTTTCATAAGCAGGGCACCTGCGCGTTGTGTCGTAGAGTGGAAAGCTTTACTCGAACTTTAAGCAGAGTTACCTGTGTTGTCAAGGGATTCAGCACGCCGGTAGCGTCCTAAATTCATCAACTACCAAGGACACGAAGTTACACAAAGGTGTGAATTTCTAAGGACTTCCTTTGTGCCCCTTTGTGTACTTCGTTGGTTATTGGACATCACAGGCAGGCCGAGCCTTGTCGCAAACAGCTCTTTAAGATAGCACCCAGAGACGTCACCGAAAGCGCTACTGGTCCCCGGCAAGGGATGGTGCATGGATAGTTAGCCATTATCGGCCATTATCGAACCAGGGCGATGACGGCTATCAGGACGGCGACTACCAGCAGGGATCCGAGGATGTACTTGTGTGCCGAGAACCAGGATTCTCCAGGGCTTAGAAAGAGCAGCCCGGCGGGGTTCTCGGAAACCTCAGAACGGGGTTCCGGGCCTGAGGAGTTAGACCGCGAGGCGGCGGGCTCGGGACTGGGAGATATCGCCAGGGACAGAGCACCGGATTGGACGGGGCTCACGACCGGGCTCAGGATGCCCGGCGCTTCCCCCTGAACTTGAGCCGACGGCGCGAGGTCCGCAGCGGCGGCCGTTGGCGGAAGGACCGGGGAGATGGAGACCGCTGTCTCACTCTCGGCGCCATCAGCGGGAATCGTTTCAGGTATGCCGGACGTCACGGAAGCGGCAGACTGCGCAGAAGCCGGACGTGCAGGAACCCGAAGCTGACCACGCCATTGCTTCTCTTCGCACTCAACACATAGCTTGCGGCCTTCTGAAACGGGAAAGCCGCAGGCCTGGCACTTGCGAAGGTTCCTGAGCACTGGCGGTACGTGGCTCTGGTCTGGTGCAGGCTGCTGGGAAACGGCGGAACTGGAGTGAAGCGCGGCAGACCACAACAACGGCTTCTTGGGCGAGGGTGCTGGTGGTGAATCCGGAACTGCTTCCGAAGGAACCTCCGCCGGCGCTGCCTCGCTAGGGACAGGCACCGAAACGATCTCAGTAGCCACCTCGACGGCAGGCTCTCTTTCTTCTTCCGAGAGAACTTCGGCCTCTTCTTCCGATGAAACCTCTGGCGGTAGATTCTGGGCTGCGTGGGCGAGCTTGACCGCTGTCTCCACCATTTCCCCGAGACGCTGCAGCGCGGAGAGATCGCGCTCCTCGAAGGCGTTGATCTTGCCCGAAAAGAGTTCAAAGACACCCAGAACCTGATCGTCGCTGACGATGGGCAGCACGGCCACGGAAGCGATGCCGAGCTGGCGGCAGCCTTCACGATTCACGCGCGGATCGCGATCGGCATTGTCGCAGCGCAGCGGGAGGCGGGTGCGCACGCTCTCACCCGAGAGCCCGAATTCGGTGGAGAGAAGTGTGCCCAGTTCCGGAGCATTGGAGCCGGCGCTGGCTCGGCAGAGCATATCGTTCTGATCGTTACGCCGCAAAGCAATGGCAGCGCCGGAAGCTTCTGTGATGTATTGGGCGCGCTCGGCGAGCAGTTGAAGGGCGGCATCGAGGTCACGAAGCGCCATCTCGGCCAGCGAATAGCCACCACCCTCGCCCGGGAAGCGGAGCGCGGGCGCGGCTCCTGGAGCCGCACCGGACTTAGCGTTCACCGCGGCCATTGCGGCGGAAACGCTGCTTTGCGGCGATCCACTTGCGGCGCTTTGCGGCACATCGGACTCCGGGCCAAGCTCTGAGCCAGGCGGCATCGAGTTTTGGTCGTGGTCTACGATCGAATAATGGTCCATGGCGCGAGCTTACACAGACATCCGCTAAAGTCAGGCAGAGCCGGGGCGCAATCCGGCTGCCGCAAACGCGGTTCAGTTGTCAGGATGCAGTAATTGGAGTCTCGCTCGGAGCCGACGGTGTGTCAAGAAATTCTGCGGACGGAAGTGCTAAGCCAAAAGTGTCGCGCCGGAAGGGGAATCAGCAGTAGGGGCTCCGCACCAGCGGACCACGCGAGGAGGGTACGATTACACAGAAACATGAGGGGTTAGACCCGAGTCTTGAGTGCTTTAAGAACGGCGGCGGACGGCGGAGTTGGCCAAACGGTTGGCCTCCGCATTATTCTCGCGAGGCACGTGAGAGATCGAAAAGGTGAGGGAGCGGGCCAACTTGCGGCAGGTCCAATGCAAAGAGTAGAGGCGCGGACTGCGGCAGATATACTCGCCCCGCATCTGCCGGACCATGACTTCGGAATCAGAATAGACGTGAAGTTTCGTGGCGTTCAAGGCCAGAGCACACTGCAGGGCCTCCATTAGAGCGGCGTACTCGGCGACGTTATTGTCCTGGTGGCCGATCCATTTCGCAATTCTGATCTCGCCACTCTCGCACCCGTTAATAACCACCCCAATACCGGATGGCCCCGGATTTCCCAGAGAGCCGCCATCTACGTAGGCCACGAGATCTGACATCACAGCTTGTCCGCTATGTGCACGATGCGCTGAAGCGGCGCACACGTCAAGACGATTATTTGGTTCGTGACGATTATTTGGATTATTAAGTTTTTGCGATTTTCGTGGCATTGTGCAATCTCTGTGTAAAACAAGGCTGATTCAGGACCGCATATTAGTAAGCAGCGATAATACAATAGGTTGCAGTTTTCGTTATGCACAGCAATTCACCGAAGTGCTGCACCAAAAGTTTGCGTTGACATTTATGAATGCTCTGTTAAGGTTGCTCCCGTCGACGGTCGAAAGGGTTGGCGAATTAAAAACTTGCCGGTCCGAAGTAGACTGGGTGATTGGCCCGAAGAGGTAACTCGGCGGGCAACCAGACCCGAAAAAACCGACGAGCTCTGCGAGGAGCAGTTGGGGTTTGGGGCTGCGAAAGCAGTGATCACATCAAGGGGCTGTGACGGTACATGCGTCCATGCTGTTGGCTCCCTCGCAGGAGTTGGCGGCTAGAGCATAACCAATGTCACAGCCCTTTCAATTTCTTCTGCCAGTTCTCCCCTCCTTGGCAGTTCCGGAATGCTTCCTCTATCGCACATGAGTCCGGTTGTCGTGCGGCGAATCCAGCGAGCTACCGCAAAATAAATCGTCGCACCTTCACAAAAACGATTTAGCGACTATAATCTTGCCGAATCGTTAAACCTTTCCCAAAGGGTTCCGATACACTCGTCATTCAATTTCGCATTCTCGGAGGCGGAGCGTCATGAGCAAAGGTTCGTTGACTCGTCGTCAATTCATTCACTTCGGTACGGGAGCCCTCGCCGTGGGGGCTGCAGCCAAGGCAACTTTGCTGCAGCCACACCTGCTCTCGGCGACGGCGCAAATGGCGCAGTCCGGCGACAGAGTTCGCTTCGCCGGAATTGGCACGGGGGTGCGCGGGTGCGAGTTGCTGGAGGGGACGCTGGAGGTGCCGGGCGTCGAATGCGTCGCGGTCTGCGACCTTTACGACGGACGGCATAAGGCGGCTCAAGAAGCGTTGAAAAAAGACGTCCCGGCCACGCGCGACTACCGGCAGATCCTCGACCGCAAAGATGTTGACGCCGTGATCATCGCTGTTACCGATCATCAACATCGCAGGGTATTCGAAGATGCGTGCGCCGCGGGTAAAGACGTTTATTGCGAAAAACCGATGTCGCACACGGTGGAAGATGGCTTCGCCATGATGGAGGCGGCGCAGAGGGCGAAGCGCATTGTGCAGATCGGCAGTCAGCGCGTCAGTTCCATTCTTTACGCGAAAGCCAAAGAAATCTACGACTCAGGCAAATTGGGCGAGGTATTTTCAATCAGTGCCTCTTGGGACCGCAACAGTCCGAGCGGTGCGTGGGTGTATCCGATTCCACCGGACGCGAGTGAAAAGACGATTGACTGGAACACTTTTCTTGGCAATGCGCCGAAGCGGCCATTCGATCCGGTGCGCTTCTTCCGCTGGCGCTGTTTTGAGGACTACGGTGAGGGCCTGGCCGGCGACTTGTTCGTCCACCTGATTTCCGGAATCCACTTCATCACCGGCACGAACACAATCGCGCAACGCGCCCAGTCTGCCGGAGGCCTGTATCACTTCAAGGATGGCCGGGACTTCCCCGATTTGATCGAGACCTTCTACGATTATCCGAACTTCCGGGTTGCGCTGCGGTGCAACTTGAACAATGAAGGCGGAGAGTTTATCGGCTTCTACGGGACCAAGGGCACGATGATCATTAAAGACTCGACGCTGACCTACCAGCCGCAGGACACGCGTCCGCAGCCCGAGGGATATTCCGTGAAGGGCTGGCCCAAAGAACTACGCGAGCAATATCTGGAGACTTGGCGCCAGGAGCATCCGATGCCCGGCCCACTGCAGAGCAAGGTGGACGAAGAGGGAGAAAGCTATGCTACGCCGCACGGATACAGCGATGTAGTCGATCACGAAGCCAACTTCTTCAATGCGGTGCGGACGCGAAAGCCGGTCGTGGAGAATGAAGTATTCGGGAACCAGGCGGCGATCGGATGCCATTTGTCCAACTATGCCTATTTCAACAAATGCGTGGCGGTGTGGGATGGCAAGGCGAAGAAGATTGTGAAAGGCTGACCGCGCTCCGGGTTGGTTGGCCGGGAGATTCGTAGAAGGCGACGGCCGGGTATCGCGCGGGAACCGTATCGCTCCATGCGCCCTGCACTGGGGGCTACGGGCTGCCTATGGTTTCTTCCGCGGCGGCAGATATTTTTTCTCAATGGAAGCCACGACCACGTAGTTCGGGTCAACCATTTCGTTGAGGTGGATCTTCGCGACTTTGGAGAGCAATTCGTAGGCGTCAAGATCTGAAAGTCCGTACTCGCGGTGGATCCAATGCACCAGCTCGGTGAACGCGATGCGGACGGCATCGTCCACAGGCCGGTAGGCCCCCACGGTCATGATGGCGTCGTCGTTCTCGAATTACGGCCAGTCGATTGTGCGTCCCTTGATGACGCTGAGTTGCACGCGCGCCTTTAGTGGAACTTCGATCGCGGAACCTGCGACTTCGCCGTCACCCATGGCGGCATGTCCGTCGCCGATATAGAACAGCCCGCCCTTCACGTTCACCGGGAAATAGACTGTGTTGCCAACGCTGGCTTCGGGAGAATCCATGTTGCCGCCGAATTCAGCGGGAACGATGGAGCTGCGTGCTTCGCCATTGGCGGGAGCCACCCCAATGCAGCCGAAGAAGGGATGAACCGGAATCTTCACCGAGAAATCGGAGTCGACGGCTTTGAAAGTTGCCATATTCGAGGAATGATCAATGTGGTAGAACCACACCCGCTCCTTCAAAGGAGACTCGAGCACCGGAGTGTAATGGGTCCCATTCAGCGCTCCGAAGCCTGGAGAGAAGGCACCGACCCCGGTGTCGCCGTCGACCTGCAAGTCTAGAATCTTGACCGCCAGTGTGTCCCCAGGCTCCGCGCCTTCGACAAAGAAGGGGCCTGCCAGGGGATTGTCTCCCTTGGCCATGCTGGGCGTGTCCCCGGGCTTTCGCAGTGCGTTGCCGAAGCAGTCAAGGGTATTGGTGTCGAGAATGTCACCCGACTTGAGATGCGCAACCGGTTCGGCGGTGGCGAAGAGATATTTCACGTTTTCGTTGGTAGTGGTGTAGTGCACAACATTTTGACCGAGTGCGGAACCGAAGAGCAGGACAACAGCGAGAGCACGAGCGATCACGGGGACCTCCGCGGGAGTTTCGATTGCCGATGGTGATTGTAACGGGTGATTGAGATCAAGCCATCCTAGCCCGGCCTTTTTTTCTGCCTGGCGTAGAGCGTTACCAACGCCACGGCGAGAGTTCGTTTGTGCAGATGGAAGCTCCCGGCCCTTCGATTTAGTAAAAGCCATCTCTTGGCAAACACATCTCCCAGGCAGTACAGTACTGTGTCCCAACTGTGTTCCAATGTCCGGGTCTTCCAGTCTCTAAGAACAGGAGTTCGATCGATGCGTCACGCAGTGATTATGCTGGTCGCAGTCTCGTGCCTCAGTGTCTTCGCACGCGCTCAAACCGCAGAGGAACTGGTCAACAAGAACATCCAGGCCAAGGGTGGGATCGACAAGATCAAGGCCATCAAGAGCGTGCGCATAACCGGCAAACTGAACGGCGGCGGCGGCTTCACTGCAGCTGTGACTCAGGAGAACGTGCGCCCCGATCTGGTTCGTGAAACCTTCTCGCTGCAAGGCATGACCGCGGTGCAGGCCTATGCTTCTGGATGCCGACTTTGACGGTCCACTGGTGGACTACAAGGAAAAGGGCAATACGGTCGAATATCTTGGGCATGACGAGGTGGATGGAGACGACGCCCTCCGGCTGAAGGTCACGCTGAAGAATGGCGACATTCTCTATTACTACCTTGACCCTGATACCTATCTGGAAATTCGTAAAGAGATTCAGCAGTTTATTCGCGGCTCCATCCGGGACCGGGTCGTCGAACTAGGTTCCTACAAGGCTGCAGGCGGTGTGATGTATCCGTACTCGCTCTCTCAGGGCCCGAAGAACAATCCCACCGCCCAGACAACGACAGTGGAGAAGCTTGAGGTCAACGTACCAATTCCAATTTCCGACTTTGCCCTGCCCTCCTCCCTGAAACAGGCCGCAAAGCCAGACGCCGAAAAGAAGTGAACTCGTTCTGACTTCCGAAATGCTGCACACGAAATCTTAGGTTGCAAGAGGACTTCTGAAAATGAATGCACGCGCGCTTTGCTTCCAGTTCTTGCCGAAGTTGAGTTTGTGGTTTGGTATTACCTGGTTGGGCGCAGGCATGTACAGCTTCGCCCAGACGGCTTACAAGTTTGATGCTGCGACGGTATCCGGACTTCCGGCACGCAACATCGGTTCCGCCATGATGAGCGGACGCATTGCGGCGGTGGATGCAGTCGAACAGGATGGCCGAATCACGGTCTTCGTGGCAGCAGCGAGCGGCGGGGTCTGGAAATCGGTCAACGGAGGTACATCGTTCAAACCTGTATTCGATCGCGAGGACGTACAGTCGATCGGTGCGGTGACGATCGATCCTTCGAATCCGAAGACAGTTTGGGTGGGCAGCGGTGAAGCGTGGACGCGGAACAGCGTTTCGGTGGGCGATGGTGTCTACAAGTCCACGGATGGCGGCGAGAACTGGACGAATGTTGGACTGAAGGACAGCGAGCGCATCGCAAAGATTCTGGTTGATCCGACCGATGGCAACAACGTTCTCGTCTGCGCCACCGGTCACCTGTGGGATGACAACGACGAGCGCGGGGTCTTCAAAAGCACTGATGGTGGCAAAACCTGGAAGAAGGTGCTGGCGGGTGCGAATGCCTCCACGGGCTGCGGCCTGATGTCCATGAGCCGGCAGGAGCCGAAGATGATTTACGCGTCGATGTGGGACTTCCGGCGCCAGGGGTGGACGTTTCGTTCGGGCGGCCCAGGCAGCGGACTGTTCAAGTCGACAGATGGCGGGGATCACTGGACGGAAATCAACGATAGCAATGCCAAGGGCTTGCCCGAGAAGCCGTGGGGGCGGGTTGCCGTGGCCGTGGCGCCGTCAAAGCCGCAGGTGGTTTACGCGAATATCGAATCGAAGAAGAGCGCTCTCTTTCGTTCCGATGATGGCGGTCAATCATGGACGCGTCTGGATGCCAGCAACTACATGATCTGGCGTCCGTTCTACTTCGGAAACCTGGTGGTTGATCCGAAGGACGAAAATAAGATATTCAAACCGGATCTCGTCCTTATGCTAAGCACCGACGGGGGCAAGAGTTTCAACGTTGTTTCCGGCGGCGCGCACGGTGATTTTCACGACATTTGGATCAATGCCAAGAATCCGAGCACAGTGATCGTCGGCGACGATGGTGGCTTGTGGAGCAGCGAGGACGGGGGCAACCGCTGGAAGCACGAGGTGAATCTGCCGGTTTCGCAGTTCTACCACGTCAGTACGGACAATGCGGACCCCTACCACGTCTATGGCGGACTGCAGGACAACAGTTCGTGGGTGGCGGATTCGTCGTATCCCGGTGGCGTGACGAACTCGCGTTGGGAAAACATGTTCGGTGGAGATGGCTTCTGGATGTTCGAAGACACCGCCGATCCCAATTACATTTACGCCGAGGCGCAGGGAGGAGAGATCGGCCGCGTGAACCGTTACACGCACGAGATTCGGGCCATCAAGCCGCTACCCAATTATGGCGAGAAAAAACTGCGCTTTAACTGGAACACGCCGATTCACATGAGTCCCAATGAAAAGGGGACGATCTATATCGGGGCGCAGTTTCTGTTTCGCTCGCGCGATCACGGGCAGTCGTGGGATCGCATTTCACCGGACCTCACGACCAACGATCCCGAGAAGCAGAAACAGGAGGAGTCTGGGGGCGTCACCATCGACAATTCTTCCGCTGAGATGCACACCTCGATTTACTCGATCTCGGAATCGCCGAAGAACGGGCAGATCATCTGGGTGGGCACGGACGATGGGAATGTTCAAATCACCCGCGATGGCGCGAAGACCTGGACCAACGTGGTCGGCAACGTCACCGGACTGGGGAAGAATTCCTGGGTCTCGACGATCGAGGCGAGCCGCTTCGAGGAAGCCACGGCATACGCAACTTTTGATCGCCACACCTTCGGCGACATGAAGCCTTACGCATACAAGACAAGCGACTACGGCAAGACCTGGAGCGCGCTGCCGCTGCATGAGAGTGGGGTGCGGGGATACGCTCACGTGATCAAAGAAGATACGGTGAATCCGAATCTTCTCTTTGTGGGCACTGAGTTCGGGCTTTGGATTTCGGTGGACGGGGGTCAGCACTGGGCGCAGTACAAGGGATCTAATTTTCCGGCGGCGGCGGTGCGCGACATCGCGGTTCATGCGCGCGAAGGAGACCTTGTCCTTGCAACTCATGGCCGTGGCATTTGGATCATTGACGATATTTCGCCGCTGCGCTCTCTTAGTCCCGACTTGATGTCGAAGGAGGCCGTCCTAATTCCTGGGAGGCCAGCCATGCAGTATTTTGAAACGTCCGGCGGATGGCCGGAGGGTGACGAAGCTTTTAGTGGCCGCAGCCGGCCCACGGAGGCGCAGATCACCTACTATCAAAAAGGACGGCATATCTTCGGAGATTTGAAGATTGAAATCTTTGACCCGAGTGGGAAATTGATCGATACGGTCGCTGGGAGTAAACATCGCGGGCTGAACCGTGCGAGTTGGTCGATGCGAGTGAAGGCGCCTGCCGTTCCTCCCGCGGCCACAGCGCTGTTCGAAGCCGCGCAGGGTCCGCGCGTGCTGCCCGGCACTTACACGGTGAAAATGACGAAAGGGGATCAGGTTTACAGCGAGCAGCTGAATGTTGTACTCGATCCGCGGGCGAAGTATTCCGTGGAAGACCGAAAGACCCAGTTTGAACTCGCGATGAAGATCTACAAGTTGATCGAGCACATGACGTGGTCGGTGGAAGCGATCGAGGGAGTTCGGAACGCGGCGAATGAGCGAGCCGCGAAGCTGCAACAGAAAGATCCTCTGCGGTCACAACTGCAGCAGTTGGGCGGAAAATGTGACGAACTTCGTTCCAAGATTGTGGCTACCAAAGAAGGCGGAATGATTACGGGAGAAGAGCGCATCCGCGAACATCTCGGGCAGCTCTATGGCAGTGTGAACGACTATGAGGGGCGTCCCACGGATTACCAGGCGGCTCGTGCGGACTCGCTGGGCCACGAACTGGAAGACGTGATTAACGACTTCCGGAAGCTGACGGAGAAGGAGCTGGCAGCCATGAATGCCGGGCTCAAGAAGAAAAAACTGGACGCGATTTCAGTGCTGAGTGAAGCCGACTGGCAGAAGAAGCGCGAGGCCGAAGGCGGATCGGGGGCCGGCGCCGGAATGCGGATGTTTGCCGGACGAGCGGGGGAGATGGATTAGCGCTCTCATTCGTCCTGGTCAGACAGAATCCGGCGGCTGAAGCCGAACCCAATTTTTAGTCACCTGCGGCATGCCTGAAGGCATGCCCTGATACGAATCGAAGTTTTTCCGCAATCTGGTGCGGTATCGGAAAGGGTCTGTGTCCTACGAGACTTAACCCCGTCAAAAATGAAAGTCGCAAGCAAACTGCATTGCGTCAGAACTCTGGTGCGAGTAAATTGGTCTGTCTTAAACGAACCATGCCGAGAGAACTTAAAGGTTTTGTCAGGAGACTCCCAAATGTTGAAGCGCATCATGATGTTGAAATTGTTGTTCGCCGTTATGTTGTTTGCCGGCTTCGTCACGCTGTCGTTTGCGTCCGATGAAAATCGGAACGTCTGCAAGGGCGATCCGAACCAATGGCGGCAGCTTTTCAATGGTAAGGATCTGACGGGATGGAAGCACGTGGGTCCTGGCGGAGACACGGTGGAAGACGGCTTAATCAAGACTCACGGGGGCATGGGCCTGCTCTACTGGACTGCCGGCAAGATTGGCGATTGCGAAATCCATGTGGTCTACCGCATGCGCGATGAGAATGACAATTCGGGAGTCTTCATTCGCATTCCGGTTGAGCCGCGCGAAGAGTGGATGCCGGTCCATTACGGATTCGAGGTGCAGATCGACAATCATCCCGAAACTTCGAAAGAGGATGAGTACCATTCCACAGGTATGCTGTACTCGCTGACCAAACCGTTGGCCAAGGCATGGAAGCCTGGTCCGGAGTGGAACACGATGGACATCACGCTGGATGGCCCTCGCACGATTGTTGTGCTGAACGCAGTGAAGGTGACGGACTATAAGGACGGGGATCCGGTGCCGGAACGTAAATTTGACTTTGAACCACAGCGGGGACCGCGGCCAGACTTTGGCTACTTCGGACTGCAAAACCACAGCGACAATGACATTGTGTTCTTCAAAGAAGTGGCTATCAAACCATTAAAGAAGTAGCGAGAACTGGCTCAAAAGTGTTCTGTCAGGGGCGGTAAAGTCCCGCAGGGGCTAAAGCGCCAACTGCTTACTAGCTGCTAGTGGCACGGCTGTAAGCCTCGCGCTTCAAAGACCCTATGAGACGGCTTCTAGTTAGGTTTGCGAGAGTAGGTAAAGTCAGATTACGGAGGAGAAAGTCGCATGAAGAATGATCTGTCACGGCGCGCGTTCTTGCAGGGAGGGACGGCCGCAGCCGCCGGTGGTCTGCTGCTTTCAAACACTGTCTTTCTCGACGCGCAACCACTCGGTGGACCAGCCCAGACCGTAGCGAAGAGTGAGGGCGTTCGTTTTGGCATGATCGGAATCGGCATGCAAGGTTCCGGCCTGCTCGCCGGCGCCATTACGCTGCCGGGGGTCGAGTGCGTGGGCGCGGCAGATTTGTATGATGGACGACACACGCTGGCTAAAGAAATCACGGCCAATTCCAGCCTGCCCACAACGCGCCACTATCAGGAATTGCTCGACCGTAAAGACATCGACTGCATTGTCGCTGCCGTGCCCGACCACTGGCACAAACGGGTGGTAGTCGATGCCTGTAACGCCGGCAAGGACATTTACTGCGAGAAGCCGATGTCGCACACAGTGGCTGACGGATTCGCCATGGTCGACGCGGCCCAGAAGAACAAGCGCATTGTGCAGATTGGTTCGCAGCGCGTAAGTTCGGCCCTCTGCGCCAAGGCACGCGATCTCTATCACGACGGCGCGATTGGCGAGATCGAGATGGTAGAGCTTACGTTAGGCCGGAACGATCCTACAGGAGCCTGGGTGTATCCGCCTCCGACGGATCTTTCGCCGCAGGCGCTGGATTGGGATACCTGGCTGAACGATGCCCCGAAAATTCCTTTTGACAAGTATCGCTTCGCAAGATGGCGCTGCTGGCGGGACTACGGCACGGGAGTGGCGGGCGATCTGATGGTTCATCTTTTGAGTGGAATGATGTTCACGCTCGGCTGGAACGAAGTGCCGCGTTCGGCGTCCGCCATGGGCGGCATTTTTCGCTTCAAAGACGGGCGCGACATGCCTGATTTCCATACCGTGCTCTTCGACTACCACGGTATTCCGGTATACGTCCGTTTGGACCTGGGAGCCGAAACTCCCGAACTCGCGCGCTTCATGGGGCCTAAAGGGATTCTTGACGCCTCTGAGTTCGATTTACGGCACTCATCCCAAACCGGGGAAGATACTGACCCGAGCTATTACGCTCAGAGTTTCCCGCAGAAAATGCGGCAGGAATACTTCAAGCAATGGCACGCCGAGCACGATCCGCCGCTGGGGAAGGAACCATTCAAAGGCGAGATGCTTTATCGCGGCCACGATTGGGACGATGTGCGGCCGCACCTGCAGAACTTTTTTCAGGCTGTGAGGTCGCGAAAGCCGGTGGTGGAAGATGCCGTATTCGGAAACAACGCCGCCATCGCCTGCCACATGGCCAACGAATCCTATTTCCGCAAGAAGCCAGTGACTTGGGACCCAGCTTCACGAACGGTTAAGGGATAGGCGAGCAAGATGGGCTAACCGCACCGGTCAAAGCCGTAGCCGATAGCGAGCAAGGTCCGAGGCTGTCCAGTCGCCGCTGGCTGGACTGGTCCCGGCCTCAGCGAGCATGCCTATGACCGTACTCCGCGCTCGCGGCGTTTCATTTGACCCTTCGGCAGGCGACCAGCAGATGCGTCCAAGGTTGATCATTGAGCCGGCTGATCTGGACTCCAGGACGACCGTAAGTTGTGTCGTGGATGAATTGACCGTCACCAATGAACATGCCGGTGTGCGTGATGTGATCGGCTGAACTGCCGAAGAACAGAAGATCTCCGGCGCGCAGGTGTTTGCGGTCGATCGCGAAAACGCCGTCCCATGCGGCCTGCTGGTCCGCATCGCGAGGCATGTTGATTCCGCGGCTTCTCACCAGCATTTGCGTAAAGCCGGAACAATCGAATCCAAAACTGGACCGCCCGCCCCACGTATATGTGACCCCGATGAATTGTCGGGCCAGTTTGATTGATCCATCGATGCTCAGGGGTTGAGTGCTGGAGGTTACGTCGCCGGCTTGGATCCATGCCGATTGATTGTCGGGAAGTCGCACCTGCAGCCAGCCCACGTCCTCTCCTTTACCTTCGGCGAGAAATTCAAGCTGCGTTTCATAGGGAATCGTTAGCACGGGACGATGCGCAGTTACGTCAGGCTCGCGGTAAAGATTGGCGGACAGAGTACTCACATGGAGAACCTTGCCGGAATTTGCGTAGCGTGAATCCGAAGACGAAAGTCGTCGCGCCTGATCCAGAGCGATCCATCCGCTGTAGTGGTCGGAAGTTTCGACTTTGGCCCAGGCAGCTTTCTCTTCGGTTACGACTACATTACTGCCGTAGAGCGCTTGGGATACCACGTCAGATTCTCCCGTCGGCGCAGAGTACATGTTTGCGACCGGCACAGTGACGATCAAGGTGGTGGGATCGGCGGCGACCGAGAGGAGACTGCAAAGCAGCGCGAGGAGACCACACGCCCTGACGCCGATTTTTCGCCCGCGGTGCACTTTTGCCATCAGCTTATAGCGCAACCAATGTAACACCATCCACGGGTACGCTCGTCCCACCGCGTCTATTTTCAGTTTGCCGGGATGGTTTCGGTTTGCGTCGAGTCAAAAGGAGGGTGCGAGTGGCGCACTCATATTGAACTTCCCGGTTAGGCTAGGGTAAAACTTGTTGCCACGTAGCCAGGAAATTCTCACCGTGTATGAGTGGCGCTCTGGACAAGGGAGTTTGTCCGGCATGCGTCGCGCCACTGCCTGAGAAATTGCAACAATTCTTCTGGAGGTATGAGCCATGCCCGGGCGGCGGTTTTCCGAGGCTCGCGTCGCACCAGCACCGTGAGGCCGCGTTGCATCGCGCGAAACGCTAGCTCATCAGTCACGTCATCGCCGAGATAGGCGGCGGGAACGCGGGGGCCGATTTCCTGCAGAATGGTTCGAACCGCGTCACTCTTGTCCTTGTCCGGAACGCGCAATTCAAGACCGCCGTCAAATTCAAGGACTCTCAGTGAGGCGCTCTCTGCGATGGGGAACCAGCCCAGCAGAATTCTTCCACGCAATTGAATTGCCGAATTCTCATCCAGGGCCCGCCAGTGTACGGCAATACTCCCTGGTTTCGGCTCAGCCATGTGATGAAGCCCCTGGTAGGAAAGCCAGCGTTCCGCGTCTTCCAGAGCCTGCAATGCTTTGGGGTCGAGCTCTGGCATTTCGACGGTGCCATCGGGTCGCAACCGTTGCAGGCCGTGCGATCCCCACACTTCCGGGAACGGGCGAATGTCGAGCAACGGGTCGATATCGTGTGCGTTGCGTCCCGTGATGATGACCAGGCGAGTCCGCCCGGTATCGACGATCTCTTGCAGTACAGGAATGACTCCGGGGTACGGGACAGCGCGCTGCCGATCGACAGAAAAAGGAGCGAGCGTACCGTCATAGTCGAGCAGAAGCGCCGACTGTGGTGATTGCGCAACCGTGCGGATGAATTCACTGATCTGGCTTTGTGTGGTCGTAAATGGCACTCTAAAATCTCCTTCACTTTGTGCCAGCAGAAGCGCCTGCCCGGTAGGCTTCGCTGCGTCTGGTGTCAACGTCCAAACGCAATTCGCAGAGTTCCGTGATCAGGCTTCCTGCCCAGTAGTAAACGTTATGTTCTCTCACCGTTCTTCGCATACGCTGCATGCGTAATTGTTTTTCTTCTGGCTCCATCTCCAGAGCGGCGCGAATAGCCTCCGCCGTCTGATCGATGTCGTATGGATTGACCTGGAGAGCATCGCGCAGTTCGCGGGCTGCTCCCGTGAAGATGCTGAGAACCAGCACGCCGCGCTCGTCGTGACGTGCGGCGAGGAACTCTTTGGCGACAAGATTCATGCCGTCGTGCAGCGAAGTCACGAGACAGAGATCGGTGGACCGGTAGTATTTGAGGATTTCCTTGTGAGTATGGTGCCGGTTCAGCAAGACGATTGGCTTCCACTTATCTTTCTCGAAACGCCAGTTAATCCGCTCAGCTTCCGCTTCTATTTCCGCCTGCAGATCGTGATATCGCTTGATGTGAGTGCGGCTCGGCGCTCCGATTTGTACAAACGAAAACTGCCCCTGATACCGCGGGTATTTCTCCAGAAAGCGTTCAATGGCAAGGAATCGCTCCAGGATACCTTTCGTGTAATCAAGCCGGTCTACACCAACGCCCAGGAATGCGTTTATCAGCCCGGAGCGCTCCAGATAGGCAGGTTCAGCAGGCGTTTCGGCGGGAGGGTCTGCAAAATCCACGCTAATCGGGAAAGGACGCACACTGGTCAGATGGTCCCGCCGTTGGACGGAAAAGCGTTCCCAGTCGATTCTTGATTCGACTACCCGATCAGTAGTCTGCAGGAAGTTATTGCAATGCGACTGAATGTGGAAGCCGATGAGATCGGCGCCCAGCAAGCCGTCGATTAAATCCCGCTGCCACGGGCAAATGTTGAACGCTTCCGGATTCGGCCATGGAATATGCCAGAAGATCGCGACGCGCGCGTCGGGGCGTTTCTGCTTAATCATCCGGGGCAGCAGTGCGAAGTGGTAATCCTGCACCAGGATGACCGGCCTTACACAGTCTTCGATTTCCTCGAGCAGGGCATCGGCGAACTTTCGGTTGACTGCCTGGTAATAATCCCAGTCGCTGGCCCGAAAAATAGGACGGGTATGGGCGATATGGCAGAGTGGCCACAGTCCCTCATTGGCAAATCCGTAGTAATACCCTTGCTCCTCTTCCTTGGTAAGCCACACCCGGCGCAGGGTATATTGCGGGTCTTCTGGAGGCACACGGAGATGACCGCCTCGATCCGCGCCGCTGCCGTGCGCGATCCAGGTCCCGTCGCAGGCACGAAGCACTGGCTCCAGCGCTGTGACCAATCCGCTCGGCGGGACGCTGACTTCCAGGGACCGGCCTCGCCGCACATGCGAGTAAGGCTCACGGTTGGAGACCACAAAGAGCCTGCCGTCTTCAAGGCGGGAGCGGACGTGAACGGCGAGCCGATCGGCAGTCCATTGCGATTGTCCCTCTTCCCGCAGCCTGGCTTCGGTCTCGGCGGCGGAACGTGCCGTGGTCAGGCTCTCCGCAAACGTCGCTACTTCGCGTGCAAGAGGCCGAAATAGCTCCAGATCGCGGACCTTGATTCGCGTCGAGGCCGCACGTCCGGTCCGCAAGGCGCGCATCCAGTGCGCAGTGCGTGCGATGGGGCCTTCAATGCTCCACCGAACAATCAACAGCGTGATCAGCGCGATCAGCACCACGTGCGCAAGCGCGCTTAAGAAGGTTTCGCGCCAAATGCGGAGGCTGCGCGAGCGGATGTAACCCGCGTCATGAACGATCGCCAGAGCGCCCACGAGCTTCTCCTGATTGTGCAGCGGCACGGCGCAGATGTGGACTGAAGCGGTCCCTATTTTTTGGAAAACATCCGAGACGTGCTCTTCCTGGAGCGTCTGAGTCACGACGGAAGGAGCGGTGTTCATCAGCGACGCCAGATCGGAGGTGACCGCGATGACGTGACCTTGGGGGTCATATACGGCAAGCCCCGCCAGATTTTCCCGATTGGCGAAGCGCTGCACAGTTCGTTGCAGGGTCTGAATCGCGTCTCGTTGGAGATCGCGTTCAACATTGCGCGCCAGGCTCTCTCCCAGGACCTCAGCACGTCGCTGCAGATCGCGGCGCAGGGCGCGCTTCTCCACGATGACCTCGTAGTAGGAAGTGCAAAGCGAGACCAGCGTGACGCCGATAATGAGAGAGATTATGAGCCGGGCACTCAGCAATCGCATGCGAAAGATCCTCACAACGAATCAGCGAATCAGCCACCATCGGCGGAAGAGTCCAACGCGTTTGACAGCGGCTGAGGGCAGCATTTGATCATTGACCCTAACTAAGGAATTTGGCCCGGACTGGAACATCATCGCTATGTCGCCGACATTGCAGAGCCCACAAGATGGTCCCGAAGATTGGACTGCGCGTTGGGCCATGTATTGTCCCCGACCAACCTTCGATGCCAATTGGTTCCCTTTTGCTGCTATTACTGTTTTCTATAAGATGCAAAACTGGGAGCCCGGCACAAATAAGCGTGGCCGGGTGAATGGTATGGCTTCAGCACAGACGATGCCAAACCCTAAGGCATTGATTCGGCAGCTGTTGCGGTCAGAAGTCGGCGCGAGCGTGGTGTAATTCTTTCGCCTCGGCCCCAATGTTCACTGGAGTTTTCCCAAGCTCTTGGCTAGCCGGTCGGCTTCCTCTAGCTCCTTTGTTGCCCGCGCCGCATGACCGGTAAGCTTATGAATTTCGGCCATACGCCTGTGGGGTTCGGGCTCCTGGGGCCGCAGGGTGGCCGCCTGTTCGAGATAGTGAAGGGCTTCGGGATACTGCTGGGCGGTCTGACTTTTCTGCGCGAGTCCGAGAGTGGCGCTGTAGAGCAGGTCCGTCGTTACCGAATCCTGCGCATTCAGTTGGTGTGCCCGACTAAGAGCCTGATAAGCCGGAAGGTCCCTGCCGAGTTTAAGCAGCGCGGCCCCATAGAGGGAGTTCACTTGAAATAGATCTGGCCATCGCTTGACCGTACTGGCCAGGGACGCGCGTGCCTCGTCGAAGCGATTGAGCTGATAGTAGGCGAGTGCCAGGTTGTACTGCATCTGGGGCGATTGCGGAGCCAATTCCGCGGCCCGCCGCAAAGGTTTCAGTGCTGCTTCAAGCTCGCCGTGTTGGCCGTAGATGGTGCCAAGTTCTGTCAGTTTTTCAGGGTTGCTGGGATCGTCCAGTTGCTCGCAGACGGTTCGCGCCTCTTCGCGGAGGCCTTGGTCCAGCTTTTGTGCGCATTCGAGCCTTATCCTGCTGTCGGTGTCGTCGTGCCGTCGTAGCTCCTCGGAGAGGGCCAACGCCTCTTTCGCTTCCTCTTCGTGCCCCTCTTTGCGATACACGAAGCTCAGCTGGTATGGAATACGGGCATCTCGCGGATTCGCCCGAGCGGCTTCCTTCAGCCACTTTTCGGCGGCAGTTAAATCGCCCCGCTTGAAGTAAGCGAACCCCAGATAATAAGCGGTGTCGGGAAAGGGAGGCTTGATCGCAGCACTATTCAGATTCCTGATCGCACTTTCGAACTTTCGGTCCGCGAGATCCAGTCTTCCCAGGTAATACAGCACGTTTGGATGGTCTCCAACCTCACGGCGCACGGCTTCCAACTCTCTTCGGGACTCGTCAGACTTATGCAGTTCGAAGAGCGCGACAGCCAAAGGAAATCGCGCTCTCAAAACCAGAGTGGGGTCAAGATCCAGAGCGGCTCGAAATTCGTTGGCGGCCAAGTCGTACCTGTCTTGTTTCAACGCGTCGTAGCCTTTTCCCAAGTGCGCTTCCACGATGTCCGCGCCCAGCATAAGCCCGACCGATAGCATCCCGATCCGTCGCAGAATGGGTGGAATCTTCATGACCTTCTCAGCGGATGCGGCCCGTTACAGTTGGAAAAACTCGAGATGCCGTAAGCATACAACAGGCCGTACTCTTGCTCACCTGCGGGACTTCATCTGCGGAACCTTGACCGGGTCAGAAGCGGATGTTAGTTTTCCGCAGGTGATTATCCAGGGGGCGCCGCGCTGAGTCGGGTACCGAAAGAAGGCCGTCCCATCAACGTTTTCTCGGCCGATCTTCGCTCGGTTGATCTTCGCTCAGCCGATCCTGTCTCGGTTGACCAGGGCCGGCGCGACTTTCTCAT
>WNFD01002138.1_pt1 | contig 19908 bp, 20 predicted proteins | sample 5400491 | NCBI WGS metagenome assembly WNFD01 (sample SAMN13153343, study PRJNA577476) | soil metagenome | isolation source: 120 cm saprolite under Douglas fir tree site 2 hole 2 replicate 2 | place: USA:California | collected 2015-04-18
TACAGAAGGCGGCGGAAACTTTCGGAATGAGCCCGGCCTTTGTCGGCTTCATCATCGTCTCACTAGTCGGCGCCGCCGCCGAGTTTGCCGTGGCCTTTTCTGCGGCGCGCAAGGACCGCCTCGACATGAGTGTCAGCATCGCGCTCGGCAGCGCCTCCCAGATCGCGCTGTTCGTCGCACCCGCGCTGGTGCTGCTCAGCTATGTCGTCGGACCGTCGCCGATGAGCCTGCAGTTCTGGCCGGGCGCTGTCACCATGGTGATGATTGCGACCGTGACCGCGAGCTTCATTACGAGCAGCGGACGCTCGGCCTGGTTCGTCGGCGCCCTGCTCATCTTTATCTACGCGGTCTTTGCGCTGACGCTGTATGTGGTCCCGCCGGCGGGCCAGGCGACGGGGTGAAGCCGACTCCTCCTTTTTCCTTGCCGTCCGTCAGCCCTGTCCTGCTTGCTCGTTCAATCGGTTGTGGCGAAACGCACGAACTGCCGCGCCAATGCGCCATGGGCCGAGATCAGAAACGCGGTCGCTGACCGACCAGACGAAGAGCATGGGCGAGACCACGAAGAAAGCCGCAACGGGCATGTCCACCCCAAAGGGCTGAAGTCGTTGCATGGCCGCAAGGGCGCCTGCTAGCATCTTGCGGTTCCATTTAGGTGAGACGGGCGATGACGTATCAACTCCTGGTCGGCTCCATCGTCAGCGTGATCAACATCATGATCCATGCTTTGGTGACCGTTGGCGCCATCGGCATCGCCCGCACGGCGGGCTTGCGGCACACGGCGCGGCCGAAGCTGCACCTGATGACCGTCATGGTTGCGACCGCGGTTGTCCTGATGGTCGCGCACATGCTCGAAGTTTTCGTCTGGGCATCGGTGTACGGCATCGTAGGCGCGGCGCCTGCCGGCAGCGATCTGCTCTATTTTGCCTTCGTCAATTACACCACGCTTGGCTACGGTGACATCACGCCGGTACAGGAATGGCGGCTGAAAGGGCCGATGACTGCGATGAACGGCATCCTGATGTTCGGTTGGTCGACTGCTGTCCTGTTCGAGGTGCTGCGGCGGACAATCGAGCACCTCGCCGTGATCGGCGCTCCTGGTTTCAGTCCTGCAGATCGAAGCTAGTGAGTTGCTGCCGATCCGGCAGCACGGTCTGACGCTTATTGTTACCGACGAAGCCGAGAATGCTTAGTCTCGTGCAGCCGCGACAGGTGATGCTCGCCCGCGCTGACGAGGTGATCGAATAAAGGGCCATGTCTGTTCATGGCACAAATGCGAAGTCTGGCGAGGTCCGCTGCACCGTCGCTATCGGATAAAAAGCGGACATGACTCAGACGTCGTAAAACCATCGCGATTGACCCGAAAGAGACATAGGGCTGGCGCGCCATTGAGCGTCGTTTCCAACTGCATTCTAGTTTGCAAACTGCTATGCATTTGCTGAAGGCGATCCGGAGGCAACGAAGTATTGCAGCAGCCTCATGAAACCGCGCACCATCCTACTGATTGTATGCACGGGCTTGGCCATGTCGATCACCGGCTGTTTGCCGGTGTCGGCTGCAACGCGGCATGTCGTTCTGCTTTTTGACGAACGGGTCGAATTGCCCGGCCTGTCGCTCCTAGATGCGGAATTAGTCAGCGCACTTCGGTCCAACTCCACCGAGCCGGTCGAGGTCTATCGCGAATGGATGGATTTGTCCCGATTTAGCTCAAGCTCTTACAAGACGCTCCTGCGAGACTTCCTCCGTGCCAAATATGCGAACAAGAAGATCGACGTGGCAGTCGCCGTCATGGCCCCCGCGCTTGATTTCTTGTTGGCCTATGGTGATCTGATCTTTCCGGGAACGCCAATTGTGTTCTGCGGATTGGATAGAAGACAACTTGGCGCTCGCTCCCTGCCACCCAACGTGTACGGTGTTCTTATAAAGAGAGAGTTTGCGCCGACACTTGAGCTTATACTTCGTCTGCATCCCAAGACCGAAGACGTTGTCGTCGTTTCGGGCACGTCAGAATTCGACACTGAGCTTCTCGCGGAGGCGCAAAGAGAGTTTCGTTCGTACGAGAACCGGGTCTCGTTTACTTACCTTTCAGAGCTCCCTTTGGAACAGCTTCTCGCGAGGCTTTCGCAGTTGCCCCCTCGAGACATCGTGCTCTTTATGTCGGTGTTTCAAGACGGCATCGGCCAACGCTTCGTTCCACACGAGGTCCTTGAACGTGTTTCCGGCGCGGCAAGCGTGCCTGTCTATGGCTTTCTCGATCAATACCTCGGCCGGGGGATCGTAGGGGGAAGCCTGTATAGTTTGGCCGCGCTTGGCGCTGAGACAGCCAAGGTGGTTTTACGGCTCACGGCGGGCGCGGTGCCTCCGCAGACCCTCACTGAAATCTTTAGCAATAAGGTAATGTTTGACTGGCGGCAGATGCGGCGTTGGGGCATCAGCGAGGGCCGCCTTCCACCGGGCATCGAGATCGACTTCCGAGAGATTTCCGTATGGCAGCGGTATCCGCGGCAAATCGCATTCGTTGTCGCACTCATTCTTGTGCAAACCGGGCTGATTTCGGTGCTGCTACATGAGCGTCGTCGGCGTCAACTTGCCGAAGTGCAGTCCCGACAGCGCATTGCTGAACTTGCCCATGTCAACCGCTTCTCCACGGCTGGCGAACTGACCGCCTCAATTGCTCACGAAATGAACCAGCCGCTCGGCGCCATTCTGACCAACGCCGAAACGGCAGACGAGATCCTGAATTCTCCGAGCCCCGACATCGCTGAACTCAAGGATATCGTGAAGGATATTTTGCAGGATGACCGGCGCGCCGCTGAAGTAATCCGGAGGATGCGCAGTCTGTTGAAAAAAGCACCTTTCGAGCTGAAAAATATCGACCTTAACGACCTCGTTCGGGAAACTGTCGAATTGCTTTCGGCGCTGGCTATCGCACGAAGAGTCGAACTGCTTAGTTTGATCACGCCGGATGCGCTTCCGATCCTCGGCGACCGCATTCAGCTTCAACAAGTCATTCTGAACCTTGTCGTGAACGGGATCGACGCGATGAAGGATACGCCTACCGAAAACCGCATCATCAGCATTCTGACTTCGCGCGTCGAGAACTTTGCCGAGCCATCCGTATCGGATCACGGCCCGGGCATTTCCGAAGACAAATTAAAAACAGTCTTTGAACCGTTTTACACCAGCAAGGCGGAAGGCATGGGCATGGGGCTGTCCATCGCGCGCACGATTGTCGAGGCGTACAATGGGCTGATATGGGCAACAAATCGGGATCACGGGGGCGCGTCGTTCCAGATCAGGCTTCCTCTTGTCTCATAGTTGGTGATCCATGGCACGACCCATGTGAAGTGGACTCGACTTCCGCTAATGGCACAGGCCGTGTGGGCACGAAGCGGACCAGCCGGGCGGGTCTAATGATGTCCGTTGATTGGGGTAGACCGGAAGTTGGATTTGGGAGCTGTCAGGACCGTTGTTGACCCAACTGAGACATCGAGCCTGATCGCGTGTGAGGCCGGTCAGCCGGCCGAATCGCCGAATGCTTAGCCGGCGAGGAAGTAAACGATGACCGATCCCCAAGTGGTGAGCAGGATGTTCGCGACTGGATATGCTGGCGTATAGCCCAGCACCGCAACGGGGCTTCCCGAGCGCTCCTGGACAGCGGCCATCGCCGCCGTCACGGTCTGCCCGCCGGCCAAAGCTCCGAGCAGCATGATCGGATTCATCCGCAGCGCGAAATGACCGAAAGACAACCCAATTACCTGCGGCAGGAGCGTAACCACGATACCGCCCAAGAACAGCCCAATCCCCACCTCCTTCAGAGCCGAGAGAAAAATCGGCCCCGCCTGGATGCCGGTAAGCCCGACGAAAGCTGCCAGCCCAAGTGACGTCATGAAGGTAACGGCCCCGTCGGGAATGCGTCCGAACAATGGATAATGAGTGCGGAGATAGCCCACCAGAAGTCCCGCAAGCAGCGTTCCGACGCTCGTGCTCAGCGAAATCTTAACGCCTCCGATGGAAAAAGTGATGAGAACGCCAAGAACGCCTCCGAGGAAGATCGCCAGCCCCAAAACGACAAAATCGATGCTTGTGCTGGGAGCGATGGCGGCGCCGATCTTCGCGGCCGCTCTCTGTATGACGAACTCCGGGCCGACGATGCGAAGGACGTCGCCGCGCTGAAGCACGACACCGGCTGCGACAGGGAGTTCCTGACTCCCGCGGCTCAGTCGTCCTAAGTAGAGCCCGCGCGTCCAATCCTCCTTCGACGCATCACCAAGGTTCGTGCCGGCAAGCTTCGGATTCATCAGGAGAACGTCGGCCACTGTGACCGGAACATCAAGAAGTTCACTATCTTCGATCTCCGGGGCACGAGCTCCAATCTGCTCGACGATAACCTGGCGCGGGCCGGAGATCGCAACCACATCCCCCGCCTCGAGCGTGACGTCGGGCGTCGCCTCGAGAATGCGTTCTCCGCGACGGAGTCGGTGGACGAACAGGCGGTGCTCAAGGATTCGCGCCTCAACAGCGGCGACGGCTTTTCCCGCCAAAGGTGATCCATCAGCCAGTCGATAGGCGCGCAGCTCGAATTTTCGCCAGGCGGATGCCAGCCCCGGTTTGGCGCGATTCATACCCAATGCCTGCTCGAGCTTTAGCGCCTCCGTCTTCAGGTCTATCTTCAAGAGTCTCGGGACAATTACCGTGCAGAAGATAATCACGCCGGCATAACCGAAGATGTAACAGACTGCATCGGCCACGGCGATGTGCGCAGCAAACAGTGCGCGGTCCGCTTCGGGCAGAGCCAACCCGTTGACCGCGTCCGTCGCCGTTCCCATAGCGGCGCTTTGGGTGAGGGCACCCGACATCAGCCCAGCGGCAAACCCCGGATCCAGCCGCAGCACTTTGGCAACGAGGATCGAAGCTGCAAGACCGGTGATGCACATGACGACGGCCAGCAGCACCGGCTTCAGCCCATCACGCTTTAGCGCCAGAATGAACTGCGGGCCGACCGAGTAGCCAATCCCGAACAGGAAAAGAAGAAACAAGAAGGACTTGGTCATGCCCGAGACGGGTACATGCGCGAACTGTCCAACTAAGAGCCCAGCGAAAAGAGCGCCTGTAACCGGGCCGAGACTAACCGCCCCAATTTTGAAGCTTCCGATCCAATAGCCGGCGGCGAGCACGAGGAATAGCGCTAACTCCGGGTAGCGCACCAGGAACTGTTCCATCCAAACTAGCATCGCCTGTCATCCCATATTGCGGGTTGGATCGCATTGGCCGCCGCCTTGGTGCCGACAAGCAGGCGGATACTTGGCAACCGCCCCATCGGAGCAGGATGGGTGATCAACAAGGGCCAAGCGAATAGCGAACTCAATTACATTGTCAGGATCATCTGGCATCGATGCCAAACCTTGGACGGTGACATAGCTTGAGTGGCAATGGACAGGCGGGAAAGTAGAGCGCCCATCAGGTTCCCCATGACGCACGTCAACGCGGTTGCGTGCGTTGATCTACATCAAGCGACGAAGGCGCCTTACGTCGGTCAGTTCCTGGCGACGTTCCTTGACCACCAACAACGGCAGAAGGCGGCCAGTTTTAACCTGGATTAAGTCCTCGCCAAGCTGAAGGAACAGTTCCGGGTCGAAGTGGAGACCGGAGATTTTGGTCGAAGGTCCATATGCAAGAAAATCGGCCTGTGGCCCACGCCGGGTGTTGATGCTTCATTTCCGGTTATGGCACGAAACGGCCATGCCGGGATGGCCTGACGATGGCTGCTCTTGAGGGTACAACGGACATGCCGTTCTAGCGCGGCCACTTCCGTTTTTGACCCAGCCTGTGTGAAAACGCGCGCGAGCAGAGAATGCGCAGAATTGTTTTCTCCCTTTTCCTCTTTCGACTGCGACTGCCAGTGCTGTTCTTTTCCTATTCAATCTAATCGAGACAAAATTTCTACGCGCAAGTTCGACGTCGGAGTTTTCACACAGGCTGGACCCACAACGGACTCTGGCCGACCGAGCGGTGAGACGATGCGAGTTCCGGGGTGATGGTGTCGGCCAGCACTGGCGGACCGGCCGAGTCAGAAGGTCCGGTCCCAGTTCTTCTCTCCCAACTGAAATTCCAATCGGTGCCCATGAACAATGAGAGGAAGGCCCTTCAAAAGAGCCTAGAGGACAGGTCCGAACTGGTCCGCTGATGCGAGAGCCGCCGCCGGACGCGTCTCCGGTCATAACCGCGCGCGACGATCGCGACCAGCGCCTGCTGAAGCCGAGCCGGGCGAGGTCGCTTTACGGGCGAGGATGCTCCCAGTCGAGAAACTCGATTTGATCGAAGGCCCGTCGCGGCGTGCCGAGGAATACTACGAGACGAAGGCCATCGGTCAGATATGGGTCTCCACCGAGATTGACGCGCGGATCGGGCATAGACGATACACCAACGCCCTGCACAAAGCCGAAGCGCGAAACGGCCCCGGACATGATCAGGTCCTGCAGCAGATAGAAGCGGTCCTGGTCGACGGCCGGGCTAATTCGATGCGTGGTCAGATACCAGACTTGCGTGGTCAACTTGATGCCGATGTCGCGGCTGATTTGGCCCACCCAGACCTGCTGCCCATCGACCGTGAACGGAGCGAGCCACAGTCGTAGATGATTGCGAAGGCTCACGGTGTTGCGCGCCTTTTGCAATGCGACGTCCTGCTGCCGTCCGAAAACATGCAGCGGGCTGACTGGTGCGTTGAGATATTCGCTGCGGAACAGGAAAGCTTGAATCGTTCGATATACGCTGTGAAGATCGAACGGCTCGTCGAGCCTCCATCCCCGCCCGATGAATGAGAAAAGTGCATCGAGCCCGTGCCCGACAACGACGATATTGAGCGGATCACCGTTATCCGTGCCACTCTTGTTGGTGGTGCAGCACGGTAGCTTCGCCAGCCTTTCGCGCAGCGTCGCCAGATCGATATCCTCAACCGATCCGGGCGGATAGATGTTGCTGAAATCAACCTTCTCGATCGCATAGGACCCGCCGCGGACCGGGATGGCGAACCTGAACAGCAGTTCCTCACTGCCGGTTTCGAACCCCACGCCAAACAATTTCAAGCCACCTTCACGGTGCGTAAAGACGAAGCCCGCCGCGGCTTGCCTCTGCGGGATGATATCCGGCATGGGAGCCTCGGCGACGGCGGCCTTGATGGACGCATTGGCGCTGCCGCGCCACCATGCGTGAAGAAGCTGCTCCACCTCTGCTTCCGAAAAGTATTCTGGGTCGGTGACGATCGGCAGAAACTCCAACGGGGGTTCACCGGCGTTGTCCACGCCCAGCCAGATGGCCTGAATGCCATGATCGGCCAGAGACGCACCGAAGTAGCGTTGGCTTTCGTCGTCAGTCAAAACCGCCGCGCGAACGGTTACCGCGCCCTGATGGCGAGCTTCGGCGCGGGACATGAATGACTGCTCTGCTGTCCGATCGGGGGTGGTGACGCCGAACCAGCCAAACACGGCGATTGCCAAAAGCATCGCCACCGCCAAAGCCAGGGCCTGCCAGCGCCATCGTTTTATGGCTTGCCAGACTCGTCGCAGAATCGCTTCAGACATCGTCAGCCTCAGGCCTGACAAAACCCCTGTTCAGTCTATCGAAGGGGCGATAGAACTGTCGAGCATTGCTCAAGCAGTTGCCCTTTGACGCGTTGCGGCGCGGACGAATCAAGTGAGAGCCATGTCGGCTTGTGGCAGATTTTGTTGCAAAAGTCGAAAATCGAACGACTCCGAAAATCTCGCGAAAGTTGATTTTCGGATGGCTGTATCGCTGCAAAGTGCCGTAGCGCCAATACGAAGGTCCGTGGTCGTTTTTCTGCGAAACGATGTGGTCCCTCACGTCGCGAGGCGCGGGACGCATCAGCGGCTCTAAAAAATTTCGTTCGTCACCTCAAAAAGACTTTTGCAACAAAATCGGCACATCTCAGACATGGCGCGATGCCCGAATTGAGTCCGCTAACGGGGTGTAAAGCGGAAGTCCGACTTTTGGGGCCGTCAGGCCGTTGATAACCCAATTGGGACATCAAGCTAGATTGCGTCCCCGGCTTGTTGCCGTTTCGCACTCGTCGATCGGGTGCAAAGTGCCCTTAGTCCAAAAACATTCTATCCTTTTCGTCAGGTTCGATTTCGCACCCGCATACGTCGCGCAAGGCTAGATCAAACATCCGATCAAGCTCATCGCGAACCAACATCAGCCGACCATCTATTCTTGGTACCGCCGCCGGTATCCTCCGTTGCCTCGTTTACTCAACAAGGCGGCCAACGCTGCCGCACCTTCCATATCTGCCATCTTCCATGCCCCGTTCTTTATTGCATCACGTCATCTCTCGGGTGGGTCGCGATCGGTTTGGTCCTCAAGATCAGCGCGGGAATAGAACCAGCTTCGAGAAAGGTCGGCCGTCTGCGGATCGCCCTTGATCAGCATGCAGTTGTACCCGTCTCCGACGGCATGTGTATCGGTCCTGTTCTTTGATTTCGCCGAGGAGCTACGGCACGGACCGCACCGTCGAAAGTCAACTCTAAGCGTCGATCGTCTCGTCCGGCAGATAATGCTCATGCCATACAGCATTGAGGATGCCGAAGGCACATGCGAAAGCGACTCCCAGAATCCAGGTAAAGTACCACATGCTCCCTCCTCAATAGAGATTGGACGAATTGCGCTCGACTTGGCTCGCGGTCACCGCCCCGCGCAGGGCACTGAACACAATCGATGTGTAGACGAGTACGACAGGCAGGAAGATCAGCGTCGCCAGCAGCATTACGAACAGCGTGAGCTGGCTCGACGATGCATCCCAGACGGTCAAGCTCACCATCGGCGCGATATTCGATGGCATCAGGAACGGGAACATGCTCAGGCCCGCGGTCGCGATGATGCCAAGGATGCCGAGCGCGCTGGCAATAAAGGCCAGTCCGCCTCTCTGAGCCATGGTGAAGAGCAAGGCGAGCAGCGGACCAAATATGCCGAGGCTAGGCGCTACGATCGTCCAAGGATGCGCCGCGTAGTTGGCGAGCCATTGACCCGGTTGGCGGACGACCGTCTTCATGAGCGGATTCGAAGGCCCGTCGCCCATCACTCTGCTGGTGATGGCGTAACCCTCGATTCCGAGCCATACCCACAGGCCGGCCAAGGAAAATAGGATGACGGTGAGCGCGGCGCCAATTTTGACGAACTCTTGCGCACGCTGCCGAACCGGACCATCCGTCTTCAGCGTGAGATAGACCGCGCCATGGGTAGCAAGCATTGCAGCGGAGACGAGGCCGCACAGCAGCCCGAATGGATTGAGCAGCTCGAACAGTCCGCTTCCCTCGTAGAGAGACCGCAGATCGGAGTCAATGCGGAAGGGAACGCCCTGCAACAAGTTGCCGAAAGCCACCCCGAATACCACGCTCGGCACCAGCCCGCCAGCGAACAGGGCATAATCCCAGAAGGTCCGCCAACGCGTGTCGGCAAACTTATTGCGGAACTCGAACCCGACCGGACGCAGGATAAGCGTCGCAAGAACAAGAAACATAGCGATGTAGAAGCCTGAGAACGATGTGGCATAAACAGGCGGCCATGCCGCGAACACCGCGCCGCCACCGAGGACCAGCCAGACCTGATTGCCTTCCCAGAAGGGTCCAATGGCATTGATCGTAACGCGCCGCTCGATGTCGCTGCGAGCGACATATGGCAAGAGCATCGCCACCCCGAGGTCGAACCCATCCATGATGGCGAAGCCAATCAGCAACAGGCCCAAAAGCAGCCACCACACGAGCCGAAGGATTTCGTAGTCGACTGGGATCGTCGTCATGGCGTCTACCTCACTCCGCGGGCAGCGCTGCAGGTCGCATCGCTGGTTCCGGCAGTCCCAGCGCGCCAACCGGTCCCATGCGGATGTATCTGAGCATCAGCATGATATCGACGACGAGAAGGGACGAATAGAACAGGACAAAGCCGGTCAGGGTGAACAATACCTGAGCGGTCGACACCGAAGATACGGCAAGAAACGTCGGCAGCACCCCGTCGATCGCCCACGGCTGTCGGCCGTATTCGGCGATGATCCAGCCGAGCTCCGCCGCGATCCAGGGAAGCGGCAGCGACCAGAGCATCAGGCGCAACAGCCATCGCCGCGAAAAGTTGTGAAGTGAAACGTTCCAGAACGCGACCGCGAACAGCCAGATGAAATAAAAGCCGAGCACCACCATGACGCGGAAGCTCCAGAACAGTGGCCCGACATTGGGAACAATGTCGCTGGCGGCGTGCGCAATGGTTGCAGCGTCTGCAGTACGCGGATCCGCGACATAGCGCTTCAGCAGGAGGGCGTACCCCAGATCTGCGGCGTGCTCCTGGAGCTGCTTCCTCGCTTGGGAGTCGCCGCGGTTCTGCTTGATTTTCTCGAGAGCGTCATACGCAATCAGGCCATTGCGAATCCTCTCTTCGGCGTGCGCAACTAGGTCATTGATTCCCGGTATCGGCTGGTTGAATGAGCGTGTTGCGATGATGCCGAGCATCCAGGGTATCTTGACGGCGTATTTGACCTCGCGGCTCTGCGCGTCTGGAATGCCGACAACGTTGAACCCGGCGGGGGCCGGCTCGGTTTCCCACATCCCCTCGATGGCCGCGAGCTTCATTTTCTGGTTCTCGGATACGGTGTAGCCGCTCTCGTCGCCGAGAACGACCACGCACAGCGCTGCAGCAAGGCCGAACGCGGACCCAACGATGAGCGACCGTTTTGAGAACGCCTGGAATCGGTTGGAAAGCAGATAATAGGACGAAATAGCAACGACGAACATCGAGCCGGTGACGTAGCCAGCGCCCACCGTATGCACGAATTTGGCTTGGCCGACCGAGTTGAAAATCAGATCCCAGAATGACGTCAGCTCCATCCGCATGGTTTCGGGGTTAAAGACGGCGCCCGTCGGATGCTGCATCCATCCGTTGGCGATGAGGATCCACAAGGCCGAGAAGTTGGAGCCGATCGCTACTAGCCACGTCACCGCCAGATGCCCGAGCTTCGACAGCCGATCCCAACCGAAGAAGAACAGACCAACGAAAGTTGACTCGAGAAAGAAGGCCATCAGGCCTTCGATCGCCAAAGGGGCGCCAAAAATGTCGCCAACGTAATGCGAGTAGTAGGCCCAATTGGTTCCGAACTGAAATTCCATGGTTATGCCGGTGGCAACCCCCATGGCGAAATTGATGCCGAACAATTTTCCCCAGAACTTCGTCGCGCTACGCCAGATTTCCCGTCCTGTCATCACGTACACGCTTTCCATGACGGCAAGCAGGAACGACAGCCCGAGCGTCAGTGGCACAAACAGGAAATGATAGAGGGCCGTTACAGCAAACTGTAGTCGCGCAAGGCCTACGGGATCAAACTCGAGCATGCGTCAATGTCTCCTCTCATTCCCCGACGACACCGACGGGACCTATCAGCCGCGAGACCGTGTTCGAGTCGACGACCGGCCGCCCGCTGCTCGAAAATAGGAAAACGCCGGCACCTACGATTGCCATCAGCTTGACGACCAGCACCAGCACGATTGCCTTGGCGAGCGGAGTTGGCGGTCGCACGCCCGCGGCGAGGTAAGCAGCTAGTGAGGAAAGGACGGCGTTCAAATTGGGCCCTCGCAAGACAGCGCCTTCACGACGCTCCATGGTCGCGCGGACACGTCGGTGGCGGTCGGGTCGGAACGCACCATCGATCAGGACCCCACGAATAATTCAGCGGACTCCAATGCGATTGACGGGGCCGCCACGATTGGGTGAGTTCACCGTTCCTGCCCGAACGGCTGCGCGCGCGACCGGACGCGGCCTGAGCACCACGCCGGCCCTGGCTACGCAGCTCGGCGGATAGTCAACATACTGGCAGTACACTATTGCCCCCGCTGGCGCACTGCTGAATGTCACGCCCGCAAATCCCAGCAAGGCGCTGACCGCAAAACCTGTAAACGTTACCGACCTAATCGAAAGACGACCCTGCTTCATGGCGAACCCTCCTGATAATGCAAACGAACTCATCACGCGGATGGCCGTAGTCCCTTTTCGGCATATGTGCGGCTGATCAGAAACGTGGGCGCATCGGGATAGCTGACGTTGATGTAGATCAACATTGCTTGCCGCCCTCGGATGCCAAAATGCGCGCGCCGCCGCGCTTGAGCCCTTTGCGCACCGCACCCCTCGGCGACCCCGGCCACTTAATCCCCCAATCAAATAGGGCGGGGTCGTACGGCACTCTCACTGAGGTAGTATCTCGTAAGCCAGCATCATGAGATCGATAAAGGAAACGCTCGAGATACTCGGCGAGATATCAGCGGCAACCGCCGCGATCTTGTGGTTCTTGTCGGCTCGCGTTCGACTAGCGCGACGCGATACTGCCAAACGGGGCTTGGCAAGCGGGGTGGATGACCCTAAGGCGCTGTTGCGCCTCGTCTATCAGCAAAGTCAGCGGAGCGCGTGGGCGGCAATAGCCGCAGGTCTTGCCGCCCTGTTCGCCCTCGCCGATGGCTTTGTGCGGTAGCCAGTCTCAGCTGCATCGCCGGGTAAGCAACCCCTTTCGCCGGTAGTTGCATGAGTCCGGAGTTGGCACTTTCCGGCCCTCGCGCGATGTGCGACTTGAGTCCGTAATGCGCCCCAAAGCGGACGTCCGCCAGCGCCCATGGATTTATGATTTCACACCCTGGGGCCGCTGCGACAATCGTCGGCCTCGCCGCAGCATGACGCAGTCGGCACGTCCCGCTGCATCAGCGATATTACTTCGCTCGAGTCTGCCACGGTTCCTGTTTAAAAACCCGCTGCACCACGCTGGTGCCGATACCCAGCTTTCTGCCGATCTTGAGGATGCCATCACCGTTAGCCCTCAACTCCAATATTTTCGCCTCCACCGAGGGCCTAACTCGACGGCGGCCCAACTTTGTGCCGTTCGCCCTGGCGCGAGCAAGCCCAGCATTGACCCGCTCCCGAATGATTCCCCGCTCAAACTCAGCGAACACGCCGAGCATCTGAAACATCGCTTTGCCCGCGGTGGTCGAGGTATCGAGCCCTTGCTGATGAAGGAACAGACCGACACCCTTTTCATGGAGGCCTTGGAGTATGCCGAGTAGATCGGTGAGCGATCGACCGAGCCGATCTACCGACCACGACGCCACCATGTCGAACTCCTTCGCGTTCACCGCCTTCATCATGGCGTCAAGCCCAGGGCGTTGATCCCTGCCCTTGGCGCCGCTGATCCCAGCATCCTCGTAGACCTGGACAACCTTCCAACCGGATCTCTCTGCCACCGCCTCCAACTCGCGGCGCTGATTGTCGGTGTCCTGCTTCGAGGTACTGACCCGCAGGTAGATTGCGACGCGCTTCATGGAGATCTCCCCTGTCCGGTGGCGTCACTATAAGCTCAAACTATACTAAAATCAAATGATTTCGGTATAGAGTAGGTGCGATGGGAAAACCCTTTGGATACGCCACTCTCCTCCAACCGGAAGCGATGGGTTTTCCGTATAGGCTGAACACGCGCGATTCAGAATGTCCGTTGTGCGGGGTCGAACGGACTCTCAGCGACTGCATCGCCACTTCTCAGTTTGACCCAGAGCAGACCCATGACGCGTGACTTTTGGCCTAAAGCCGTAGTAACTTTCGATTGGCGCGTTCGATCGCGTACCGTAGGGAAGCGCGTCCAGGCGAGGGCCGCCCGAATGACCGCGAACGGAAGCAGGAGGACGCTGCCGCGCCGTGCCGTGCTTGCTGCTCTTGGTGCTGCGGCGCTGGTCGCGTCTCCGGCGGGTTGGGCGCAAGAGGCTGGAAGGACCTATCGTCTGGGCTTCGTGATCCAATCGCCTCGCAGTGAAGACTTTTGGACTATCCTATTCGACGAGTTGCGGCGCGCCGGGTTCGTCGAGGGTGGCAACCTCCAAGTCGTGGGCGAATTCGGCGTAACACCGGACCGCGCCGACGCGGTCGCTGCCGCGGCGGTCAAAGCCGGGGCGGATGTCATTTTCACCGCCGGATCGGAATGGACACGAGCTGCGCAGCATGCGACCAAGACTATTCCGATCAATGCTTACTCGGGTGATCTGGTAGCGGAACGCCTTGTTGCCTCTCTGGCGCATCCCGGCGGCAACACTACCGGGGTCAGCATCCTAGCGCCCGAAATTGATGCCAAACGCCAGGATATCCTGTTCGACATGCTGCCCAGCATTCGTCGCGTAGCCGCACTGGTCGATCCAAGCGTGAGAACCCCCGCACAGCTCCAGGCGCTAGCCGAGGCCGCGGGGTCACGTGGCGTCACGCTGTCGATCCACCGTGCCAGTCGGGGTGAGGACATCATTCCAGCGATCGACGCGGCGCGAGCGGCCGAGGCTCAAGCCCTCAACGTCTTCCAGTCGCCGCTCATCTTCATCAACCACACGCGGATCATCGAGCATGTCGCCAAGGTCCGGCTGCCCGCAATCTACGGCGTGCCGGAATGGGCCGACCAGGGTGGCCTCGTCGCCTATGGTCCGCGCATCGCGACACTGATGCGCCAGATTATTGTGCCGCAGCTGGTCAAGCTGCTGCGGGGTGCAAAGCCCGCCGATGTCCCGGTCGAGCGGCCCACAATTGTCGAGCTTGCGCTCAACCTCAAGACCGCGAAAGCGCTCGACCTCGTGGTGCCAACTAACTTTCTCGCTCGCGCCGACAAGGTGATCGAATGAAGCGGGCGATGATGTCGGGTTTTGTGCAGGTTTGAGACATTCCGCGATGTCCGTGCTTCGGTCGCTAACAGGGGAAAACCGGACGTAGCGCGCACATCCCTTTTCGGTGGCGATTGACCCACAGCGGTCATGCCCGAGCGGTTACTCGATGACTTCATTGGCAATGGCGAGCAGGCCCGGATGGATGGCGAGGTCGAGGGCCTTCGCGGTCTTGAGGTTGACGACGAACTCGAACCCGGTCGGTTGCAACACCGGCAAGTCGCCCGGCTTTGTGCCTTTGACAGGCGACCCGGAGCTGACCTCTGTTACGTTCTCTTGCGGATGCTACTGGCTGGCTTTGGCCAGTCCGCAGCTTGAAAGTCGAAACGATTTGGAACGCGCGAGCGCGTTTATTTTGCGGACGCGCCTCCTAAGGCTTGTGCAGCATAGGGCCATTTTTTCATTTGGATGCACCACGATGGCGGCTTGGGTAACAGGTAGAAGCTTTCGCGCTGGGTTGGGGTGAGACACCGAAGCAGCGAAGATTTGACCTCGTCAACGAGCTCCTGCCCCCTCGACGGGACCTCCCAAAGCCGGGCACGGTGATCCGCTGATGCTGTTACGACACGGTGTCCGTCGGGACTAAATGCTGCACTCCAGATCGCCTCATCGCTTCCAAATTCGCTAATTGGCTCGGCGAATTCAAGTCGCCCGAGCTCATCACTAACCTCGGCAGGCTCCACATCCCAGAGTCGTGCGGTTTTGTCCAACGATCCGGTAAGGATCTGACGGCCATCGGGACTAAAGACGGCGCTCATCACGAAATCGTTGTGGTGTAGAGGTTTGCCAATGAGCGTGTAGGTTTCCGCATCCCATACGCGCGCCGTCTTATCTGAAGCTGCAGTCACTATGCGGCGCCCATCCAGGCTGAACTCTGCGCTGTAAACCTTCGCCGAATGACCCATGGGCAGCTGTTCCAAGAGTTCGCCCGTCTCGGGATCCCAAAACCGCACCGTCGTGTCCCCCGATGCGGTGACAACCCTACGCCCATCCGGACTAAACCGCGCGCCGAACACAGTCTCTCTATGGCCAAAAAGTTCGCTGACTATCTTGCCGGTTTCTGCGTCCCATACACGTGCCGTCTGATCTTCCGATGCGGTAACAATGCGACGGCTGTCGGGACTGAACGCCACGCCCCAAATGGTGGCGGCATGGCCCGTAAATGATCTGATAAACCGGCCCGTCTCCACGTCCCATAGCCGTGCGGTCGTATCCATGGACCCAGTGACGACGCGGTGACCATTGGGACTAAACGCCACGCTCCGCACGGGGCCCGTGTGGCCCTCCAGCGGTGTGCCGACGGGATCGCCAGTTTCCGCATCCCACAGGCGTGCTGTCTTGTCTTCGGAGCCGGTGACAACACGGCGACCATCAGGACTAAACGCCGCGCCGTGCACCGGCTCCTTATGGCCAACGAGCGACTTTACCATCGGCTCCGCGTTCCCATCCCATACTCGCGCCGTATGATCCCATGACGCCGTCAGGATGTGGCGACCATCAGAGCTGAATGCGGCGCCGACCACGGGCTGTTCGTGGCCGGCAAACACTGCAATAGATTGACGCGTCTCTACATTCCACAGGCGCGCTGTCTTGTCCCCCGACGCGGTCAGAATTCGATTGCCGTCCGAGCTGAACACGGCGGAGCGCACGGAACCTGAGTGGCCCTTGAGCGGTTGGCCGACGGCCGCGCAGGTTTTCGCGTCCCAAATCATCACGGTTCCATCCCCCGATGCGGTCGCGATGCGCTGATCGTCAGGGCTGAAAGCTGCGCTCGCCACAAAGTCATCGTGTCCCTTGATATCGCAGACCCCTTGTCCGGTTTTTGTGTCCCACACCCGCCCTGTCTTGTCCCACGAAACCGTGACGATGCGGCGCCCGTCGGAGCTAAATGCTGCGTGATTTAGATCGTAGCTCTGCTTAAATGAAGCCACAGCCAAACCAGTTTCCGCGTCCCACAGCCGCGCCGTCCCCTCCCAAGCGGTTGTCAAGATTTGGCTGTCATCGGGGCTGAACGAAGCACTTGTAAGCCCGGCCGAATGGCCCAGAAGTTGACCAATTTCCCGGAGGGTCTGCACGTCCCAGATCCTCGCTGTCTTGTCATAAGACGCCGTCACGATTCGGCGACCATCATGACTGAACGCCGCCCAAGTAACCTCCGCAACGTGGCCTTCGAGATTTCCAATAACCCGGCCGGTGCCCGCGTCCCATATCCGCGCGGTCCGGTCTGCGGATGCGGTCACGATACGGCGACCATCGGGGCTATAGGCCGCGCTCCAGACGCTATCCTTGTGCCCCTGCAAAAGTTTTACTTCCGTTCGTGGACGGCGTCGTGCAGAGGCCAGGCTGACTTCCGCCGACGGCCAATAAGGACGGGTTCTTGCAATCTCATCGTCGCTTCTTTTGTCCGGCAGCGCCTCCAATCCCAACAACATCGCGGTCTGAAAATCACCCTTATCGATGTTCTGCTGCGCCAAGTCGGCTAAAGATCGCGACTGAGAAATCAGTGCGTGGTTACGTTCTATGACAGCGGTGACATATAGTCCGTAAACGTACAAAAGACCTGCGGCAAACGGAGATACGTAAAGGGCCACTTTGACTGGCTCACTATTATTGGCAAGAACGGTAATGATGCCATCAAGGACGCTCAATCTACGCCCATCAAATTCGGGTATTGGACCATCCCCTTGCAGCAACGGCAGCCAACGCTCTTTCATGTAATCGTCGGTGTCTTTCCCGCGCTTGTCCTGAAAGTATCCGCCGTGACCAAAGACTGAATAGCGGTTACGGAATGCGTCGCCAGTTGCGCCACTGAAGCCGGTACGGCCGGCCATTCCGGTGAAGAGGACAAGAAACTGACTGAGCAGCAAGACTGCGTCCTTCGATCCGCAATCATTGGCAACTCGCTTGACCCGTTTTACTGGCCCACGCATCAGGTCTCGCCAAGGAAAATCGGCTCGAAGCACACTGCCTGCTAGAATAATTGAATGAATCTCAATATCTAATTTTGACGGCAGACCATCAACACCCCACGCAATTATGTGCGTTCCAAAACTATGACCGATCAGATCGATGCGAGACCATGATTCCTCAGCGGATAGCTTGATCAACTCATTCCGAAATCGGCGAACAACGAGCCATCGGAAAAAAGGAATGATGAATGCGAGAACGAAAAAATATCCGTACTTATAATTGACAACCTTAATTTGATCGTCTCCGAGCTCGGCCTTTGCAAGGTGCTCTAATCGTTCTTGCCATCGCCCAAACGTTTGAATCCCGTGAACGGTTACGATGAGTCGTCGGGGTTTGCGGTTATCGTCGTGTTCGCGCAGCATGCTGTCCCGCCGCTTATGCTCGGTCAAGCTACGATAGCACGTTGGCATCGGCCCGTAAGTGAGCAAGTTCATGGGGCAGCCGCCAAAGTACTCATGTCTCTTACTGGCACCAAACGGACATGCTGGGCAGGCTGACGATGTCTGCTCCTGGAGGGTAAAACGGACGTGCCGCGCGAGCCCGGATACTTCCGTTTTTGACGCAGGCCGTGTGAAAACGTTTTCTATTTTCCAAAAACTGCACGCAGCCGGGCGTGGTCCACGTCGGCGCGACCATCTGAGCATATTTTGGCTGCATCGAGTCTGGAGTCAATCCGGGCGCAACCTCGGGCCGCGCTCAGCAACCTGGACGGTCAAGCACTGTCATCGAGCAAAGCGTATGGCTTGACTTTGAGACCGCGAGCAATACGTGCGATATTGTCGATCGACACATTGCGCTCGGATCGTTCAACGCCGGAAAGATAAGTTCGGTTGATCCCGCACTCGTGCGCTAACGCTTCCTGACTAAGACCGCGCGCGGCGCGGAGGCGGCGCATGTTTCTCGCCAGAATGTCTCGGAGCGGCCCTTTGTGAGTCTTTTTCACAAAGCAGATTTCGGCTCTTTACCGCTTTTAAGGCGACCGCTTTTAAGTTACATTCGTCGCGGATTCTTCACGATTGTTCGCCGATTTGGGGGGGTGACATGAAATTAGGTTGGCTTACGGCTGCCGCGTGTCTGATTTCGTTCGCCCCTTTGGCCGCCGCAAAGGCTCAGCAGGTGGACCCATCTGCTGTTATCGATCAACTGACCCGCTGGACAATGGAGGATATTGCGCGCCAGCGCGCCAGGGCGCGTCAGCAAGAAGCGGATGACGAAGCTCGGCGTAATCTTCCGGATCTTTCGCAATATGGAACCCCTGTTGAGGTCCCGCGAGAAGCGCGAAAACGACCAAAACCGTCAAACGAAATTCATTGCAGAACAATCGATCTGGGCGGCGGCGACAGTGCGACCGACTGCTTCTGAATATCCACGGTTGTAGATCGTTCTACCGAAACTGGTTTGCAAACATATTCAGGGGGTCGTTCCAATGTTTTTTCTTGCGGAGCAACATCTCGCAGCCGCGAAGCTGGTACGGCGAAACGGCGCGGAGCGCGCTGAAACCGACCGCGAGCGATTCATAACAATGTCGAACAGCTTCGTTGTTTGTGTGCGCCTGGCCGCGAAACATAGGGGCGGCATCTGCTTAGATAATTTCGACTGGTCGTCGCTTACCCCAAATTGGAGTGTCGTCGATGAACAAGTTTACCGGCTTCCGCCGCCGTACATCGACGGGCCTCCACTCGTCCCAGACTGTGGCCGCCAGAGATAAGGCGATCATTGACGAGCGCGCCTGCGGATCAGTGATCCCTCCCAGCCCGTGAACTGTTTGCCGCGCCGAAAGTATAACCAAAGATGGATGCGAAGCCGATACGGACCGAGATGATTCAGTCCTACATCGCGCAACTGCGCGCGTCGCTAGGCGAAATGAAGCCCGTCAGTGAAGCACAATTGCGAGAATTATTCGGCAGGCAAGACTACACGAGCATGGTCAAAGTAATTCGAGACAAGATGGGTCTAGATCTGCGTGTCCGCGTAGGTGTTGTGAACGAGGGTGGCCCGGTGGGCGCTCCCGCTTGGGTTTCAGCGCCGAAGCCGATGCCACGTTTCGGCACCGCCGAGTTCCAACAAACGCTCGTCACTGTCTTCTTGCGCAAAACCTTTGTGAGCAGCCACAACTTCGAGGAAGTCGCCATAGCAATAGCCCATGAGCTATCGCATATCGTTCTATTTGGAATAAACCACTCCCTGCAAGAATGCGAAGAGGCCGTCGATTTAG
>WNFD01002427.1_pt1 | contig 19908 bp, 14 predicted proteins | sample 5400491 | NCBI WGS metagenome assembly WNFD01 (sample SAMN13153343, study PRJNA577476) | soil metagenome | isolation source: 120 cm saprolite under Douglas fir tree site 2 hole 2 replicate 2 | place: USA:California | collected 2015-04-18
AAACGCGGTTCGCGTGCCGCTCAACGAGACCTGCTGGCTCGCCATCAACGGTGTCGCTCCCGCGTATTCGGGGGCCAACTACGCCCGAGCGATCAGCGATTATGTGGCGCTGCTGAACCGCGCTGGACTGGTCGTCATCCTCGATCTGCACTGGAGCGCCGCCGGGACAGCCATTGCTCTTGGCCAGGTACCCATGCCGGATCGGGACCACACGCCACAATTCTGGAGCGAGGTCGCCGCCGCCTACGGCAGCAACAACCGCGTGATCTTCGACCTGTTCAACGAGCCATTTCCCGACAACAACTCCGATACACCGGAGGCGTGGCGCTGCTGGCGGGATGGCGGCACGTGCAGCGGCATGAGCTACCAGGCGGCGGGGATGCAGGAGCTGGTGAACGCGGTGCGCCGCGCGGGCGCCAAGAACGTCATCATGCTCGGAGGTGTCCAGTACTCGGCGACGCTCTCGAGCTGGCTCGCGCCGAAACCCAGCGACTCGCTCAACAACACGGCGGCCTCATGGCACATCTACAATTTCAGCTGGTGCCACACCCAAACATGTTGGGACAGCGACGCCGCTCCCGTGGCGCAGCAAGTTCCGCTGGTGCTCGGCGAGCTGGGGGAGGACGATCGCGGGAGCGCCTTCGTCACGGCGTTGATGAATTGGATGGACGCGCGCCAGGGGAGTTACCTCGCCTGGTCGTGGGACGTGTGGGGGAATGCGCTCGACCTGATCGCGAGTTACGATGGGACGCCGACGTCTTACGGGCAGACTTTCAAAGCCCGGTTCTCACACTAAGGCCCGGCCGCCTTACTGCGCGGTCGGGCGCAGAAACGACACGACCTGTCGGATGACGCCAGAGTCGCTGACGATGCGATGATGCCCGAGGCCCGACGTCGTCATGAGTTCCGCGCCCGGCCAAGCCTCAGCGATCGCCGCGCCATCGTTCCAACGCACCTCACGGTCTTCCCGGTCGTGAATCACGAGGAGCGGCACCCGCATCGCGGGCGCGAACCCTGGAACATCCATTTCGTCCCACGCGAAATCCAGACGGCGGGCGAGCCGCTCGCGCATCGAGGTCATGACCGGCGCGGCGACGCCGAGCAGCGTCGCGAATTGTGCGCTGTAGCTGTTGACATTCGCCGACGGGGCGATCAGCACGGCGCGACGAGCAACCAGACCCTGATCCATCGCGAGTGCTGCCGCGAATCCGCCGAGCGAATGACCCACCACCGCACTTACGGGACCGACTGCCGCCGCGACGGCAATCGCCGCGCGCGCGAATTCGGGTCCGGAGCTGAGCCGGCCCCGCGACGCGCCGTGTCCTGGCGCATCGAACGTCACGACGCGATGGCCATTCGCGAGCAGCGCGCCACCCAGATCCACGAACCGCGCGCCACGGCTCCCCCATCCATGCATGAGCAGAACGCCAGGCCCGCGCTCGCCCCATGTCCACGCCGCGACCCGGCGCCCGCCGACGGTGACATTGAACCGGCGCGCATCTCGCAGCCAGGCAGCCATGCGCTCGCTGATCGCACGGCGCGGTGGTGAGCAAAAGATTCGCGCCGCCCATCGGGCGGCGAGATCGGGAGAGGCTCGCTGCATGGCGCCAAATGCGGCGCGCGTCAGCCGGAGGGTGGCAGTCATCGGCTTCCCTTTAACACGTGTGCTCTCGCTCCAGGTTTCATGCTCGTGCCTAGCCGGCGAGCGCTCCGGTGAGACGGGCGAGCTGCTGCAACTGGACGGTGCTGAGCGACTGCGTGAGCCGGCGCGCCGCCGAGGCAATCTCGGGGTCGATCCGCGCCAACAGCTTCAGGCCGGCGCTGGTGATGGTGGCAAGGGAGCAGCGCCGGTCCTCGTTGTCGCGCGTGCGGCGGACGAGTCCCTGTCGCACGAGGCGATCAATCATGCGCGTCACGTCGGGTGCGCGATGAACGCAGCAGCTGGCCACCTCGCCCCGGGCGCGGCCGGTCGGATGCGCCTCGCGCAGCGTACGCAGGATCCCATACTGATCGCCGGTGATCCCATGGCGTTCGCAGATCTCCGCGAACGTCTGCTGCACGTGACCGGCCGCGCTCATCACGCCGACGGCCGCCTCTTCAGCGGTAGAAAGGGATCGTTTCACACGCCTCCGAACAGCCATACTGCAACATCTGTTCCCAACACGCACTGTCAAGTCTCTCCGCTTTCACTCTTCCGGGTAACGCACACGTAACACGTCGCGCGCGCCTGGAACAATTCGGTGTTCTGAACACGTTCTTGCACCATTCGGAAATTGCCGGGTGCGCGTGGAACGCTGCCGACACTGCCGTGACAGCGCGTTGCCTGTCGAATTCCACCGTCGTCAGTCGACAATCTGCGGACACAGTTGGCCACCCATACGTAGCATCGACCAGGAGGTCGTTGGATATGCGTAGTCGCATTCTCGGAGAGCGCGGACGGGCATCGGCGATTTTGATCGCGGTCATATTGGTCATCGCCTTGGGACTCGCCGCATGGAAGTCCGCAGCAGCGCGTGCCGCCGCAGTGGCGGCCCGACATCAGCCAGAGCCAATCGAGGCCGTCACGGCCGCCGTCGCACGGCAAGAGCTGCATCACGCGACGACCACGTCGATCGGAACCGTCCTGGCGCTGCGTTCGATCACGTTGCGGACGGAGCTCGCCGGGACGGTGCACGACGTGTCGCTGGTTCCCGGCCGCATCGTAGACTCGGGGACGGTGCTCGTCGTGCTCGACGTCTCCGTCGAGCACGCCGATCTGCAGGCGCAGCAGGCGCAGGCGGCGCTGGCGCAGACCAGCCTCGCCCGTCTGGAGCGCCTGCGCCAGCACGGCGCAGTCTCGGAGGAGGAAGTCGATCGGGCGCGCGCCGAGCGTGACATCGCGCAGGCACAGATCGCGCGCACCGAGGCGATCATCGCGAAAAAGACGATTCGTGCGCCGTTCCGCGCCCGCGTCGGCATCGCCGACGTGCATCCGGGCCAATACCTGAACGAGGGCACGCAGCTCACGACCCTGCAGGGCGTCGACGCAGCGGCGCACGTGGATTTCGCAGTGGCACAGCAGGTCGGCGACGAGCTACGTGCGGGGCAAACCGTTGACGTGCTGGCAACCTCCGATTCCACGCCGATCGTGGCGCGCATCGTGGCGGTAGACGCACGCGTCGACCCGACCACGCGCACCACGATGGTGCGCGCGATCATCTTCGGCGCGAAAGCTCCGGCGCCAGGATCGTCGGTTCGCGTCCTCGTGCCGAGCGGGCCGGCCGCCAACGTCGTCGTCATTCCGGTGAGTGCGCTGCGGCGTGGGCCGTCCGGCGATCACGTGTTCGTCATCGCACGCGACTCCACGGGCACGATCCGCGCGCACGTGCGTCCGGTCCACAGTGGTCCGATGCTCGGCGATGAGATCGTCATCCTCGACGGTCTCGCGACGGGAGAGCAGGTCGCGGCGTCGGGGTCCTTCAAGCTCCGGGAGTCCGTCCCGGTGGCCGTAGGCGCGGCGCAGGGAGCTCACTGATGCGCTCCTTCACCGATCTGTTCATCCGGCACCCGGTACTCGCGGCGGTCGTCAATCTCGCCATCGTGCTCATGGGATGGCGGGCGCTGACCTCGCTCCCCGTGCAGCAGTACCCGAACATCCAGAGCTCGTCTGTCGTCATCACGACGGTCTATTACGGCGCGAGCGCCGAAGCCGTGCGCGGTTTTCTCACGACGCCGATCGAGCGCGCCGTCTCGGCCATCAGCGGTGTCGATTACGTCGAATCGTCGAGTCGTGCCGGCGTCAGCACCGTGACGGTGCGACTGAAGCTGAACCAGAACAGCACCGCGGCGCTGGCCGAGGTGACGGCACGGCTGCAACAGGTGCGGTCGGAGCTTCCGGCGGAAGCGGAGCCGCCGCAGGTCGAGGTGCAACGTGCCGACCGTCCCTACGCCTCGTTCTATCTGAGCTTTTCATCCAAGCAGCGGGACATTCCGGCAATCACCGATTGGCTGGCGCGCACGCTCCAGCCGCAGCTCGCCACGATCGCCGGTGTGCAACGCACAGACATCGTAGGCGGCCGGCCGATCGCGATGCGCGTCTGGATCGACCCCGATCGCCTGGCGGCGCACAACCTCTCGCCCGGTGATGTCTTCGGGGCCCTGCGGCGCAACAACTACGTCGCCGCCGTGGGCCAGACCAAGGGCAATCTCGTTCAGATCAACCTGCTCGCGAACACCGATCTACGCTCGACCGATGAGTTCGAGAATCTCATCGTGACCGATCGCGGCGGGTCGGTCGTCCGTCTCTCGGACGTCGCGCGCGTCGAGCTGGGTGCCGAAGAGCCGGACATGATCGCGAAGTTCAACGATCAGGAGGCCGTGTACGTCGGCGTCTGGCCCACGATCGGCAGCAACGAAATCGAGGTCTCGCATCGCCTGCATGCCGAAATCGCGCGGATCACGCCGACGCTGCCGCCGGACATTCAGCTGCGTGTGGCATACGACGGCACGGTCTTCATGCAGGACGCGCTCAGAGAGATCACGAAGACGCTGATCGAAACGATCCTGATCGTCGGGCTCGTGGTGTTCCTCTTCCTGGGATCGATTCGGACGGCGTTGGTCCCGCTCGTCGCGATGCCGGTGTCGCTGGTCGGCGCGGCGATCGTGATGCTGGCGTTTGGCTTCAGCCTGAACCTGCTCACGATTCTCGCGATCGTGCTTTCAGTCGGTCTCGTCGTGGACGACGCGATCGTCGTGGTCGAGAACGTCGAGCGGCACGTGCACCTCGGCAAAACGCGGCTGCAAGCCGCGCTCGTCGGCGCGCGCGAGCTGGTCGGACCGATCATCGCCATGACGATCACGCTGGCCGCGGTCTACACACCGATTGGCTTCCAGGGCGGCCTGACCGGTTCGCTCTTCCTCGAGTTCGCCATCACCCTCGCCGCGGCGGTGGTCGTATCGGGCATCGTCGCCGTCACGCTGTCTCCGGTGATGAGCTCGCGCTTTGTCCACGAGAAGGGTGAAGAAGGCCGGCTCACACGACTGGTGAATAACGGATTTGAAGTCGTACGGCGCACGTACGCCCGCCTGCTCGATGGCGCGCTCGAGATGCGGCCGGCGATCGTCGTCGCCGCAGTGTTGGTGATGATCGCGGCGTGGCCGCTCTACACGTACTCCAAGCGTGAGCTCGCGCCGGTCGAGGATCAGAGTCACATCAGTTTGTTCATGCAGGTGCCGCCCGACGCGTCGCTCGCGGCGAACAATCGGGCCACGCTCGAGGTGGTGAAGGCGGTCACGTCGTTCCCCGAGGCCAAGTTCATGTGGTCCCTGACCGCCTCATGGGGAGCCTTCGGCGGTATGGTCGCCAAGGACTGGAAGGAACGGCAGCGTTCGACGGCGCAGCTCTTCCCGGCTCTGTACGGCGCCGTTTCGCGGGTGCCGGGAGTGCGTGTGTTCCCACGCCTCGATCCGCCGCTGCCCACACCCGGCTCGTATGACGTCGAGCTGGTGCTGCAGAGCGATGAGCCTCCCGAGCAGATGCTCCAAACGGCAAACGCCGTGGTGGGAGCGGGTTGGCAGAGCGGCAAATTCCTCTACGTCGACACCGATCTCAAAATCGATTTGCCGGAGGCTCGGGTCGTGGTCGATCGCGATCAGGTCGCGGACCTCGGACTCGATCTCGCGAGCGTCGGGCGCGAGCTCGGGACGGCGCTCGGCGGCGGCTACGTGAATCGATTCAACTTCTACGACCGGAGCTACAAGGTCATCCCGCAGATCGGGGACGCCGACCGGACGACGGTGGGACCGCTGCTCGACCTCAAGATCAAGACGCCCAGCGGTCAGCTCGTCCCCGTATCGACGTTCACCCACATCGAATCGAGCACCGCTCCGCGCACGCTGAATCGTTTCCAGCAACGCAATGCAGTGCGCGTGTTCGGCGCCGTCAATCCGGGTGTCACCAAGGATGAAGGGCTGCAGGTGCTCGAGAATGCCGCGGCGAGCGTCAGCGGTCCCGGACGGTCCGTCGATTATGCGGGCGAATCACGGCAGATCCGGCGCGAAGGTGGAGCGCTGACGACGACGCTCGGCTTCGCGGTCATCCTCATCTATCTCGTGCTCGCGGCGCAATTCCGCAGCTTCCGCGATCCGTTGATCGTGCTGCTGGGGTCGGTGCCGCTCGCGATCGCCGGCGCGCTGGTGTTCAGCTTCTTAAACCTGACGACCATCAACATCTACTCGCAGGTCGGGCTGATTACGCTGGTTGGACTCATAGCGAAAAACGGAATCCTGATCGTGCAGTTCGCGAACACGCTGCGAGAGCGCGGCATCGCGAAGATGGCCGCGCTGCGCGAAGCGACATTGACGCGGCTGCGTCCCGTGCTAATGACCTCGGCCGCGACCGTATTCGGTCACTTCCCACTGGTCCTGGTCTCCGGCCCCGGCTCCGCGGCGCGCAACAGCATCGGGATGGTGCTTGTCACTGGCATGACGCTCGGCACGGTATTCACGCTGTTCATCGTGCCCGTCTTCTATTCTCTCATCGCCGCAGAGCACAAGCCCGCCCCTGCATACGAGCCGGTCGGGCAGGAGGTGCTGCAAACATGAAGTCCATTCGTGGATTGTTCTTACTGGCACTGATGCTCGGCGCCGCGGGGTCAGCGTCCGGCCAGGAGCCGGAGCGCGCGGCGGTGCAGTTCTGGAAGAGGCTGGGGGACAGCACATTGCAGCAGCTCGTGAGCACGGCAATCGGGTCCAATCAGGATCTCGCCGGCGCTCGCGCCCGGATGCGCGGGGCGCGTGCCGCGCGCCTCGATGCGGCACTCGACTTCGCACCCGCCATCACCGCCAGCGCGAGTTACACGCGGCAGCGACTGGCCAGCGCGGGATTCCCCTTTGGTGGAAGCTCCGCATTTCCCGACCAGAACGTCTGGAACGCTGGACTCGAGATGTCGTGGGAGCTCGATCTCTTCGGGAGGATTCGGCGAAAGACGCAAGGGCAGGGCGCGTTGGTTGCTGCGGCTGAGGAGGATGTCCAGGACTTCCAGGTCGTTGTCGCCGCCGATCTCGCGGCCGCCTACTACGGCTTGCGTGGCGCGCAGGATCGGCTCGCCGTGGCGCAGCGTAACGCGGAAAACCAGCGGCGCACTCTCGAGGTGACGTTGCAGCGTCTCGAAGCCGGGCGCGGCAATGAGTTTGATTCCGAGCGCGCCCGTGCGCAGCTGAGCTTGACACTCGCCGGCATTCCGGCGCTGGAGTCGTCGATCGCCGCTATCGAGCAGCGCATTGCGGTGCTCACGGGACAGCCCGCGACCGACGTTGAGCGCGAGCTCAGCACGGCGGTTCCGTTGCCGCAACTACCCGAGTCTGTGTCGGTAGCCGATCCGAAGACGATCGTCCGGTTGCGGCCCGACGTGCGCAGTGCCGAGCGGCAGCTGGCTGCCGGCGGCGCGTTCGTGAGTGCGGCGAAGGCGGCGTACCTCCCCCGCGTCAGTTTCGCTGGCGGTGTGGGTTACGTGAGCAACGCCTTCGCGTCGCTGGGCAACACGGGCACGCCACGCTATGCGATCGGCCCCGTGATCTCGTGGCCGGCGCTGAACCTCGGCCGGGTCAAAGCCGGTGTCGACGCAGCTCGCGCGCAGGAGAGCGAGGCGGAGGCGCGCTACAACCAGACGCAACTGCGCGCGATGGAGGAGATCCAGTCGTCTGTCATCACGTACAACAGAGCGCGGCAGAGCCTCCAGCACCTCGAAGATGCCGCGCGCGCGAGTGAACGGGCGGCTGGCCTGGCACGCCTGCGGTTCGAGGAGGGCGCCAGCGACTTCCTGCAGGTACTCGATGCCGAACGAACGATGCTCGACGCGCAAGATCGGCTCGCGGCGGGCCGCACGGCCGCGACAACCGGATTGGTGGCTGTTTACCGCTCGCTGGGCGGAGGGGCGGGGGGGCGTTGACGGTGAAGTAGCTCGCCCATCATCCTTCCTCCTTACTAGGAGGAGGATCCATGGACCGGGTCACGCTTCTGTCGCTCGCTGCATTCATCGCTCCTGTTGCGCTCGCCGCGCAGCAGCCGACCTCCCCACCGGCCGCGCGACCCACCGTGCCGCACGACAGCGTGCGCGGTGCGGTTCGCGCGGTTGACGTGCGTGCGCGCACGCTCGAAGTGACGACCGGCGTCGGCTTCGCCCTCCGCGTCGTGCGGCTCCAGGTTCCCGCCGGTGTGCCGATCACCAACCAGCAACGCGGGCAGCACGAACCGATCAGGCTGGGGGAACTCAAGCCCGGTGACGTGATCCGCGCTTCGTTTGGTGGCAGGCCGACGGGTTTCGTCGCGTACACGATCGAGCGGGTCGGTCGGATGGATGCTGGAGTGGACGCGAAGCCATGACGCGCTGGTCGATCGCGATCGTGGCCATCTGCGCCGCGGCGTCGTGTCGCCGGCTGCAGCCCGGGGATCCAGTCCGCGGCCTCTCGGCCGCGGAGCGCGCGCAGTTCGACAGCGGTCGCGCCGTGTTCGACAGCGTCTTCACTCCGGAGAAGGGTCTCGGGCCGCTGTTCAATGCGAACGGGTGCAAGGAATGTCACGAGGATCCCGTGGCGGGTGGGACGGGTGACGAGGTCGAGCGCCACGCGACCGCGTTTCACCAGAACGCGCCCGCGGGGACACGTTTGTGCGACGAGCTCGCGGCACAGGGCGGGTTCGTCTTTCAGAACCACGTCACTCCCCTCCTTCATGCGGCGCTCGGCATCGATAGCGAGCCGATTCCAGCCGCAGCGACAGCGGTCGCACGGCGCACGACTCCTGAGATTTTTGGCTTCGGCTTACTCGATGCCGTTCCCGACTCCGAGATCCTGGCCTACGCAGATCCCGATGACCGGGACCACGATGGCATCTCCGGGCGGCCGAACCGCTTCTTCGACGGGCGCCTGGGTCGGTTCGGACGCAAAGCCCTGGTGCCCACGCTGCGCGAGTTTAACGACGGCGCATTCAGCGCCGAGATAGGCATCACGACGCCCGCCGTGCCGACCGAGGAAACCGTCGCGGGGACGCCGATTCCTCCGGGCACCGACCCGGCGCCCGATCCCGAGCTCAGCGACCACCAGGCCGAGCTGGCGACCACGTTCGTGAGGCTGCTCGCGCCGATAGAGCCGCTCAAGATGTCGGGCGAAGCGCGCCAGGGGAGCGACGTGTTTGTCCGGGTTGGCTGCGCGCGCTGTCATCGCCCCGTCCTGACCACGGGTGACAGCCCGATCGCGGCATTGCGGTACAAGAAGGTCGCCGCGTACACCGATCTGCTGCTGCACGATATGGGTCCGGACCTTGGGGACATTTGTCTGGCGCTCGCGACCCCGACTGAATTCCGGACCGAGCCGTTGATGGGGTTGCATTTGAAGAAGCGGTTCCTGCACGACGGCCGAGCTTCTACCGCGGAGCAGGCAGTCGAGCTGCACGGTGGAGAGGCGACGAAGGCGCGCGATCTCTTTCGCGCGCTACCGGCTGGGGATCGGGCTGCGCTGGTAGCGTTTTTGAAGACGCTGTAAAAAGTAGGCCCGCCAGGTTCCGGAGCCGCCGGAGTTCGGCGCGATCGAGCCCGGTTGCACGCCTTCCTTGACAATCATAAACTACACATGTAAATCTACTACTGTAGATCAACCCTGAGGCCACGTATGCCGGAGCGTCATCAACTCACTGAGCTGCAGCTCGCGATCCTGCGGGTCATCTGGGACAAGGGCGAAGCGACGGTGCAAGACATCTGGGAGGCCCTGCACGCCGAGCGCGGGCTCGCCCAGACCACCGTCGCCACCATGCTGTCGCGCCTCGAGCGCCGCGGCGTCGTGACGCGGCGGGCCCAGGCGCGCCAGTACCATTACCGCGCCGCGGTGACCGAACAGGAGGTGCAGCACTCGATGGTCGGTGAGCTGACCGAGCGCCTGTTCGACGGCGACGTCACCGCCCTGGTCCAGCACCTGCTCTCGGGCGAAGACATAAGCCCGGGTGATATCGCCAAGATCCGCGACATGATCGAGCGCGTCGAAACAAGCGCCCCGGAGTCCCAATGAACACCCCTCTCGCCTCCAGCCTGCTCGCGTGGCTTCTCACATACTTGATCCATAGCACCGTGCTCTTGGGTGTTGCCTGGTTCGCGATCCGGCGCTGGCGCCTCCAGCCTGCGGCCTCGGACTTGCTCTGGAAGGTGGCACTGCTCGCGGGGCTCGTAACGGGTACGATCCAGTCGCGCCTTGCGCTGTCCACGCCCGCGGCGGTGACGCTGTCCGTCGCCGCACTGCCCCAGGCGGCCCCCCTGAGCCAGCCGCTGGCGCCCGCCGGTAACCCGGCGCACGACGAGGACACGCAATCCCCCGCACAGCAATCGAGCGGTGCGACCGTCTCTCGCGCACCAACGCTGCCGTTGGTTGTCGTGCTGCTGTGGGGCTTTGTCGCGCTCGCGTCGTCGCTCTACTACGTCGCGCGACGGCTGATCCTGGTCGGTCGCCTCGCCGACCGCCACCCGGTGAGCGACGGACCGCTCGCCGTCACGCTCGCCGACCTGCAGCGCACCACCGGATACCGGCGCCGCGTTTACCTCACCATGGCCCGGACCATCTCCAGTCCCGTAGCCCTGGGCCTCTCCGAAATCTGTGTGCCGGAGCTGGCGCTCACCGAGCTCGGCGCCGAGCAACAGCGCAGCATGCTGGCGCACGAGCTGGCGCATCTGGCGCGGCGCGATTCCTTGTGGCTCGCGGGCGCCAGTCTGATCGAGCGTCTCTTCTTCTTCCAGCCGCTCAACCGGCTCGCACGCCGGGAGCTCGAAACGACGGCTGAATACCTGAGCGACGAGTGGGCCATGCAACAGACCGGATCGGCGGTTTCCCTCGCGAAGTGTCTGGCCACGGTGGCCGAATGGATTCAGGCGTCGCCCCTGGGCGTGCCGGTGGCGGGCCTGGCCGAACGGCGCTCGCTGCTCGTCTCGCGCATCTCGCGCCTGCTCGACGGACGCCTGCCCTCGAGCGCCGCCTCGCGGCGCGGCTGGGCCGTCGCCGCAACGTTCGGTGTGGCATTGACGATCGCGGCCGCGCCGCGCGTATCCCAGGGAGTCGCGTCCGTGACGACGACTGGAACGACGGCAACGCCGACCCAGAGCGCAGCCGGGCCCGTCGTCGCGCGCAAAGCGGCGGCCGCGCCCTCGAACCAGGACACGACGGTGGTCCTGGCCCTGATCGGCCGTCTCAAAGATGAGAACGCCGGCGTGCGCCGCGCGGCCGTGCAATCGCTCGGACACCTGGGCGATCTCCGCGCCGTGCAGCCCTTGATCGCCGTGCTCGCGGACTCGGACGCGGACGTGCGCGCGGCGGCGGCCGACGCGCTCGGGGACCTCGAAGACCCCAGAGCGATCGGTCCGATCGCCGCGTTGCTCAGGGACCCCGTTGCAGACGTGAAGCACAATGCGCTCGGCGCTTTGTCGCGCTGGGATCGAGGCGTGCCCACCGCGTCAGTCGCGGCCCTCCTCGATGACCCCGACGCCGGCGTGCGTCATGAAGCGGTCGATCTGCTCGATCACCTCCACGCCCGCTCGGCGGGCAGTGCCATCGCCCGTCTGATTCACGATCCGTCGTCCGACGTGCGCAGCGCCGTCGTGCACACGCTGGGCAACCTAGGCGAGCAGAGCGGCGCAGCCGTCATCACCGAGGCGCTGAGCGACGGCAACGCCGACGTCCGGGAAGCGGCGCTGGGCGCGCTCAGCGATCTCAAGGCGCCGATCGCCGAGGCCACCCTGTTGAACCTGATGAAGGATGTGAACGCCGACGTGCGCCAGCGCGCCGCCCAGCTCGCCGGCGAGCGCTCGGTGATCGCCGCGATTCCCGCGCTGCGGCGCTTGATTGACGACCCCAGAAGCGACGTGCGCGAGGCCGCCACCGAAGCCCTCGGCCACATCGCCGACCCGGCCGCCCGACAAGCATTGCAGGCGGCACTCCAGTCGCCCGATCCCAAAGTCCGCCGCGCCGCGGCCGAAGCCCTGGGACAGGATCCATGATGCGCGCCCTGCACGTGCTCGCCCTGTCGCTGGCGGCGGTGGGCGGCGCCACCGCGGTCGGCCTCACGGCTCACGCCTCCCGCGCGACGGTGTACGGCACCGCGGGCGGCCCCGGCCGAGCCGGCGCCGACTCCGCTCGAGTGGCGACCCTGCTCACCGCCCTCGCCCGCACCGATCCCGTGATCTGCGATCTGATCGGGGACCAACTCGGCAACTTCTGGATGGGCAGCGAACCCGGCCGGTTGGGCCGATTCGACGACGCACCCAACGTCCAGGGCGCGAAGGATTCCCTGGCCGGACGCATCACCGATCCCCGGGCGGTGTCACTGCTGGTCGCGACGCTCGGCAGCGACAACCAGTGCGTACGCCGCGTCGCGGCGAAACTGCTGGGTCAGAGCGCCGTCTCCACAGACGTGCTCGGGCGTTTACTCGACAGTCCGTCGCCGCGGATTCGCGAGAGCGCCGCCTACGCGGCGGGCGTGGGCGAGCGGCACGAGACGAGGGGCTCGCTCGAGCGCCGGCTGGCAGATACGGCAAGGGGACCCGCGACCATGGCTGCGTGGGCGCTGGGCGAGATCCAGGATCCCGCGTCCGCGCCGGCGTTGCAGGGCGCGGTGCATTCCACGTCGCCGCGCGTGCGCCTCGCGAGTGCCTGGGCGTTGGGTCAGTTCGAGGACGCCAGCTACGCGAAGGACGTCCTGCCGCTGCTGCGCGACGCCGATCCCGTGACGCGGGCCACGGCCGCCGAGGCGTTGGGACGGATGAAGAGCCCGCGCGTCGGCGCCGCGTTGGTGGGCGCGCTCACCGACCGCAATGACGCGGTGCGGCGCGCGGCGGTCAGCGCGCTCGCCGACCTGCACGAGCGGTCCGCGGTGGCGCCGCTCGAGGGTTTGCTCCTCAACGACCCCGATGCGGAGGTGCGGCGCGAATGCGCCAGCGCCTTGGGCAACCTGAGCCTGGGGCGCTCGCTCGACCCGCTGGCTGGGGCACTGAACGACGCCGACGTGGACGTGCAGCGCGCCGCCGCGAACTCCATCGGCGACCTCGACGACGTGAGCAAGGCGCCGACCGCGCTGGTGCGGGCGACGACGTCGCCGGACCGAGAGCTGCGCCGTCACGCCACCAGAGCGCTCGCCCACATCGGCGATCTCGCTACGGTACAGGCGTTGGCGGACCGGCTGGGCGACGACGACAAGGACGTCCGCCTCGCCGCGGTCGAAGGCTTGGGCGACATGCACGTCGTGGCCGCAATTCCTGGGCTGACGCGGGCCTTGAACGACCGCGAACCCGCAGTGCGGCGGGCGGCGGCGGAGGCTCTCGGGAAGACGCAAGAGTAGCGCGCACCCAGTTATCTCATGACACAGACCGGTGCTCGAACGGTCGGCGGCGCTGCTGGAATTGGCTTCATGCTGTTCTGTGCCAGCGTCGCGTTTAGCGCTACGAGCGGCGCGCCGTTGAGCGTGGTCCACGTCGTCACCGCCCCCTTGAGATTGTTACACGCGGCGACGTAGGCGGCCTGCATCGCGGGTGTCGGCGCCATGTCGCCGTTCTCGAGCCCGTTGAGCTGATTGGTGAGGTTGCCGTTTACGCTCACGAACGTCGGCGCGGGACGAGGGGCGCCGAAGCCACCGAACCCACCTCTGCCCTCGGGATTGCCGCCGACCGCGGCGAGCGTCGAGTCGAACGCTTTGGCAGCGGCCACCGCCGTATCGGCTGCCAGCAACGCGCGCATCGCCGCGACCTGGCCGTAGCCGTCCCACGCTTCCTTCATCGCCGCCATGATCTTCGACTGCAGCGCCGCCTGCGCGCGCACGTCCGCGATGCTCGCGGGCGAGCGAGGATCGTTGGTCACCGTCATCGGCTGCGTGTAGCTCTTGCCCGCGACCGTCAGTCTGATCGTGTGCACACCGGGCGCCACGAGCGGGCCTTCAGGCGAAGACGGCGTGAGCCCCGGATTGGCGTTGATCTCGTAGCTGTGTGAGAACGCCGGCGGGTCGTCGGTGCGCAGGTCCCAGTTCACCCGGTTCGTCCCCACGTCTCTCGGCAACGGCGACGGTGGGAAGATCCAGAAATTGGGCTCGGGCGGCTGCGCTGCTTCCTTCACCGGCGTCATGGGCGCACTCGACAGGTGACGCACGACCGTCCCGGTGGCATCGAGCACGTCGAGCGTGATCTCGCCCGCGGGCTCCGCAGCCAGGTAGTAATAGATGAGGGCGCCGTCGGGTGGATTGAGCGCGTGCGGCACCTCGGGCGGGAACGGTGTGTCGGCGCCGACATTGCGACGGACGCGCACTGCGTCGCCCGGCGCGAAGAGATGCACTGGCTCGCTCGCGGTCGTCACCGCGATCTGGCGCAGCGGCGAGAAGTCGTCCAATACCCAAATGCCGCGCCCGTAGGTCCCGACCACCAGGTCGTTGCCCTTCACGACCATGTCGCGATACGACGTGTTGGGCAGGTTGAGCTGCAGCGATTGCCAGTTGTCGCCGTCGTCGAACGAGACGTACATGCTGCTCTCGGTGCCCGCGAACAGCAGGCCTTGCTTCTTCGTGTCCTCGCGCACCACGCGCGCGAAGCTGCCGGTCGGCTGATCGGTCGCCAAGCCGCTCACGATAGCCGTCCAGGTCTTGCCATAGTCGCGCGTGCGATAGACGTAGGGCTTGTAGTCGCCCGTATTGTGCAAATCGACCACCGCGTACGCCGTGGCGGGATCGAAGTGCGACGCTTCGATCGCGAGCACGTCGGCCCGGGTGGGGTTTGGCAGGTTGGGAATCGTGACGTCGTTCCAGGTCTTGCCCTCGTCCGTCGTTACCTTGATCAGGCCGTTCTGGGTGCCGACCCAGATCACGCCACGCTTCACGGTGGACAAGGCCATCGACTGAATGGCGCCGCCGATGGGCGAGCCCGGCGCGCCGCGACCGCGCAGCGAGTCGGGCGGGATCGTGGCACCCGCCGGGAATCCCAAATCGGGTGAGATCTTGGTCCAATGCACGCCGCCGTCCGTCGTGGCCATCAAGAACTGGAACGCTGCGATCAACTCATGTGGATTCCACGGCGCGAACGCCAACGGCTGCGAGATGGTGGTGCGGCCGTACAAGTTGGGATCGACGTTGGGACTGACGTTGATCCACTGCTCGCTGGGATACGTGATCTTCAAGATCCCCGAGCCGCTCGCGTAGACGATGTTGGGATTCAAGGGATCGGGAATCGTGGTGCCCCACTCCCAGCCCGACACTGGGTTCCAGTCGAGCGGCGTGATGGCGCCGAGGTTGCCGCGGCTGCGCGTGCGAATGGCGCCCGCGTCCTGCTGCGAGCCGTAGACCCAGTAGGGATAGGAGTTGTCGACCGCGATGTGATAGATCTGGTCGGTCGACTGATTGTACCACGAGCTCCATGTGTTGCCGCCGTCGAGTGTCACGATCGCGCCCTGATCCACGCCCATCAGCATGCGCTGGCCGTTGGTGGGATCGATCCACAATTGCTGCGGGTCGTCGCCGCCGGGCGCGCCCTTGAAGCCCGTGAAGGTGTTGCCGCCGTCGGTGGACTTGTAGCTCGATGTGTTGATGGTGTAGACGACGTCAGGATTCTTCGGATCGACGTACACGCCGCAGTTGTAGCCGCCCTGGCCGTTGGCGATGCGCTTGTCCGCCGCGTCCATCTGTCGCCAGGTGGTGCCGCCGTCGTCGGAGCGGTACAGCCCGAAGTTGCCGATCAAGAACATGCGCTGCGCGTTGGTGTTCATCGCGATCGCGACCGACGTGCGGCCGGTGAGGCGCGGCAGCCCGCCGCCCGTGATCTCGTGCCAGGTGAGCCCCTTGTCCGTGGACTTGAAGAGCTTCGTCTGCGTCGGGCCGGTCTGCGGGCCCTGCCCACCCGGCCCACCCGGCCCACCAGCGGGCGGCACACGGGCCGGCGTGGTCGGCACGACGACCCAATGCCGCACACTCGTCGCGAGCATCGCTTCCGGGTGATCCGCGGCCCAGGTGATCTTCTGCATGCCGGTCGAGTCGTCGACGTAGAGCGTCTTGGTCCACGTCTTGCCGCCGTCGGTCGAACGGAACACGCCGCGCGTCTCGCTCTTCTTGTGGACGTCACCCTGCGCGGCGACGAGGACGAGGTTGGGATCCCGCGGATCGACGAGGATCGAAGGGATCTGTTTGGTGTCGTCGAGCCCGAGGTGCTGCCACGTCTTGCCTGCATCGATGGATTTGTAAACTCCATTGCCCTCATTAATGCCGCCCCCCGTGATCAAGTCACCCATCCCGACGTAGATGACGTTGGGGTCGGACGGGGCGACTTCGAGCGCGCCGACGGACGACGCCTCGGTCACACCGTCGAAGATCGGCGTCCAGGTCTCACCGGCGCTGGTGGTCTTCCAGACTCCGCCCAGCGGCAGACCGGCGTAGAACACGGCGGGCTGGCCAATGGCGCCCGACACCGCGGAAACGCGGCCGCCGCGGAAGGGGCCGAGGTTGCGCCAGACCAGGCCTGAGTAGAGGGAGGGGGAGGGTGCGGAGGTTGGGGAGTTTAGGGAGACGAAGGCGCTCAAACCGACTAGCAGCAGTGAGAGGCCGGAAACCCGGAGGGCGAAGGACGTGCGATCGAACATGTCACAACTCTCGAGGTGGGGGTGCAGTGGCTCAGTCGACTAAAGAGTAGCCTTCCAAAGGTCGCTTGTGGAGACATCGGTCCGGACGTAGTTCCATACGATGGATGTCCTCGACGAGCCGGCCGTGCACCAACGGCTGCACTACCAGGACCTCATTCCCGCCATCGCGCAGGCGCTCGCGGCGTTGTCGTCGGGCAACGTCGTGCAACCGGTGCGCGCAGTGCTGCCCGTGGCTCCGCATCAGGGCTTCTTCGCCGTGATGCCCGCCTACGCCGGCGCCCTCGGCGCCAAACTCGTCACGTTCTACCCGAAAAACGTCGGGATTCACACGCACCACGCCCTGATCGTGATGTTTAGGCCCGAGACAGGGGAGCCGCTCGCAGTCATGGACGGCCGGCTCATCACTGAGATGCGGACCGCCGCCGCCTCGGCGGTCGCGACTGAGCGGCTCGCCCGGGCGGATGCGTCGGTGCTTGCGATCCTCGGATCCGGGGTGCAGGCGAAGAGTCACCTCGCCGCGCTGCGCCACGTGCGTTCATTCAAGGAAGTACGCGTGTGGAGTCCCCGGAATGCTGCGGCGTTCGCCCAGCGGCATGGCGTGAAGGCTGCAGCGACGGCGGCCGATGCGGTGCGCGGCGCCGACGTCGTGGTGGTCGCCGTGAATGCGACGGCGCCCGTGCTGCAGGGGCGCTGGCTCGCCCCCGGGACCCACGTCAATGCCATCGGCGCGACTCGCCCCGATTGGCGCGAACTGGACGACGATCTCGTCACCACGGCCCGTGTCTTCGTCGACTCGCGCGAGGCCGCGCTGCGCGAATCGGGCGACGTCATCGCGGCGCACAGTGAGGTGACTGAGATCGGCAGCGTCGTGGCCGGCGTGGATCCGGGCCGACGCACCGAGCAGGAGATCACGCTGTTCAAGTCGGTGGGTGTCGCGGTAGAAGACGTGGCGGCCGCGGCACTGGTGCTGCAGCAGAAGGCGGGCTGACAACGCCGCTCGAACCGGTCCGTCCCGTCGCCTTGAGCGAGATCCGCGACGCCCGGGCGCGCATCGCCGGAACCATCGTTCGCACACCGTTGGTCCGCCTGGAGCTCGGGCCGGGATTCCCCGACGTGCGGCTCAAGCTCGAGAACCTCCAACCGATCAACGCCTACAAACTGCGAGGTGCCGCCAACGCGGTCGCGCTGTTGTCCGATGCCGAGCGCCGGCGCGGCGTCTGGACGATCAGCGCCGGCAATGCCGGTCAGGGTGTCGCGTACGCGGCGCGGGCCGCGGGCGTGCCGTGCACCGTCGTCGCGATCGAGACGGCGCCCGCCGCTAAGCTCGAGCGCATGCGCGCGCTGGGCGCGAAGCTCGTGCTCGTGCCATATGGGGTCGCCTGGCAGGCACTCGATGATCGCTCGTATCCCGGCGTGTCCGGGACGTTTATCCATCCATTCGACGATCAGAACTTCATCACCGGACACGCGACGATGGGCCTCGAGATTCTCGAGGATGCGCCGGACACCGTCGCCATCATTGCCGCGATCGGCGGTGGTGGCCTGATCACCGGCGTGGCCAGTGCCGTGAAAGCGTTGCGCCCGGAGATCAAAGTCTGGGGCGCCGAGCCGGAGACCGCCGCGCCTGCGGCGCTCTCGTTTGCGAAAGGCTCGGCGCAGGTGTTTTCGGATTGGAAAGCCACGTTCGTCGACGGTGCGGGCGGGAAAAGCGTGTTTCCGCGCATGTGGCAGCGCATGCGGCCGGTCGTGGAGGGCTCCATCGTAGTGAGCCTGGACGAGACAAAGCGCGCCATGCGGCTGATGGCGGAAAAGGCGCGCGTCATCGCAGAAGGGGCCGGCGCGCTCGCCCTCGCGGCTGCGCTCACCGGTAAGGCTGGTTCGGGACCGATAGTCGCCGTTGTCTCCGGTGGCAATATCGACCTTGCGAAGTTCAGCGAGCTCATTGCGCAGGCAGGCTGACCGCTTGACTAGGTCTAGCGCAGCTTCAGCTGCATGTCCACCCACGCGCCGTTCTTCGCACTCGACTCGACCGCCGCATGGATGAACTTCACGCCATGCGCGCCGTCTTCCACCGTCGGCACGAGCAGCGCCGCCCGATCAGGCGCCCGCTTCGCGCGGCGCGCCCGGATCTGCTATCTGCTCCGCCAGATCGCGATACAGATTGGCGAATGCCTCGAGATAGCCCTCCGGATGACCTGACGGGATGCGGGTCGCGCGCGACGCGGCGGGACCGAGATTCGGACCACCTCGCGATAGGATGCGTGGTGGTTGGCCCACCGGGGCGAAACGCAGCTGGTTGGGCTGCTCCTGGCTCCATTCGACGCCGCCCTTGTCGCCGTACACGCGCAGCCGCAGCCCGTTCTCATTGCCAGGCGCCACCTGGCTCCCCCACAGCATGCCGCGCGCGCCAGTCTCGAAGCGCAGCAACATGTGCACGTTGTCATCGAGCCTGCGGCCCGGCACGAACCGGCTCAGGTCCGCGGCGAGCTCGCGCACCGCGAGGCCGGTGACGAAGCCGGCGAGATTGTGCGCATGCGTGCCGATGTCGCCGAGGCAGCCGCCGGCACCCGCGCGCGCGGGATCGACGCGCCACGCGGCCTGCTTCTGTCCCGTGTCTTCGAGCTTGGTCGTGAGCCAATCCTGTACATACTCGACCTGCACGACGCGGATCGTGCCCAGCTCGCCGGCCGCGACCATCTCGCGCGCCTGTCGCACCATCGGGTATCCGGTGTAGTTGTGCGTGACGCCGAAGATGAGACCGGTGCGCCGCACCGTCTGCACCAGGTCGAGCGCGTCCTCGACGGTGGTGGTCATGGGCTTGTCGCAGATCACGTCGATACCGCGGTCGAGAAAGGCGCTGGCGATGGCGTGGTGGCTGTCGTTCGGCGTGACGATGCTCACGACCTCGATGCCGTCGGGCCCCCCCCGCTTCGCCTCGGCAGCCGCCATCTCGGTAAAACTCGTGTAGATGCGGTCCGGCGCGAGGCCGAGCTCGGCGCCCGACTCTTTAGCGCGTTGTGGATCGGACGAGAGGGCGCCCGCGACCAGCTCGTACTGCCCGTCCATGCGGGCGCACAGCCGATGCACGCCGCCGATGAACGCGCCGCGCCCGCCGCCCACCATGCCGAGCCGCAGCGGCTGGACCATCGTCAGGCGATGCCGAGCATCCGGCGGTTCGCGGCCTGGTCGGTGCCAGCGCCGGCGAAATCGTCGAACGCCTGGTCCGTCACCCGGATGATGTGGTCGGCGATGAACTTCGCCCCTTCGCGGGCGCCGTCCTCCGGGTGCTTGAGG
>WNFD01004910.1_pt1 | contig 19896 bp, 16 predicted proteins | sample 5400491 | NCBI WGS metagenome assembly WNFD01 (sample SAMN13153343, study PRJNA577476) | soil metagenome | isolation source: 120 cm saprolite under Douglas fir tree site 2 hole 2 replicate 2 | place: USA:California | collected 2015-04-18
CCGCCGGAGATCGTCCAGCATGCGTTGACGGAGTGGGGTCATAGGATCCTCCTTCCTATGACCAACAACGCTAGCCCCGCCGTTCTCCTCTCGTCACACCACCACGATCCATCCGCCGCGCCAGCGGCTTAGTCCTCACGGGCTATTCGGAAGTCATTTTTTGTACAGGATCGCGGACTAGCGAAAAGCATCATGGACCGCCTCGCACCATCCTTGTGTCCACAATCAGCCACGCAATTCACCACAATCTGTCCACGTTTTGCACGCAAAAATCGCCTCCGCGAAACCTGGTAAATACCAATACAAACAGAAACAATCCCTAACAGAACCGAAAATCCACCACAAAGAACCACAACTCACCACTAACCCCGAAGATCACTTTTTTCCACAGCAGACTGGTCCAGCCAATGCTCTTGACTTTGGTCATCTCCGGAAAGCACCCTCACGCGCCGTCCACCTTCCCCATTTGAGCTAGAGTAGAGCGAATGTCGAAACTCGGCCTCATTGCCGGCAACGGCCGCTTCCCCTTCCTCCTCCTCGACGCGGCACGTGCCCACAACCTCACCGTGGTCGTCGCCGCCATCAACGAAGAGACCGATCCCGAAATCAACGCCCGAGCCGCAGTCGACCCCAACATCCACGTACACTGGCTCTCCCTCGGCGAACTCTCCCGCCTCATCGAAACCTTCCAGGCCGAAGGCGTCACCCGCGCCGTCATGGCCGGCCAGGTCAAACACAAGCAGATCTTCTCCAGCATTCGCCCCGACTGGCGCCTCGCCAAGCTCCTCCTCAACCTCCGCACCCGTAACACAGACATGCTCCTCAGTGCAGTCGCCAAAGTCCTCGGCGACGAAGGCATCGAACTGATCTCCTCCACCACCTACCTCGAACCGCTCCTCGCGAAGCCAGGCGTTCTCACTGCCCGCGGACCAGACGAAGAAGAAGGGAAAGACATCGCCTACGGCCGCACCGTCGCCCAGGCCATCGCCGCCTACGACCTCGGCCAGACCGTCGTCATCGCCGCCCAGGCCTGCGTCGCCGTCGAGGCCATGGAGGGCACCGACGCCACCATCGCCCGTGCCGGCGAACTCTTCCGCACAATAGACGTCGCAGACGCAACTAATTCCGACCCGACAATCCTTCGCCGATCCCTCACCGTCGTCAAAGTAGCCAAACCCAATCAGGACATGCGCTTCGACGTTCCCGTCATCGGCGTCGCGACTATCCGCGCCATGCAGGCCGCAGGCGCAACCTGCCTCGCCGTCGAAGCAGGGAAGACCCTCCTCTTCGATCCTGCCGCCATCATCACAGCCGCGGATCGGGCCGGCATCACGATCGTCGCGAACTAAAAGACGCCGAGATGTAAAGATATTGTCACGCCCTGTAAAGCGCCCGTGAGTGGAGAGTAAAATTGCAGCGCGGCACATTCGGGCCTGCGTCTTATGCGGCCCGCACGCGTCTACACAAGAGTTCCAATAAAGGGGAAACACCATGCGCAAAGCAGTTTGGATTGCAGTAATCATCGGCGTAGCAGCAGCGTGCGGCTTCGGCTTCAAGGCCCATGCGGCGGCCGCGGCTGACATCGTACAGGCTGGTGCCACCGCACCAAACTTTACCCTGCCCTCGCAGGAAGACAAGCCCGTCAGCCTCGCCGACTACAAGGGCAAGTGGGTCGTCCTCTACTTCTACCCGAAGGATCAGACCCAGGGCTGCACCATCGAGGCCCACAACTTCCAGCGCGACATGGCCAAGTATGACGCCCTGAACGCAGTCGTCCTTGGCGTCAGCCTCGACACCGTCGAAGGCCACAAAGCATGGTGTGCAAAGGATACCTTCAGCTTCAAGCTCCTCGCCGATCCCGACCACAAAGTCGTCGACGCCTACGGCGTCCCCGTCATGACCCACGGAGACATGAAGTATGCGGCCCGCGATACCTTCCTCATCTCGCCCTCCGGCAAGATCGTCAAGGTATGGGAGAAGGTCGATCCCAACGTCCACAGCACCGACGTCCTGGCCGAGATCGCCGCCAACAAAAAGTAATTCCATACCAGCAGACGCAAAAAGGCCCGGGCTCTCAATTGAGGAGTCCGGGCCTATTTGCTTGCCTTAAGTGTGCTTACTTCTTTTTTGCTGCCTTCTTTGCTGCCTTCTTTACGGTCTTCTTTGCTGCCTTCTTAGCAGGAGCCTTCTTCGCTGCTGCCTTCTTCGCTGGAGCCTTCTTTGCTGCTTTCTTAGTTGCCAAGGTAATACCTCTCTTCGTTAATTTTTTAGTGCTCTTTTTTACGGCCCCTTTTTTAGGAGTGGCCTTACCACCGCGACGAGCACTGACCTTCCTCGCGGCAGATTTCGATGTGGCAGAAGCTTTCTTCCCACCCGTCTTCTTCGCCAGAACTTTTTTCCCGACAATCTTTTTGGCGGCGGTCTTCTTCGCGACAGCTTTCTTCGCGACTGCCTTCTTCACGGTGGGCTTGCTTGCAGGCTTAGCCTTCTTCGCGGCCGATTTCTTTGACGCCACCTTCTTCGCCGGCGCCACCTTCTTCGCTGGAGTGGCCGCCTTCTTGGCCGCTGGCTTGACCGGTCTCGCAACGCTCGTCGACGCGCCACTCTGCACCGGTAACTCCGACGGCTTGGTTGCAGGCTCATAGCTCGTCACTGGCGATGGTGGCAGCGTGAAGATGGTCGCATCCTCAGCATGAGTTCCTTGCAGCTTTTCATCCTCTTCTTCGTCAAGCTCATCGTCGTCAGAGGTCATCGTCACTTCTTCCTCTTCGTCATCGTCCCCGAAGCGTTGGCGCAGATCGTCGTGGTCGTCTTCCGCTTCATCGCCGTAGTGGTCGTCATCTGCTGAGGTTGCGTAAAGCTTCATCGTGTCGTCGAACATCATCGTCATTTCCCCTCACTGCTTTGTACTTCCCACCGCTCTTTGCTTCTGCCTTACAGGACGATGCAAGAGAAAAACATCTTTACATCTTGGCACGAGATTCTAGCAACAGGATGCATCCAAGCGCCACCGAAGGCAAGCAATCTTTTTCATGGGGTAGCTCGTCGGGCAGCTTTTCATTTCGTTTTGGATGTCGATTTTTGCTTCGTCGTAGACGAACTTTTCTTCGTTGCCGTTGAAGAAGAATTGGATTTTGAAAGTATATGTTTCGTGCCGGCATGCGAAGAGTCCGCATGAACAGGGACTGCCGCGACGTGAGAGCTCTTCTTGCCTCGTGCCGCTTTGCTGCGCACATGCGTAACCGGTGCAAGCTTCACCGGTGCTACAACTGCGAGCGAACTCCCCGGCTTCACGACGTTCGACGACAAATGATTCCATCGCCGCAGCTCTTCCACCGAGACCCCAAAACGATCGGCAACCGTAATCAGCGTGTCCCCGCGACGCACCGCATATCGCTGCGGACCCGCGCTTGCCACAGCGCCCGCAACCGGAATGACGAGTTCATCTCCTGTGTCCACGCCATCATCCGCTTTCAATCCGTTTGTCCGGGCGATATCACTTGCATGAGCATGTAAAGCGCTCGCGATACCATCCAGTGTCTCCCCGCTGCGCACGACATGGAAACGCCAACTGGCGCGCTTGTCTTCGGGAATATCTTTGATACGCGTTGCAAAGACATCAAGCGTGCCGACCGGGATGTGCAAGTCAAACGACATATCGCGTGGGGTTGTCATTCGCAACAGGCTTGGATTCAGTGCAACAATCTCCAGTAACGATGAGTTGGTTACGTCGGCCACCAGGCGAAGATCGATCGCATAGTCGACCGTCACACTATCGGATACAACCGCCGCATCAGGCACAACTTTATCCAGCCCATACTGCTCCGGGTTCTTCGCCATGATGATCGCCGCGATGATGCCCGGCACATAATTCTTCGTCTCTCCCGGTAGAACGTTGCGCCGGTATAACTCCCAGAAGTCCGCATACCCCGTCCGCATCACCGCCCGCTGCACGTTGCCCGGACCCCAATCGTATGCCGCCATGGCCAGATACCAGTCGCCGAACTGGTTGTACAACGTCTTCATATACTTCGCATAAGCGAGCGAAGACTTCTGCGGATCGAACCGTTCATCGAACCATCCATTGCGCGCCAGGCCGTACGCTCCCGTCGGCATAAACTGCCACATGCCTCCCGCGCCCGAGCGCGCATTTAAAGCCTGGGGCTGAAACCCCGACTCCGCAACCGCGAGATAGATCAAATCCTGTGGCACACCCTGGTCGCGCAGGTTCTTCGAAATCATCTCTTTGTACTTGCCAGCCCGTTCCAGCGAGCGCAGCAGATGCGCGTGACCAGCAGGAGAATTCGAGAAGTAGCTGATAAATCCTGCCACGTAGTCATTCACCACCAGAGGAAAGTCGGACTGCGTCGTCTTCAACTCGGCCGTCACCTTCGCCGTCAATGCAGCGTTCGCCGGAAATGTAACCTCGTTCGCAGCATCCAGCGGAGCGGCTTCGAGCACCGGCGAAAATCCATTGCCTTGCTTGAGTGCCGTCATCTCCAAAGAGTTCACGGCATTCAACAGATGATCGAACTCATCGGCCAGCTGCGGGTCTGTCTTCAAATCCATACCGCTGGTCAGCATCAAATCAACGGCAGAGTCGAAGTCAAGCCGCGCCGCATCCAGATGCCCAGCGCGATAGTTATCCACGCCGCTGCGATACGCCGCCTCTGCTTTGTTGATGAGTTGCTGTACCTTGGCAGCCTTCGCTGCAGCATCGGCAGCAGCCTGCGTCGGGGGCGCCACTGTTTGGCCGGTCTGCCCGGCGCTCCCACTACTTGGCCCTGCTGCGATCGCAGGCGCTGTCGCCTGTGCTGGCGCCTTGCCCGGTGCGGCTGCCTTCTCCTGCGGACAACCAGCAAGCATCACTAGAGGTGCACAGCTCACCACCAGCGCCCACCGCCGCACCTCTAAAAGTAATCGAGCCATCGTCCCTGCTCATTGTAAGACGCCCAACACATAAATGCGCTATCACACAATCGTTCGCAAGCATCGGCATGCAAGCACGCGTGCCCGTCCAGCTACCGCGGCGTGGGTACCATGGCGATGGCAACATCCATGGCGTCACGATACTAACCAAGCACAACCTCCGCCGCTGCAATACACGCTCATAGCGTTCCTGGGAAACGCATAGCTGAAAAAGATTTGCCATCACATCATTGCAACCATTCGGTCACATCAGAAGCGCAGCACCGGGCCGGGCTCTCCTGCCGGCCCACTCCCTCTTGTCATCGCACGAGTGTTAACATGAATACTGAGGCCACCCAGCTACAAAATGGATCCAAGTCACATCCGCAACTTCGCGATCATCGCGCACATCGACCACGGCAAGTCCACCCTCTCCGACCGCCTCCTCGAACTCACCGGTTCGCTGACGGCGCGCGAGATGCAGGCCCAGGTGCTCGACGCCATGGACCTCGAGCGCGAGCGCGGCATCACCATCAAGGCGCACACCGTCCGCATGATGTACAAGGCGCACGACGGCGACACCTATCAGCTCAACCTCATCGACACCCCTGGCCATGTCGATTTCTCCTACGAAGTCTCACGCTCCCTCGCGTCCTGCGAAGGCGCGCTCCTCGTCGTCGATGCCTCGCAGGGTGTCGAAGCCCAGACCCTCGCCAACGCCTACCTCGCCATCTCGAACGGCCTTGAGATCATCCCCATCATCAACAAAATCGATCTCCCCAGCGCCGACATAGAGCGCACCAAAGAGATGATCGAAAAATCCGTGGGTCTCCCTGTAGACGACGCAATCGCCGTCTCCGCAAAGACGGGCCTTAACGTAGCCAGCATCCTCGAAGCCGTCGTCACACTGCTACCGCCGCCGCAGGGCGACCCCGAAGCCCCGCTCCAGGCCCTTATCTTCGACAGCTGGTTCGATCCCTACAGAGGAGTCATCGTCCTCGCGCGCATTATCAACGGCAAGCTGCGTCAGGGCATGAAGATCAAAGTCATGTCTAACGGCAAGGTCTTCGACGTCGAGAGCATGGGCGTCATGACCCCGAAGCCTGTCGCAATCGCCGAACTCACGGCAGGTGAAGTAGGCTTCTTCGTTGCAACGATTAAGAATGTAGCCGACACCAAGGTCGGCGACACCATCACGTCTGTCGAGAACCCCTGCGCCGAAGCCCTCCCGGGCTTCGAAGACATCAAGAGCATGGTCTTCGCCGGCCTCTACACCGTCGACTCGCACGAACACGCCATGCTCCGCGACGCCCTCGAAAAGCTTCGCCTCAACGACGCGTCTTTCTCCTTTGAGCCCGAGTCCTCCGTCGCCCTCGGCTTCGGCTTCCGCTGCGGCTTCCTCGGTCTGCTCCATCTCGAAATCATTCAGGAACGCCTCGAGCGCGAGTACAACCTCGACCTCATCACCACCGCCCCCGGCGTCCGCTACAAGATCACGCTCACCGACGGCTCCGTCATCGAGGTAGACAATCCCTCACGCTGGCCCGACCCCTCCGAGATCGAGACCGTCGAAGAACCTGTCATCATCGCCAAAATCCTCACCAACGAAGAGTACGTCGGCGGCATTCTTAAACTCGTCGAAGACAAGCGCGGACGTCAGAAAAACTTTGAGTACGTCAGCGAGACGCGAGTCATGCTCACCTACGAGCTTCCACTGAATGAAATAGTTTTGGATTTCTACGATCGCCTCAAATCCGTCTCCCGCGGTTATGCCTCACTCGACTATGTCCTTGCAGGCACCTGGATCTCTCCCATGGTCAAGATGGACATCCTCATCGGTGGCGATCCCGTCGATGCGCTCTCCATCATCGTGCATCGCGACTTCGCCTACGATCGTGGCAAGGCTCTCGTCTCCAAGATGCGCGAACTCATCCCGCGCCAGATGTTCGAGGTCGCCATTCAGGCCGCCATCGGCAGCAAGATCATCGCTCGCGAGACAGTCACCGCCATCCGCAAAAACGTCATCGCCAAATGTTACGGTGGTGACATAAGCCGTAAGCGCAAACTGCTCGAAAAGCAAAAAGAAGGCAAGAAGCGCATGAAGCGAATCGGCAAGGTCGACATCCCGCAGGAGGCCTTCCTCGCGGTTCTCAAAGTAGGCGAGGAATAATCATCTAAATTTTTGCAGGACGCGGGAGGATGCCGTTTTCCCGACGCAAATATCTCGCCGAAAAGACGTCTTCCCGCCATCATCTGTGCCCGTATCCCCCAACTTCCTATCGTTCGGAGCGCGAATTGTAACCTTGTAGTAACGCTGATCTGTGGAAACCCTTGAAACAGCTATACTTGCCGGGAGCCAGCGGGGAAGAGGAGTTAGAATGTACGCTTCTCCTCGCCAACTCCAATATTTCCATGCAGTTAGACCGCTAGCATTTTGACGGCTCATTGAACGAAAACCAGCAATCAGCCGCCTCTGGGCCGTTCTCTTGACCTGCGATCCACAAGTTTTTCCACAGCTGCAGGCCGAGACGCACGCTAATCGCACCACAAAGGGGAAGAAGAGGCCGGTGAGCCTCATCTTCCCCTTTCGGCAGAAATCGCGTGATCGAAAGCTACTGCTTCGGTGCGGCTGGCTTTGGAGCCGTCGTCGAAGGACGAGGACGAGCCGCCGCAGGCGCGGACGGTGCAGACGGCACCGGCGCAGCGACACCGGACGAGGTGTTGTATGCCGTCACCACAGCCTGCGTTACATCTGTGCTCTGATTCGCCCACATTACGTTGCTCTGCTGGCTGCTGACATCGAGCAGCAGCGTAAAACCGTTGTCGCTGACGTACTTCTTCAACGTCACAGAGACCTTCGCCGCGACCTTGCCATAGGCTTCCTGTAAATCGGTATTGTAAGCAGTCTGCGCATCCTCGGCATCATGGTTCAGGCGCTTCTCTTTGGCATCGATCTCTTTCATCTTGGCCGCACGATCTGCGTCGGACAGCGTAGCCGGTGCGCCCTGCAGTTGCTTCTTCAGCGCATCAACCTCATGCGAGAGGCCGTCGATCTGGTCCTTCTTCGGCTTGTACTTCGTTTGAATATCCTGCACAGCCTTCTGGCCTTCATTCGTGGCGAAGACGGCCTGTTCAAAGGCAACCAGCGCAATCTTTGCGGGAATGGCCTGTGGCGTTACAGGGGCCGGTGCAGCGGGCTCAGTTGCAGGCGGGGGAGCCGGGGCTGGTGCAGGTGTCTGGGCCATCCCGGCTGTAGTCATCAATCCCGCGCCAAGCACGGAGATAAGAACAAAAGTGCGATTCATACGGTCTGTGGTACTCCTTCAAGAGATCGTTACAACTCAAATTGATTTTGTTTGCGCCAGCATTGCTTATGCGATTCCTAAGGCATAAGGGGCTTGCATGCAAATAATTCACTGCAGCCGGAAAGTTACGGCCAATCGATGCAGTTTTACTGCTTTGGCGTTTGCGGTTTCGGAGGTGTCGTCGTCGACGGACGCGGACGTGTCGCCGAAGGTGCCGAAGGCACAGCAGGCGCCGCAACTCCCGACGAGGCATTGTAGGCATCCACAATAGCCTGAGAGATGTCGGTCGTACCCGGCTGAGTCCAAAGCACCGAAAGTCCGCCCTGCTGGCCGGTGTTATCTAACAGCATGGTGTAGCCGTTGTCTTGCACGTACTTGATCACAATGGGACCAAGCTTCTTCGCAACCGCACCGAGCGTCTCCTGCAACTCAGCATTGAAGGCGGCCGTGGCGTCATCGCCATCGCGCTGCAGCTGCTTCTGCTTCGTGTCGATCGTCCTCGCCCGCGAGGCTCGTTCTTCGTCACTCATCGTCGTCGTCGCACTCTGCAGCTGCTTGGTTAGCGACTCGATCTCGGTCTGCAAAGCCTGGAGCTGGTTCTTCTGCGGCTCATACTTCTTCTGCAACGCCTGAAGCGAGCGTTGACCCTCGTTCGTCGCAGCAGTGGCCTGTTCATATTCGATCACGGCAATCTTCGCCGGAACGACCTGGAGAGCTACCGGAGCATGGGCTGCGGCGGGCGCAGTAGCAGGGGCGGTTGCCGGTGCAGTAGAGGGTGCGGTTGCCGGTGGTGGTGAACCAGCAGTCTGGGCCACTCCAGCAGCGGACGTCATTCCCGCAGCAAGAGCGGTGACAAGTGCAACAGTACGATTCATGCGGTGTGTGGTACTCCTTCGGGGATTGTCCTGACTCATCCGGCCTTAGGCGCACCATCGCGTGCCTTCTCAGCCGTTCCCTGCATATCCTTTGACGGACGCACTCTTCGAGAGGGCACGCCCACCATATAGCTCGATCCACCCGATTCCCATACCGGCAAATCGGCAGCAAACGAGAGAGCTGCCGGAACACATCAGATTATAGGACCCCGTCCGCCAAGGGTCAATCCAGAGGCCCACCTCCCAAATTACGGAGCGCTTCCCTGGAAGTCTCCTGTTTTTTAAAACCCCCATCCGGCAAGTAGCTGAATTTGGCCCGGAAAACGCCCAAATCATTTGGCGATTGGATTGCTCTTCATCAAAGGACAGCACGCTGGCAGAGATCCGGAGTGTGTCGTTAGTATTCCCCCGGCTCGAAAAGAAGCTGCATCCAAGCGATGGTGTAGCCAGCCCGGAGTTCTACTTCCCTCATCGGAAGGCTTTCAGGAGGCCAGTGACTGGCCATCAAAGCAGAAGGGCCGCTTCCACCGAAGCGGCCCTTCCTGTCCAAAAAGCATCTCATGATAGGAGTAACCGGGAAGTCGTAGAAGAGAGTTCTTGCCAATCGCTCTCTTTGCGAGTACCCTAAGAATTGCCTTGTGAACCGGCTGTGGGTGCCGATCGCTGTGTGGGTTGCCAGAACGTTTCCTGTTAGGTACATTTGGGCAGCAAAAGACACAGGATTACAGTGGACCGAATTTGTCGGACTCTGTCGCAAACAGGTAGAGGGTGAAAATTAAGGTTCGCCGCTGTCAGGCGTTCGGGCTGCGTGTAGCCGGTAAATTACTGGCTCGATCGCAGCCAATAGCAATAGAAGACGTCCGTTCGAGTACAACTTGAGACCGTTTCATCCGACGCTGCAATACCGGTTTGGTTCATCCTCCGTGGTTTACACGGGGACGAAAAGCCCATTGCGCGTGGGAGAGTGAACCGCTAATTGCGATCTAGAGCAATAGGAAGTGGAAGCATGACTTCAGAGCAGAATGTACCCGAGGTGGAGTCCCACCAGGGTTCGACAATGTCACCCGGCCAGCAGGACGGGGAGGCGCAATTCACACCGCAGCAGAACGTGCAGCATGGCATGGGGCAGTCTAAAAGCAGCCGCCGTCGTCGCCGCAAGCGCAAGAACAAAGGCGCCGACGCCCAGCAAGCCGCACAATCCGGTGGTGACCAGTCCATCGCGTCCATCCAGGGCTCAGCAGGCTCAGCGGGATCAGCCGGTTCAGCCGCCCCCCAGTCCCAGCCACAGACCTTTCAGGCCGGTGCCGGTCAACAGCAGAACAGCTCCTCCGGTGGTGGCGGCAAACGCTGGAAGAAGAAGTTCCGCGACCGCGACCGCCAGCGCTCTCAGGAGAATCCCGGCAACGTCGCCAGCGGAAGCAATGGCGGGTACAGCAACAATGGCGGCGGATACCGCGACCGCGACACCCATCAGCCGGGCAACAGCAGCGGCGGCTTCAAGCGCAAAGGCGGCAAGCAGCAGCAACGCGGCCCACGCAGCTTCGTCGGTCCCATGGATCACAGCTATCGCGCCGTCAACGGAAACTTCGCCGACACCCCGCCCTCCACGATAGACTCCCACAACGGCAACTACCAGGGCCGCAGCAACGGTCACGGCGGTGCGCGCTACCAGAGCGACTCCCAGCCCATCGACTACTCGCAGGGCCGCCCTATTCCCATTCCAGAGGACGCACCCACCAAGATCTTCTTCTTCATCGAAGATCTCTTCTTTATCGCGAAGATTCAGGAGACCGCGCGCAAGCTAGGAGTCAAGGTGGCCTTCGTAAAGAACGAGAAGGACGCCATCGCGGCTCTCACCGCCGGCGAAGAAGAGGATCGCCCAGGCCTCATCGTCTTCGACCTCAACAACGCCAACGCCAAGCCCCTCACGCTGATTCCCAAGCTCAAGGCCAAGCTCAAGCGCAGCACCTCCATCGTCGGTTTCCTGTCCCATCTACAGGGAGACTTGAAGGCCAAGGCTGTCGAAGCGGGTTGCGACACGGTCATGCCGCGCGCCGCCTTCTCGCAGAATCTGCCCAACCTCCTCCGCCGCTACGGCATGGAAGAGGAAGAAGAGCCGAACTACAACCAGTGAGCTAGAACCAGTAAAGATCGCCTCTGCCGCGACACCGAAATTCGAACGCGAAATCCGAAGATGAAGGCCCGATAGAAACTTTATCGGCCTTTTTATTTTTAAGAGCAATTTATGCGCCCCCTTCAGCAAACCCAACGCAAAGGCCGCAAAGCTAAGGGCGCAAAGACCGCCATGGCACCCTTAGCGCCCTTAGCGAAACCTTAGCGTCCTTTGCGTTCGCCTTTCAAAACCGATTCACCCGCCGATAAGTCCCATCCCGCAGGTTGCACCACATTAAAGTTCAGCAGAAGCCCGTCGCCTCGACGATCGCAGATCTACCCCGGAGGCCAGTTCATGTGTCTGCCGCCGAGAAGGTGCAAATGCAGGTGGTTCACCGTCTGCCCGCCATCGTCGCCAGTGTTCACGACGATCCGGTAACCCTTATCCAGCTTCTCTTTGCGCGCGATCTCAGCCGAAGCCGCCATCAGATGACCCATCAACGCAGTATCTTCCGCCAGCGCCTTCGCCGTTGAGCCAATGTGCTGCTTGGGAATGATCAATAGGTGCGTAGGCGCCTGTGGATTGATGTCGGGGAAGCCGATGCAGCATTCGTCTTCATACACGCGGTTAGCTGGTATGGTTCCGGAGACGATCTTGCAAAACAGACAATCGGGAGATAGAAGGGGAGGGCTCGATTTTATCTTCATAATCAAAAGTACTTCGGATGCTGGCCCTCTGCCCAGGGGTTGTAAGCCGCGGCAAACGCCGCACGGTCTGCAGTTGAGGGGTGGCTTGAAGTCCAGAAGTCGACAAAGGGATGCGGCGTAGGATCGTCGAGAGAGGTCTCGCCAAGTCGCTGAAACCCACGCTGTACCGTAGTTTGCGGATCGGCAACGATGCCGTGAATAGCCTCCTGCCCATATACATCGGCGGCATGTTCGATCGACCGGCTGAATGCGTTGTCAATCGGTTCGGAGAAGAAGTTTAGAGCATTCAGCACCAGCGCCAGCACCGCCACGAAGGCCCAGTCGTTCTGCGAGCGGATACGCCACCGCCCCCCATATCGGCTGAGCAGCCACTGCGTTATCTTCTGCCCCAGAAAGAACGCAAGCAGCAGCAGCGCGGCGGTGAACAGGAGCCCGAGCACAATGTGATGCAACGCATAATGCCCCAGCTCATGCCCGAAGATGCCGGATAGCTCGTCCGGAGCCGCCGCCGCGATCGTCGTGTCCCACAGCACCAGCCGCTTCGAAGGCCCGAACCCCGTCACATACGCGTTCAGGCTCGTCACCTTCTGGCTCGCCTGCATGAAGAACATTCTGTCCGGTGGCATGCTCACGCCGCTTCGAGCCACCACCTTCTCCAACTGCTGCACCAGCGCTGGATTGCGCTGTTGGAGCGGCTCGAACTTGTTGAACAGCGGATCGACCAGAATCGGCGAAACAAAGACCCCAAACAACACCCCCGCCATCGTCGGGATCCAGAACCAAATCCACCAATGCTTCGGCGACTTGCGAATTACCCAGAACAGCACCATCGCCAGCAGCGAGCCAACGAACCACGTCAGCAGAAAACCCTTCGCCTGGTCCCAAAGCCAACTCCCCCACCCCTGCACCGACAAACCATACGCCAAAGCAACATGGTGTCCATACACTCGCAACGGAGCATTCAACAGCGTAATCGCCAGCAGAAAAAGAAAGACAAAGACAAAGCCCTGCACCCATCGGTTCTTCGTCAGGTTCCCCGCAACATTGCGTATACGTGCCGGCACACCCAGCGCAAGCAGCAGCACCAATTGCAGAATCCCCCACCCCTCACCCACAAAATGCAGCGCCGTCCGCGCCCGAAACAGCTCTTGAGCCGACTTCAGTTTGTCAGGGGGCAGCGTATAGGCCCTTCGATCCACCGCAGCCTGCCTTAGAGCCAGCGCCTCAGTCGGGGTCGTCCCCTGCGCCCGCACCAGCGTTATCATCAGCGCGAAGAGAGCGACCACCAAAAGCAGAACAGCACGAAAACTCATCAACAAAGGCCCCAAAAGCTATGAAGCCAGTGTGCACGATTCGCTGCGAGAGCGCAAAGCCTCTCCCACGCGCGAGGGGCCGCTATCGATCCAATGCGCTTCCCGCCGACTCCGCTCCCACCTCCAACCCGAAGCGCGACAGCTCGCGCTTCTGCAGGTTGTAGTCAATAAAGAAGCCACAATACCGGCCCGGCGCGCGTTGCCCAGGCTGCGCAGAGGATCTTTGACCGGCGGCCTTTCCTCGTCGCCTGCGCCCAGCATCTTTTCGATCTCCGCCAGCGGCACTCCGCGCGCAATCATCGCTATGCGTTCTTCCGACTTCATCCGGCGCTTGTGCCCGTCTAACCAGATACCAGAAACAATCGCCACAATAGCAACCAGACAACCCGCAACGGGAATAACAAACGGACTAAATATAAAATTCATAGCACTACCTCCTCTTTCTGCCCGCGTTAGACCGGCCCACCCTTGCAAAGTTTCACTGGCACGCATGAAACTTTAGGCGCACTCTATGGTCTAACCCTGCTTGCACGCCGATCTCACCTTCGAGCAAGTGGTACGCGACCATCAGGACATGGTCTTCCGCACCCTCCTGCGCCTCACCGGCAGCCGCGAGCACCTCGACGATCTCGCCCAGGACGTCTTCCTCCGCCTCTACCGCGCCCTCCCCAGCTTCCGCGGCGAAGCCCTCATCACCACCTACCTCTATCGCATTGCCGTCAACGTCGCTCAGGACGAGTGGAAGCGCCGCCGCCGCGACCGCGACACCCACATCTCCCTCTCCGACGACACCTCCGGCTGGGAAGAACGCCTCGCCCACCCTGACCGCAACGCCGAGCAGCAACTTGAAGAACGCGAGTTCCAGCAATCCGTCGAAGAACAGCTCCAGCGCCTCAGCCACATCGAGCGAACCATCCTCGTCCTCTATCATCAGGAAGAGCGCACCTACGAGCAGATTGCCTACGCACTCGGCATGCCCATCGGAACCGTGCGAACCCATCTGCACCGCGGCCGCAAAAAGTTACGCGAAGCCCTTCAGCAACGTCAAACACAAGAAAGGAGAGCGACATGCACGACGAACCACTAAACCCCGAAGACCTGTCGCAATCCGCGACGGAGCATGCGACGGAGCATCTGGACCAACGCACCGTCCGCGCCCTCGAAACCGCGCCCCAGCCACAGATCCCCGCCGACTTCGCCGCCCGCGTGGCCAGCCGACTCCCCGCCAGGCGTCCCGTCTCGCTTACCCCTACCCATTATGGCCAGAACGCAATGCTGGTCGGCATAGGGGTCACCCTCGTGGCTCTGGTGGTCCTCGCCCTGCACTCGACAGGCCACGCCACCTTCGGACTTCTGGAGTCGCTCCTCTTCGCCCAGTTCATCGCTCTCGCCCTATGGCTCACGGTCTGGCGTTACGGTTTGCGCTAGCCCCCTGTCAACTTAACCCCGACTCGTCATCAACTTAACCCAGACTCGCCCGTCCAATCATCAGCCTTCTGCAACGAAAGCCGTACCGCGTCGCCCGGATCGGCGGCACTTCCGATACACTCGGCAACAGGCGTATTTTGCAGGCGAAACGAGTTCCAGTTCCCATGAAGAGACAAAGAGTGGCAGTTGCCGGCGTCGGTTTTGCCGGTCTGATAGTTGTGGCGATGACCTCCGTCAGCCACATCGCGGCAGCGGCAACCACAAAGCCCGAACCAACCCCCGCATCCGTCCTGATCGACGCCATGGAGTCCGAGCTGCATCGCGCCATGGGCTCCCTCGGCAATACGGCCACCGACAATACCCAGCAGCCCAAGCCCTACTTCCTCAGCTACGCCGTCGCCGATAGTGACAGCATCATCATGTCAGCGCAGTTTGGCGCCATCACCACTTCCAACGAAAACCGCCGCCGCATCGCCGACGTGCAGGTCCGTCTCGGCACCGCCGCAGAAGACAACACTCACGGCGACCATCGCAACAGCGCCCTCACCACAGTCCCGCTCCCCCTCACCGACGACGGCGAAGCCCTCGCGCGCAGCCTCTGGTTCGCCACCAACCGCGGTTACGCCAAAGCGCTCGACAGCTACATGAAGGTCAGGACCGAGCAGCAGGTTCGTGCCAAAGAAGAGGACGGTTCCCCAGACTTCTCCACCGAAAAGCCCGCGACAGAGCTGCTTCCGTTGCCGCCCCCTCTGGTCGTCGACCGCGCCGCCTGGCAGGATCGCCTGCGCGAACTCTCCGGCCTCTTCAAGCAGTACCCCGACGTCTTCTTCAACAACGTCGCGCTCGAGGCCTCCACCGAGACCGACTACTTCGTCTCCTCCGAGGGCGGAAAAGTCGCCACGCCCAACCACGTCGCCCGCCTGGTCATCGTCGCCCGCACCCGTGCCGCCGACGGCATGGACCTCTTCCGCGCCGAGACCTTCGAGGCCGACGACGTCGGGCACCTACCGGACCAGAAGACCCTCACCGAAAAGACCATCGCCATGGCCAAGAACCTTGAAGCGCTCCGCGAAGCCCCGGTCACCGAGCCCTTCAACGGCCCCGCCATCCTCAGCGGCCGCGCCTCCGCCGTCTTCTTCCACGAGGTCCTCGGCCACCGTCTCGAAGGCCAGCGCCAGCGTGGCGACGACGAGGGCCAGACCTTCACCAAACTTCTCGGCAAACAGATCCTTCCCACCTTTCTCAGTGTCTCCGACGACCCCACCCTCGCCAGCTTCGACGGCGTCTCCCTTAGCGGCCACTACAGTTATGACGATGAGGGCCAGCCCGCACGTCGCGTCGACCTCATCAAGAACGGCGTCCTCGACACCTTCCTCATGTCGCGCCTTCCCATCGCCAGCTTCTCCACCTCGAACGGCCACGGCCGTTCCGAGACCGGTCACATGCCCACCGGCCGCCAGGGCAACCTCATCGTCACCTCTACCAAAACCCTCAAGGACGCTGAACTCCGCGAGATGCTCAAAGCCGAAGCAAAAAAACAAGGCAAAGCCTACGGTCTCTACTTTGAGGACATCTCCTCAGGCTTCGCCGTCACCACCCGCCGCTCGCCCCAGGCCTTCCAGGTCATCCCACTGGTCGTCTACCGCGTCTATGTCGATGGCCGCCCCGACGAACTCGTTCGAGGCGTCAGCATCGTAGGCACCCCACAGGCCGCGCTCAATCGCATCCTGGCCACCAACGACAAACAGGACATCTTCAACGGCATCTGCGGCGCCGAATCCGGCAGCATCCCGGTCAGCGCAGTCGCCCCCGCCATGTTAGTCAGCGAAATCGAAACCCAACGACAAGCCCAGGGAACAGCCCGTCCACCCATCCTCCCGCCCCCAGGTGCACTAACAACCGGCGGAAAGGGTAGCCAATAATGAATTTATTCCACAAAGAGTTACAAATACCCAAGCTTCTCCATGCAGCCCTCTGGTCCGCGATCTTATTTAGCACAACCATAGTTACAAATAGGGCTGCCGCCGAATCAACCTCGCAGGGAAACGACCCGCTTCTCCACGCGATGCAACAGGAACTCGACCGCGAGAAGGCTCTCATGCTTCCCGGTATGCAGCGGCCCTACTTCATCGAGTACCGTCTCGACGACATCAACACCTACGAGGCCGTCGCTAACTACGGTGCGCTCACCCAGGAAGTTTCCAACCACCAGCGCATCGTCCGCGTCACCGTCCGCATCGGCGACTACGCCGTCGACAGCAGCAGCACCCGCGGCGACGGCACCATTGAACTCGCGCCGACCGATGACAACCCCCTCGCGCTGCAGTACGCCCTCTGGACCGCGACCGACACAGCCTACAAAAACGCCCTCCGCGCCTTCTCCGCGAAACAAGCCGCGTTGAAGCAGTTCCAGTCTTCCCAGACCCAGCCGGATTTCGCGCAGGTCAAGCCCGTCGTGCAGGTATCTCCACTCGTCGCTCTCGATCTCGACCGCAACGAGTGGAAGCGACGCATCGTTGAAGCCAGCGGCCTCTTCGCCTCCGACCCCGACCTGCGCTCCTTCGACGAGAACGTCCAGTACTCCATCGCGAACATCCGCGGCATCGCCCTCAACCGCTATCTCATCAACACCGAGGGCACTGTGGTCCGCGAAGGCTACACCGGCTATAACGGGGCCATCAGCGTCGGCGGCCAGGCAGCCGATGGCATGCGCCTCAGCCGCGATAACGGCACCGTCGCTACCACAGCGAAAGAACTCGAGAGCGCCTCCGCATTTCGCAAACGCGCCATCGACGACCTCAAGAGCTTCGAGGAACTGCGCAATGCTCCCGTCGTTTCGGCCGACGACTACCACGGCCCCGTCCTCGTCAGTGGAGACGTCGCCGCCGACATCTTCACCCGCCTCTTCGTCCCCAACGTCGAAGCCGACCGCCCCGAGATGGGCACCACGGCCCGCACCACCGGCGCCTACTCCTCCAGTTACAAATCGCGTGTCCTTCCTGAAATGGTCAGCGTCACCGACGACCCGCTGCAAACAAAATTCAATGGCAAAGCGCTCCTCGGCGCCTACACCATCGATGACGAGGGTGTGCCGGCACAATCGGTCGACATCGTTGTCCACGGCAAACTCGAAAACTTCCTCATAGGCCGGGAACCCGTCAAGGACTTCGCCGCCTCCAACGGCCACGGACGCGCCGCCCCCGCACAAGCCGCCCACTCGCGCTCCGGCGTCGTCCTCGTCAAGGCTGATCAGCCTCTATCGAAGGAGGAGCTCAACAAGCGCCTGCTCGCCATGGCAAAAGAGCAAAACAAAGACGTCTACGCCGTTGAAACCCTGGGCGGCGAACTCATTCCTCGACTGCTCTACCGCGTCCATGCCGATGGCACCCGCCAACTCGTTCGCGGAGCTGTCTTCGATGAACTCGACAACCGAAGCCTGCGCTCCGGCATCGTCGCCGTCGGCAACGACCCCTACGTCTCAAACTCGCTCGGCGTCATCCCACAAACCATCATCGCCCCCAGCATGCTCTTTGAGGACATCGGCGTAAAGCGCGCCACCGTCGAACAGCAGAAGCTCCCTTACTACGCACCACCCGCGCTGCCGTCAAAATAAAAAGTTGAAGGAATAATTCGTCATCCCGACCGGAGCGCAGCGGAGTGGAGGGATCTGCTGTTTGTGTGGGTCAGCACTCATGCGACGCGCCGCGATGATGCACTAGACTAATTCCTGTTGTCCTCTAAATTCAGAGGTTTCGATAATGACGCTTGCAGTGCTTTTGTGTGTTGCGATTGCCCTTTTTGTCTTGGTCGCCAACTTGCGTGGGCGGTCGAAGACTAAAGATGAATTAGCCGATACAAAAAGACCCCCAGTATCTCCGCCCACTGGTGAACTCACCCACTTTCAAGAGATAGTTCCCAAAAAAGATGTTCTATCCCCCAAGTCCAGCCAGCCATTTAGAGGGTGGAAGTGGAGGACAATTGGGTTCATGGACGTCGAGACCACCGGGCTAACTGGTCACGACCGTGTAGTGACGCTCGCCGTAATCCTGCTAGAAGTTCCAACCGTGAATGAGGGCGAGAGTCAAGTCGAGATCACGATTAGTGCGATTCACCGAATCTACAACCCAGGTCGAGACTGTGACTTGGTGGCGTCCAGGATTCACGGTCACAGTGATTGGAAGCTGCAGCATCAACCATTCTTCATTGAAGAGGCAGAGGAGGTCAGCGAATATATCGGTAGAGCTGATCTGGTGGTCTGTCACAACGCCGAGTTCGATCTACGCTTTGTGAATCGTGAGTTTGCCAAGGCTTCGATGCCGCCCATCGCAGCCCAGTCTTTCTGCACGATGGAAGGATATCGACGAAAATATGGGGGTTTGGCGAGTCTCGACAATGTCATCCGACAACTGGGGCTGAAACGCGAGACGGGAAACACGGAGCACTCGAAGACGTATGGCTCACTATGAACGTCTTCTTCGTCCTACATGACACAAGGGCGGGTTGGCCGTTCTCCACCATAGGAGAAGAGCAACGTATGTTGCAGAACCTCAGAGAGGTGCCCCCGATGCCCTTGGGCAAACTCCCCCAACGCAAGCGACGGCCAAGGGCGAAGGTGCGGCAGCCAACTGTTCCCGGCGATGCGTAAGATGCGCGATGTTCAATGTCAGATGGGTGTTATGGTAGCGAAAAACGCACCCACAAGGCCAAACGCGTCATCACTTGACACCCCGGCACAATGTCCTAATCCGTTCGAATCAAATAAGGCTCAGCCGCCGGGTCCTTCGGATGAATGCCATCAGCCACCTCGGTCGCATTCTTCTTATCCGGAAACTTCGGATTGACCCGCACCCAATACCCAGTCGGCCCGGGAAACTCAATCACCTTAGCCGTCGTGTAGCGACGTAGCAAATCCTGCTTCAGTTTCACCGCATCCGACTCTCGCGCGAACGCACCGATCTGCACACACCATCGCCCACCCGGATATGCATTCACGCGTGCCGGCGCGGCAAACGCCTCCACCCTCACCTTTGCCACTCCCGCGCGATAGACCCCGGTAGCCTTCGCCGCAGCCAGTGACAGGCCGATAATCCGTCCCCGCACAAAAGGCCCCCGGTCCGTAATCTTCACCACGGCCGATTCGTTGTTCGTCAAATTCGTCACCCGCACCATCGTCCCCAGCGGCAGCGTCAGGTGCGCGGCGGTCATTGCATTCTGGTCGTACACGGTGCCGTCTGCGCCCTTGCGTCC
>WNFD01005170.1_pt1 | contig 19887 bp, 15 predicted proteins | sample 5400491 | NCBI WGS metagenome assembly WNFD01 (sample SAMN13153343, study PRJNA577476) | soil metagenome | isolation source: 120 cm saprolite under Douglas fir tree site 2 hole 2 replicate 2 | place: USA:California | collected 2015-04-18
CTTGAGGCGCGCTACCCCACTCTTTCGCCGGAGCCCGGTGCGTGCTCGTGGGCGGTGCTGCCGCTGCTCGTAGACAGTCTTGTCCTCGGCGCGATCGGCTGGAGCTTTCCTGGGCTCGGCTTCACCGCGGCCCAGCGCAGCGGCCTGCGCAGTCTCGCCCGAGCCGGCGGCGAAGCGCTGTACCGCGCCGGAGTCTTCGACGCCGAACGGCGCGCTCGGGCGGATGCGGAAATCGCCCGGTACGACCTCGCGGGGCAGGTTGCGACGCTCGAGGAAGAGCGAGCCGTACTCACAAACACCAATTCGAGGCGCGATGCTGAGGCCGATTGGTCTGCGCGCCGCGACGCTTTGATTGGCGACGTCAACGCGTTGCTGGACTCGACGATCGACCCCGTGCCTGCCCTGGAAGGGGTCGCGCGCCTTAGCGTGCCCCTGCTGGGAGACTGGTGTGCAATCGATGTCCTGACTGAGGACGGTCAACCTCAGCGCGTGACGGAGGTGCACGTCGACCCCGCGAAAGAGAGCGCGTTGCGGTCTGGCCGGCCCGCGTGGGGCTCGTTCGGCCGTCGACTTCCGCGTTCACTGCGCGAAGGAAAGGTGATTCACCTGACTGGCTTGAAGGAGCGTACGCGCGGGTTGGGCAGCCTCAGCATCCGCCACGTGCGTTTGCTCGAGCAGGCTGGGCTGAATCGCCTGGTCGTCGTGCCACTGAGCGTGCGCGGACAGACCGTCGGCGCGCTGTCATTCGGTGCGGAGGATGCGGAGCGGGGCTTCAGCGAAACGGAGCTGGCGTTGGCATATCGGCTTGGGCGCCGGTGCGCCGCGGCAATCGACTACTCCCGCGTGTACGCGTTGGCGCAGCAGGCGATGCAGGATCGCGAAGACTTCGTCGCGGCAACGTCGCACGAGCTGCGGACTCCGCTCAGCCACATCAAAGGATTTGTGAGCACACTGCGGACGAAGCACATGGAGTGGGACGCCGAGACGCGCGACGATTTCCTGGCGGAGATCGAACGCGAAGCGGATCGACTGGCGCGCCTGGTGGAAAATCTGCTCGACATGTCGCGCATCGACTCCGGGGGACTCGACCCGGCAGCCAGGAGCGCCGTCGCGCCAGCGGCGTTGGTCGTAGCTGGCGTCGATCGTGTCGGCGGGTCGCTGGGCGATCACGGGCTCGACATTCAGCTGGCGGAGGACCTTCCGGCCGTGTGGGCGGATGCGTCCCAGGTGGAGCGGGTCATTGCCAACCTGTTGGACAACGCCGCCAAGTATTCGCCGCCCGGCCAGCCGATCAGCATCATCGGCCGACTCATCGGCGACATGGTGGGTGTGCGGATAGAGGACCGCGGTCTGGGGATTCCGCCCGAGCACGTCGAGCGGGTCTTCGAGCCGTTCTTCCGCGAGCCGACCGCCGGCTACCCGGCCAAACCGGGGACAGGGCTGGGGTTGGCGATCTGCCGCAGCATCGTCCGCGCGCAACAAGGGCGGATCTGGGCCGAGCAACGCGTTGGCGGCGGGGCGGCGTTCGTGTTCACGCTGCCCATCGCCGTGAACTCTTTGAAAGGGTAAGTCTGGCCATATGGGTACAACAATTCTCGTCGCCGACGACGAGGCCTCGATGCGCAAGTACATTTCCAGCAACCTGAAGGTCCGTGGGTACGACGTGATCGTCGCCGCCGACGGACTAGAAGCGCTCAAGCTGGCGGGTGAGCATCCGCTCGATCTGGTCTTATTGGATATTGGCATGCCGGGGCCGGATGGCACGCAGGTGCTCGCGGCGCTGCGCCGCGAGTCGCGCGTGCCTGTGATCATGGTGTCCGCGCGCGGGCGGGAGCAAGACAAGGTCCAGGCGCTCGACCTCGGGGCGGACGATTATTTGACGAAACCATTTGGGGTCGACGAGTTGATGGCACGCGTGCGGGTGAGCCTACGCCGCGCCGGCTCACTGCTGGACAGCTCGCTCGAGACGTATCGGCATCGGGAGCTGGAGGTAGATTTCTCCGCCCGTCAGGTACGCGTGAGCGGTCGCACCATCTCGATGACGCCCAAGCAGTACGCGGTGCTGGCGTACTTGGCCCGCAATGCTGGCAAAGTGCTGACGCATCGCCAGATACTGCAGACGGTGTGGGGCGGCGAGTACGGGGACGAAATTGACTATGTGTGGACGTACGTCCGCCGCATTCGCCGGCGGATCGAGCCCGAGCCGGCACAACCGCGCTTCCTGCTCACCGAGCCTGGGGTTGGCTACCGCATGCCAGGCTGACCAGGCCCCGCGCGCTCAACACTACATAGGCATGCGAACGGTCACGGTCGTTCCGTGGCCCTCGTCGCTCTGCACTGATACGCGACCGTCGTGCATCTTGACGGTCTGCCACACGCTCGCTAGACCAAGCCCGGTGCCGGTGATGGCCGCGACGTTGCTGCCGCGGCGGTACGGCGCGAATACAAACGGCAGGTCCGGCGCCGGAATGCCGACGCCCTGATCGGCCACGCGCAGGACAGTCCAACGTCCATCGGCGTCTTCTTCACACGCCAGGCTGACCTGCACGGTGCTGCCCGGCGGGCTGTACTTGATGGCATTGTTGAGGAGGTTCCCCAGCATCCGCTCGATGCGGTCCGCATCCCACGCGCCGGTCAATGTCGCCAGCGTTCTGTTCAGACGAATCGTGTGATGTCTGGCCAGCAGTTGATGTTCGGCCACAGAGCGCCGGACCAGATCTACCAGGTCCACCGTCCGTACGCGAGTCGATTGCTTATGGCGAGGGTGAGTGGTCTGGAGCAGGTCGGTCAGGGCCGACTCAATGCGATTGGACGCTGCGTCTATTGCTTCGAGCCGGGCGCGCAGCTCGGAGCGGGTTTGCGGATCGGCAATACCGTGCTCGAAACGGCGCATCTGGCGGGCCGTCCCCTTGATGTACGTGAGCGGCGACATCAGGTCGTGCACCGTTGTCGCGAGCGTTTCCTGGTTATCCTCAATGACTCCCTGGCACGCGCGGTACATCAAAGCGGCTTCGAGTGCGAGTGAGAAACGGCTAACCACGTCCTCCGCCAGGTCTAGCTGCCGGACGCCGTACTGTCGCGGACGAGCGGACAGAAAAACAGCCACCGCTTGCGTGCGCTGACGCTCTCGATCTACGACGGGTACCAGGAGCGCCGTCTTGAGACCCAGCTCGCGGAGAATAGGACTGGGTGAGCCGGTGTTGCCGAGCATATCAGCGGTTGTCACCTGTGACAGCACTGCTGCTTGGCGGCTCTGAGCAACATTGAGCACGCGCTCCCAGGCCGGGCCAACGCCGACGGCCAGACTCCGAAAATCGGTGGACTGGACTTGACCCTGGGGATTCAGGTGACGCTCTGTCACACCAATGACGCTTCGATCGTCAGCCAGCAAGCAGACCAGGCACGCCGTACCCAACGCTGGAACGCTCAGCTCGGCCATCCGTTGCATGGTTTCCTGGAGGTCAAGCGAGGCTCCAAAAGCCCGGCTGACGTCGGACAGAAACCTCGCCCGCGAGGCAGAGCAGCGCCTGGCGCTGTGGTTTTGCGCGAATGGTTTCGACGCCCTCGCTGTTGGCATGCGGATTAGAGGTTGAACAGCGGCCGTTTGCACATGCATAGTGCGGATTCCTCCCTGAGGGCAACGCGGGATAGCCGTGATCAGGAAACTGCCTTTCGACGGGACGAATCCTGACTGCTCACCGGACCCGCCTGGACACCCCCTGAACGGTGACGAGCGCTTGCTGGAAGTCGGGCGCGTTCAGGCCGCGTACAGGCTGCGTACAGGGCCGCGCGGCGCAGGGACTAGCTGCGGACAGGCCCAGCCTCCTACCTTGCCCAGCAAGCCCTGATGGAGGTCACGTACGGCGCATGTTGATGACCGAATCGGTAGATTGGCGCCCGCTTTCACCCCCCGTACCGCAACACAGGCATCGACGTGATTGGGTACGTGTCAACGTGAACTGCCTGATGTGCGGTCGACTGCTCGGCCACCTGCTCGGCACCACCCGGTCCGGGGCGAACGGAAACCGAACGGCCGGCCAGCCAATTGCGTATGTCGCGTATCGGTCGCTCGATTCCGACGGCCATGTCGTTCGGTTCACGCCGGCCTTGCGTTTTCGCTGCTCGACGTGCGGCGGGGCAGGGGCGCTCGACGAGCTCGATGTCTTCTCGACCTATGACGAGAAGCCAGTCGATGGCTCGTTGTGAGCACAAGTCCGCCGAGTTTCGTGTCTTGCCGCCAACTGGCGGGGCGACGGTCCGCCACTTGGCAGGTTGTTCCGCCCTCTGACTCGGGCCTAGAATGGCGGCCGAAAACACTCCAACCATGTCGATTGCCGCCATTCTAGGCCCGACAATCAAACGGAGTTCGGCCGCTGCAACGGTGTCGCATATCACTTTTCGGCCGAACTCCTAGCGTGAACTGGCCAAGGTTGGCGGGAAGGCTCGCAATGGATAGATTCGACACTGACTCACGACGAACCGCGTTAGTGGTGGACTACAACTCGTGGGACCGGGCGTTCGTAACGCGAGTACTCGACGGCCAGGGCTACGAGGTATTGGGTGCCTCAAATGGCGCCAGCGGGCTCCGACTCGCGCGGCAGCAGGCGTGTGACGTCATTCTTCTGGACCTCGTCTTGCCGGAAATACCGGGCGCGGAGTTCGTCCATGAGCTGAGGGCGGCGGAGATCACGCGTGAGATACCGGTCATCGTGCTGGGATCGACTCCCGAAGGATTGGAGTGCTCGACACAGGGCTGTGTGCCCAAGCCCCTCGACGAGCTCCGTGTGTTGAGTGAGGTTGTCCGGGTTCTAGATCATCCGCGCGAATCCTCGAGCGACCGCGCCGGTCGTCCCCTCGTGTTGGTCGCCAGTGAGAATACGGGTGTCGCCGCTGGCCTGGTCGACTACGTGCGCAGCAGTGGTTCGGTGGCATGTGTCGCGCGCAGCGAGCGAGGCTGCCTGCGCGTTGCAACAGCGGTGGGACCAGATGTCGTGCTCCTTGACGCCAGCCTACCGTCACGACTGGAAGGTTTGCTGCGTGCGCATCCCGTGTCAGGGTCGGCGAGCATCGTGCGGGTGTCGGAACATCTGACGAATCTCTGGTCACACCAGCGCGCCTAAAACGACTCAAAACCTCCCAGCGCCAGTCCGACGCGTGACCGCGACTAGACCGGCGCGTTACGCGTGCAGATCATATTGGCGGGGTTGTATAGAGCCAACACCAGGGTCGAGCGTTCTGCTCGACCAGAGCCCGGCCCAAGGCTATCGCCAGCCGGACGTGGCCTGTACCGAAAGTGAGCGAGGCATATGGTTAAGGCGATCTGGCAGGGTACCGACGATGAGTTGGCGCGACTCCACGGGGCCATTGCGCACTACTGCGATTGCGTTCCAGCCATGCTCGGTCTACCGGTGCAGACGTGCCCTGCGCACGCCATGCTCGATGAGCAGAGCGCCCTGGATCATTTGCTGTACGTGCTGCGCGTGCGGGGTTTGTTCGTGCGGCGCGAATTCTACGCAACGGCGGTGAGGTCTACCTAGAGACCGCCGCGGCGGCATGCGGCTGAGTGGCAGGGCGATGGTGAACCGCGCCCCGCCACCGGGGCGAGCGTCGGCCCAGATGCGCCCACCATGGGCGCTGACGATCGATAGGCAGATGGCCAGGCCCAGACCGCTACCTCCCTGGCCCGAGTCCCGGGCGCCCGGACTACGAAAAAATCCACGGAAGATCTGCGCGCGATCGCGCATGGAGATGCCTGGCCCGTCGTCTTCGACGCGCAGCACGAGCCAGCTGTCCTCTGCCTGCGCGGCCAGTCGAATGCGGGTCTCGCGCGGCGTGTACTTGAGCGCGTTGTGGAGCAGGTTGGCGATCACCCGTTCGATAGCTGGGCCGTCGACTTCGACCACCGGCAGGTCAGCCGGCACGTCGACGACAAGAGATCGTCCGTCCAGGAGCCCGCGTACGCGGTCAACACCACCTGCAACCAGGGCCTGCGGTTCGCAGGCTAAGCGCCGTGGCCGGACGCGCCGATTGGGCGGGCTCGAATGCTTCAGGAGCTCGTCGACCAGCTGGGTCAGGCGGTCCGTTTCACGCTCGATCTGGGCGAGAAACTCACCCCTGGTGGCCTCGTCCCACTCCATGTCAGGTCGCCGGAGCGTACTCACGAACCCCTTGATGTGACTCAGCGGCAGGCGCAACTCGTGCGCCATTACTGAGAGCAGGCGGACAGCTGAATTTATGTCACTGTCTGCACGGGTGCCCACTGCGTGATTGTCGGACTGCTAACCGAACGTCAACCGGCCAGGAGACTCACCGACTGAATTGATCCCGGACACACCCGAACTCGGGCCAGCGGGTCACATGGCGACGGCCTCATCGCGCCGGATCGCCTCATAGAGTCGGGTGGTCTGAGCTTGTGGCTCGACCTCGAGCCGTTGGGCGAGGATTTCGCGCATGTGACGGTATGCGCGCAGCGCTTCGGTTCGCTGACCGTCCAACCATAGGACGCGCATGAGCTCGACGTAGCTGCGCTCGTGCAGGGGATCCTCATAGATTGCCGTGCGCAGCAAGTCGATCGCTCGACTGTAGTTGCCTTCGGTTGATTCCAGCCGGGCGCCTTCCTGAAGTGCTGCCAGGTACAGCTCGTTTTCGCGCGCGATATCCGCGGCGGCCCAATCGTCATAGCGATACTCCGACAGGAACGCACCGCGATGCAGCGCGATCGCCCGCCGGTAGTGGTCCAACGCCAACGGGATCTGACCTGTCTGCTGGGCGAGACGTCCGAGTCGTAACTGTTCTTCGAAGTCCTCGACATCGCTGTAGCGCTCCAGCGCAGTATTGAAAAAGTAGAAACCACCCCGCTCCTGGATGACCCTCCAGCCGCCCGCCGGACGCGGCCCCTCCAGCGCAGCGCGCAGCACCTGGACAGTGTGTTTTACGCGCCCCGGATCCGCGTGCTCGGCGTCCGGCCACAGGTCGGCCAGCAGCTGGTATTTCGAAATCTGGCGGCCGCGCTTGAGATACAGGTAAGCGAACAGTGCCTTGGCTCTGCGCCGTGCAAAGTACTCGTCGATGGGTGGACGGTCGCCGAGCTGGACGCGCAGTGGCTCGAACAGGTTGATGCGCAAGAGCGCTTGAGGAGCCATCAAAGTCAGCCGATCTGTGACCACCCTACGGGCGCCAGTCCGGACGGAGCCTCGACCCCACAGCGGCCATACTGGACGTCACCTGTCGGCTCGACATCACCCGCTAGACAGTTCGCCGGGCGGACCGCGGACTCGCCGGAAACTGCCCGGCGTGTAACCCGGCCGGGACTAGTGCCTGACCGGGCTCCGCCAAACTTTGCGCGTGAATGCCTTCATGAATAGTGTCGACCACACCGCTCGGCCAGCGGCCGGACGATTCCGCGGCCGACCCGGACGTGGCCTGGACACCGCCAGCCCGCCCGCGAGTAGATGAGCGGCGCGCTCGGGGAGCCGCGACCGCTGGTCACCTTCGTACTTCGCATCTGGCCAGCTGGGCCAACACGCCAATCGGAGGTACTTCGTGTCCAGGCCACGCACGTCCAAACGGGGGAGGTCACCTATTTTCGGACGATCGCCAGTGTGGCAGATCACATCGAGCGGCTGATCCAGACCCGGACTCTGCCGCCACTCGATTTTGCTGAAGCTCGTCGGAGGAGCACCACAGATGGGTAAGTTCCGCGTTGCAACGTTGTTATCGGCGATTGCCGGGATATCAGTATCGATCACCGCGTGCGGTATTGGTCCAGCGCCAGTGCCGCCCACGCCCCAGCCAGCCCCGGTGAATGTGGGCGCACCGGCTGCCGGCGGGACCGGTCCAAGCGAAATCGCTCCCGCCGCGAGCGAGCTGACCGTGTGGTACTTCGACAAGACGTCGATGCAGACGGTAATCCCACTGTTTGAGCAGTCGCACCCGGGGGTCAAGATCAACTTCGTCGAGCAACCCTTCGGCGATATGAGCAAGAAATACCTGGCCGCTCTGGCAGCCGGACAGGGCGTGCCAGATGTGATCGGCCTGGACACCAGCATGGTTGGCCAGTTTCTCGACGCGGGTGAGAACTTGCTGGCGGAACCGTACTCGGCTGGCCAGCTCAAGAGCGACTTCGTCGACTGGAAGTTCAATGCGGCCACTACCCCGTCGGGCCAGATGGCAGCGATACCGTGGGATGTCGCCGCGGGCGTCATGTTTTACCGAGCGGATGTCTTCAAAGCGGCCGGGCTGCCGACAGAGCCCGATCAGGTCGCCCGATCGCTGGCCACCTGGGACGACTTCATCAAGGCTGGCCAGGTGATCAAGGACAAGACCGGCGGCCAGACGACCATCGTCGGCAATGAGCACGACGTCTTCAACGCCGGCTACTGGCAGAACGGTGGCAGCGTGGTGCTGGACGGCTCGATCGTGCTCACGCCCGAGGGTCTTCAGCCACTCCAGACCGCGGTCAAGGCGAAATCTGCCGGTATCGGTGGCAATATCCCGGCGTGGAGTGAGCGCTGGGCTCCAGCACTCCAGAGCGGCAAGATCGCCACAGTGATCATGGGCGGCTGGATGCTCGGCAATCTGCAGAACCTCATCGATCCTGACGGCGCCGGCAACTGGCGTGTGACGTCCGCGCCGGGCGGTGCGTTCAACAACGGCGGCACCTATATCCAGATTCCGCAGCTGGCGGAGCACAAGCAGCTGGCGTGGGAGTTTGCTCGTTTTCTGACGACGAATACCGATGCACTCAACGTCGTGTTCCAGAAGACGGGCATCGTGCCGGCGTACAAGCCAGCCTGGGCGAGTCCGGTCTACGACGAGCCCGTGGCGTATCTGGGTGGCCAGGCCGCCTTCCGACTGATGATCAACCTGGCGCAGCAGGTCAAGCCCCTGCGCTACAGCTCAGTGGACGCATTGGGCAGCGATTTGCTGAACGCGCAAGTGGACCTCGCCATCGGCGGTAAGGCGACGCCCGAACAGGCCCTCCAGACGGCGGCAACTCAGCTGCAGGACCGCGCCCAAAGAGCGTCGGAGCTCAACCTGGCGATCGCGACTCGGTGAGATGACGATGGCGAGCACAGCCGTCGCAGGCGCCGTTCGCGAGCGAATCCAGACACGGCGGGTCGGAGCGTCCACCCGCCGCGCACTCTGGGCGTACCTGTTCATCTCGCCCTTCTATCTCAGCTTCCTGGCGTTCGGCGTTTTCCCGATTGTCTTCAGTTTCTACCTCGCGCTCACGCGCTGGACGCCCTACCAGAGTTCGTTCATTGGGGCGGGCAACTTCGTCAACCTGCTGCAAGACAATCTGGTGCACACCGCACTGTTCAACTCACTGTGGCTCATGGCCGTGATCGGCGGGTCGCAGATCAGCCTGGCTCTGGTGATCGCCATAGCGCTCAACGCGACCAAGCTGCGTGGGCGCGAGGCGTTTCGGGGCATCTTCTTTCTGCCGTACATCACCTCGCCGGTCGTGTTGGGCCTGGTCTGGGGCGTGATCTTCGCCTACACCGGGCTGCTCAACTCTGCCCTGAGCGCGCTTGGCATCGATCAGGTTGACTGGCTCGGGTATGCCACGGGGAGCGCGACCTGGATCAAACCGGCCATCGCCCTGGTCACTGTCTGGCAGTTCTTCGGCTGGAACGTGCTGCTGTTCGCGGCCGGTCTACAAGCCATTCCCCGCGAGATCTTTGAAGCGGCGCGAATTGACGGAGCGAATGATTGGCAAGTGCTGATTGGGATCACTTTGCCACTGTTGAAGCGCGTCAGCTTCTTCGTCGTCAGCATCACGATTATCGGCAGCGTCCAGCTGTTTGACGCACCGTTGATGTTGCTGGGCGGCGTTGCTGGCGCTGGCTCGGGTACCCTCGGCGGTGCTGAAGCTGGCGGGCTGACACTTGCCATGGTCGTGTACGAGACGGCCTTCAGCTACGGCCAGTTCGGCTACGCGGCGGCCATCTCGGTCCTGATGTTCGGCGTTCTCGTCCTGCTCACCGTTGTCAACCGACGGCTGCTCTTCCGCAATCTCGAGGACTGACATGTCGACTTTTGCCGTGATACCTCAGCGTTTCTATGTCTATACCCTGCTTGGACTCGCTGCGCTGGCGACGATCGCCCCGTTCTACTGGGAATTCGTGCTGTCGACGCACACGACCAGCGAGATCTCGAGCACTCCACCACCTTTCTGGATCGGCGGCGCGCTGCTGCAGAACTACCACACGCTGGTGGAGTATGCGCCGTTCTTCTGGCGATCGATGCTCAACAGCGGGGTTATCGCCGTCGGCTCGACGGTCGTGACCATCTTCTTCAGTGCCCTCGGTGGGTACGCCTTCGCCCGCTATCAGTTCCCGCTCAAGGAACAACTCTTCTGGGTGCTGCTGTTGACGATGCTCATTCCAGGTCAGCTCGGCCTGATCCCGTGGTACATCGAGATGACCAGGATTGGTTGGACGAACTCGTTTTTGCCCTTCATTGTCCCCGCGATCGGCAACGCATTTGGCACGTTCTGGATGCGCCAGTACATCACCAGCGCGGTACCCGTTGAGTTGTTTGATGCGGCCCAGATTGATGGGTGCGGGGAGTTCGGCGTCTTCTGGCGGATTGTTCTGCCGCTGGCCGCGCCGGCCGCCGGAGCGCTGGCTATCACCAGCTTCATCGGCGGCTGGAACTCGTTCTTGGGGCCGCTGACGTTGATGTCGGACCCCAGCATGTACACGTATCCGGTGGCTCTGGCCAACCTGAAGGGCGTGCACGGCACAGACACCGGCGCGCTGCTGATCGGCAGCTCCATCGCCACTGTGCCTATGTTGCTGATCACCATATTCGGCTCACGGCGGATTATCGACGGCTTGACGTCGGGCGCGCTGAGCGGCCAGTAACTCACCTTTTCACAAGGATGGTTTCAATGGACCTTCGTTCAATGTGTGTTCGATTCGGTACGCCCGCCGCGCTGGCGACACTGGTGGCGTGTCAGCCGGCGGTTTCGCCAGCAGTTTCCGTTCCGACTCAGCCGGTTGCGGCGGCGGCGCCAGCACCGACAGTGTCCGCCATCGCCATGCCCACAGTGCTGCCATCTGGTGCAGCGGTGACGCTTGAGCCGATCAAAGACCAGGTGGTCCTGGTGGACCAGGTCGGCTACCTGCCTGCACGCCCGAAGATCGGTCTTGTCGCCGACGCGGTGGCGACGTCATTCCAGATTGTCGACGTGAGTCGTAGCCGCAGCGTTTTCGAGGGTAGATTGGGCGAGCCGATGCGCGACCCCGATACCGGCCAGGTCCTGCGGCGCGCCGACTTCTCCAAACTCGAGCAGCCGGGCAGCTACACGCTTCAGGTCCAGGGCACCGGCCGTTCGCCGGAATTCAGGATCGCTGAGGATGTCTACCGCGAGCTGTACGCGTCGGCCTTGACATCCTACGAACAACTGGCGGCGTTGGCGCCGGCGCCATTGCAGACGGCAACGGCTAAGGAGCGCAAGACCGGCCAGGTGATCGATATTAGCGGCGGGTGGCCTGATGCGGGCGACTACGGCCGCTACATGCCCAGCGCCGCATCGACCATGGCGACTCTGCTATTGCTCGACGACCTGTTCCCGCAGCACGCTACCGCCGAGCAGCTGCGCGTGTTCCGCTGCGAGCTGGACTGGATGCTGAGAATGCAGCGCTCGGACGGGGCCGTTTATCACAAAGTGACTCCGCTCAATTTCGGCGGCTTCGACAAAGGGTCGGACAACATCGGCGGTGAGTTGTTCGTGTTCGACGCGTCGACTCCAGACACGGCGGTGTTTAGCGCCGTTCTCGCTGAGGCCGCCCGCGTGTACAGGCCACTCGACCCGACATACGCCGATCTGTTGTTGAGCGCGGCCCAGAAATCGTGGGCCTGGCTCGTTGCTAACCCGAAACCACTGTTACCAGCCGAGACAGAGGGTACCGGCTCGTACGTCTACGGTCGCGACGGTAGTCAGCGCTATTGGGCCGCGGCCGAGCTGTTCAAAACAACGGGTGATCCGGTGTACGCAGCGTACGTGCGGACGTATCTGGATCAGCACTCGCCGGCTATCTCGACGCTGGGCTGGGGCAACCCCGAGACGTATGGTGCGCTTTCTCTTGCGTTCAATGATTTCGCCGAGCCCGCCCTGCGTAAGCAGATCGTGCAGCAGCTTTCGCGCTGGGCGGACAGCATGGTGACGACTGTCGGCAGTCCGGTAGATCCGTGGGGCATGTCGATTTCGGCATTCCACTGGGCGTCGAACAAGACGACTCTGGACAATTCGGTGTTGCTGCTAGTCGCCAACTGGGCGGCCCCGAATCCACACTACGTGGACGCTGCGCTCGATCAGCTGCACTATGTGCTGGGACGCAACGGTCTGGCCAAGTCGTACATAACCGGGTACGGGACGAACTCAGTCAAGAGCCCGCACAATCGCACCATGTTCACTCTTGGACGCCTGGTACCGGGCGTTCTGGTTGGTGGGCCCAATGGCGACGGGCAAGATGGCCTCACTCCGCCTGGAAAGGGCCAACGGAGCTACGTGGACGAGCTGAAAGCCTATGCGTCCAACGAGAATTCGGTGGAGTACAACGCGCCCCTTGTCTTCGTCACCGCGCTATTCAGTTCGATGAGCGGAGGCTGACGACTCGGGTGAATCCGACGCCGGCATCGTGTAGCCGACGCCGGCTTGGGTCAGGACGTAGATTGGATGGTGGCGGTCGGGCTCCAATTTGCGACGTATGCGCTGGACGAAGGTCCAAACATAGTCCGCTTCGTCGCCATACTCGGGGCCCCAGACCGCCTGGAGGACCTGGCGATGGAGCAGCACTTTACCAGCGTTGCGCGCAAGATACGCCAATACCTCGAACTCGCGCCGCGTCAGCGGGACGTCCTTACCCTCCAGGCGGACGCGATGGGCGCCAAAGTCAACCTCCAGGTCGCGAAAGCGATAGGGAACCAGCGGTCCTTTTGGCCCAGGAGTCACGCGGCGCAGCAGCGCCCGCACACGGGCCAACAGTTCCGCAACCCCAAATGGCTTGGTGAGGTAGTCGTCCGCACCGAGATCCAGCGCGCGCACGCGGTCCGCCTCGCGGCCGCGTGGGAGCACAGCCAGGCAGTCCGGTCCGGGAAGGCCGATGTCGAGCAGAAGCAAGTCCAGCGCGTTCTCCGAAGCGAGCTTCAGTGCCTCCGAGCCGTCGGCGGCGGTGAGGACGTTGTAGCCACCCGCCTTGAGATTGTGCGAGACGAACTTGCGCATCGGCGCTTCGTCGTCCACGACCAGGATCGCTTGCTGGACCATCCGTGTCTCCTGGTCCGTACCGTAGGCGCGGCGGCCTGTCTGGATCTTGGCTTGGCCGAATGCCTGCCTGGACCAGCCCTGTCCGGTTGGCCACGCGGCTCACGCGCCCCGCGTCGCCCAGGCCACAAGTTGGACACGGGAGTGCAGGTCGAACTTGGCCATGACGTGATCGAGGTGCGTCCGCACCGTGGCGGGGCTGATACTCAGCTGATCGGCTATCTGCTTCGTCGATAGCCCGCGGACCAGGAGTTGAACGACCTCATCCTCCCGCCGGGTCAGGCTGACATTTCGTGGGCGGGCGGTGTAGTCTACGCCCTCCAGTACGCGGATGACGGACAGCCGCTCACCCGCGGCCGCGGCGAGCTCGGCGGCCTCACGAAAAGCCGGCAATGTTTCGTCCATGCGACCGACGTTCAAACGAGCGTTACCCAGCTCGGTGAGTGTCTCGAGGAGTCGTGGGAGGTCAGCCAGGCGCCGTTCGCGGTCCAGCGCCTGGTCGATGACTCGGAGCGCGGCAGGCCCGGTGCCGCTGCGGGCCGCTATGAGCGCCCGAAGGTGCACCGCCGCCGAGACGAGCTCGGCGGGATTGTCGACCCTGTGCAATCGTTCGGCTGCTTCATCGAGCCTGGCCTGCGCGCTCGGCAGGTCGCCGCGCCAAAGGGCCGAAGTGCCCAGGCTGAGTAGCAGTCGGCCTGTGACGATGGCCAAGCGACGACCCAATTCCGTTTGCTGCTCGTTCGCGGCCCAACGGAGTGCGACCCGCAAATTGTCGAGCTCGTCGGCGAGCAGGCTGGCGTGCGCGGCACCGTTTTCCGCGGGGAGCGTGCGCTCCGCCAGGCCGAGCATGTAGGCGGCATGCCGTGCACGCAGTCCTGCGTCACCGCCGGTGGCCTCGAGTTGCTCAGCGGCGTATGCGCGAGTTGTGTCCAGAAAGCCGTATCGAACAGATCCGTCGCCCACTTGCTCGGCCTGCACGAGCGATCGAGTCACCAGCTGCGAGAGGTCGTCAGCAATGTATTGAACGGTTGCATCGTCGTCCGTGCAGACCGCCTCAGCCGCGGCGAGCGTCCAGCCGCCGCTGAAGACGGCCAGTCGACCCAGCAGAAGTCGTTCGGGCGCCGATAACAGCCGGTAACTCCAGTCCAGGTTCGTCCGTAGTGTTCGCTGGCGCGGCGGGCGACCGCGCCCGCCACGCCAGCCGAGTGCCGCGCCCGGGTCAAGCCGCGTCGCGAGCCGGTGCAGGGACAGACGGTGCACGCGTGTGGCAACCAGCTCCAGGGCCAGCGGGAGCCCACCAAGGTTTCGGCAGATGCGGACAACGTCCGCCGCATTTGCCAGAGTCAGACTGAAGTCAGGGATCCGCTCTCGGACGCGCGCAACGAACATGAGCACTGCCTCGCTCGCTTCGAGTTGCGCGAGCTCGACAGCGTCGACGGGTGGCAGACTGAGCGGCGGGACTCGCCACACGACCTCGCCCTCAATACCCAAAGGTTCGCGGCTGGTCGTCAGGACGTGTACGTCAGGGCAGGTGCGCAAGAGGCGCGCCGTGATTTCGGCGATGGCGGAGATCACCTGCTCGCAGTTATCGAGAAAGAGCATGGCGTGACGATCGCGCAAGAGCTCGACGAGCGATTGAAGAAGATCCTGACCCGGCCGCTGCGGGATCTCAAGCACGTTAAGGATGGCTTCTACGAGCTCGGCCGGATCGGACCGCGGTGCGAGATCGACAAACCACACGCCATGACTGAAGCGATGTTGGACGGTCGTGCTGAGGCGGGCGGCCAGGCGGCTCTTGCCGACTCCGCCTGGGCCGACCAGGGTGAGATGGCGCGTCGTCGTCTGCAGCCGTTGGAGGGCCGTAAGCTCGTCTTCTCGACCGATAAAACGGCTTGGGTCGGCGGCCGCGCCGGGATGAGGAAATACGGTGTTTTGCGTATGCCCAACTTCACATTCCGGCATATTCTGTGCAAGCGCTTATTGCGAATCGTTACTCAACCCATAAACAGGCGCGCCAGCCCGTACCTGGCGACATACATTAGCCAGGAGACTCGCGTGGCACACCCCTGCACGCGTGCGCCGGTCATAATTATCTTCCGTCTTACACCTCCGCGGCCGACCCGCTAGTCGGATGGTCCAGACGCACGCAACGGCTCGACCGAATGTCGAGGACGAGTATCTGCATCGCCCCGGCGTGCTGATTGCTGAGCAGCTTTTGCTTACCGGGCTGAAGGCCCAAGAACGTGCAGACGAAGCGGAGGCCGCCCGCCGCCGGCTGGCCTTTCTCTTCAAGGCGAGCCAGGAGCTGGCAGTTTCGCTCGATCCAGCCAGGATCGTCGATGTGCTGGTCGAGGCGGTTGTACCGGAGTTCGGTGATGGCTGCCTGGTGCACGTGCTCGAGCCCGGGCGGCGTACCCGCAAGTCGCGCGTGGCCACTTCGGAGGCGCTGCGGCCCTGGCTCGACCGCTGGTGGGACGTGCTGGAACGAATGACTCGGCCCGGCGTAAATCGAGTCATCCGGACGGCCAGATCGGAGGTCGGATCGACATTCCACAGGCGACGCAATGGCGCTGCACCAGGCTTGGGTGGCTTTACCTATTTGATTGTCCCACTGCGCGCGGGCGGCCGCACGGTCGGCGCTCTGACGGTCGTTGCGCTCGATTCGCGCAAGCGCTACTCGCCTGAGGATCTGGTCGTCGGCGAGGCACTCGGTGCGCAAGCTGGCCTGGCGATCGAAAATGCCCACCTGTATGCGGAGCAGCGTGGCATCGTCGAACGGATGGAAGCGGTGCGGGGCAAGCTCGACGATGCGCAGGGTGAGTGGCTGCGAGATGACGAACGACGACGCATTGCGCGTGAGCTGCACGATCACGTCGAGCAGACCTTTTTCGCCATAGCGCTGACGGCAACGGCTGCGCTGGACTATCCCGACCGGACGCTCGATCCGCCAAACGATTCGAGCTCAATGGCACAAGTTCGAGAGTTGGCCACGTCTGGTGCTGAGCAGCTGCGTGCAGCGATCTTTGCCCTCAATCACGCCGAATTTGACCGTCGCGGGCTCATCGCCGCCTTGTGGAAGATGGTCAGAGGTTTCCAGAGCCGCACGGGCATAGAGACGGATCTCGTGCTGACCGGGGGCAAGCGACCGGTCCCGACGGAGGTAGCCGAAGTGCTGCATGCAATGGCGCGCGAAGCCCTGGCCAATGTCGAACGCCATTCACGCGCGGGCGCGGTCGTGCTCGGGCTGCACATTCGCCCACGTTCGATCAGCCTTAGTGTGCACGATGACGGTGCGGGCGCCCCGCCGTTGGTGATGAAACAGATCTCGAACAGTACGACGCACTTTGGTCTGCGCGGCATGGGCGATCGCGTGCGGAAGTTGCACGGAACGCTCGTCGCCGGCCCTGGCTCGGACGGAGGCTTTGTGGTGCGGGCCAGAATCCCGGTCCCGGCCGGAGGTGAGGCGTGAGTCACGTGGCTGTCGACCGCAAAATCCGAGTTTTGATGGTCGACGATCACGAGCTGGTCCGCGCGGGTCTTCGTGCGCTGCTGCAAACCGCGGCCGACATCGAAATCGTGGCCGAAGCAGCTACAGGTAGTCAGGCGTTGGCGCATGGCCAGCGACTACAGCCCGACGTCGTGTTGCTGGACGCGCGCTTACCCGACATGGCCGGGGCCGATGTCTGCCGCGGCTTGGTCGAATCGCTGCCAGATGTCGCCGTCGCCATTCTCACCACGTTTACCGATGACGAGCTGGTCCGCGACTGCGTGCGGGCCGGAGCCAAGGGCTATCTCCTCAAGGACATCCCACGCCTGGATCTCGCGAGCAGCATTCGTTCGCTCGCCAGCGGTGAGTCGGTCATCGATCGGAAGGTGCTGCCTCAAGTCCTGGCGGTTGCCCGTCGGACTGACGAAACGGAGGACACCGACCAGGTGCTCTCCGAGCGCCAGCGGGTCATCCTGCGCCTGGTCGCGGACGGGCTTTCGAATCGCGAGATCGCCGAACATGTTCACCTGAGCGGGCTCACGGTCAAGAGCTACATCGAGGATCTGCTCAGGCAGTTGGGCGCTCGTAACCGGGTCCACGCGGCGATACTCGCTACGCGTCGGGGCTGGCTCTAGCGGAGCCGCCATATGGCAGGGAACCGGACCGCCGATTGGCGGCTGTAATGGCCACACCTGTGGGCCCTTAGACTGCCAGAGATCCGTCGCAATGTGGCCCCGCAACAGGATGTGGCGCATGAATGCCTTTGAGTGCGCGCCGCCAACCGATGATGCCCGGGCGGCGCTTGAGTGGTTTCGCATCATGGCCGATGCCGCGCCGGTGATGATCTGGTTCGCCGGCACGGACAAACGATCGACGTACTTCAATAAACGCTGGCTCGAGTTCACTGGCCGTACCCTCGATCAGGAGTTGGGCGTTGGCTGGGTCGAGGTTGTTCATCCGGATGATGCCCTCCAGTGCCTGAGTACGTACACCGAAGCATTCGATGCTCGGCGTGACTTCGAGATCGAGGGCCGCGCGCTGCGGCACGACGGCTGTTATCGGTGGCACCTCAACCGTGGGCGGCCCATGGTGGCGCCGGACGGAACGTTTCTCGGGTACGTCGGCACGGTGATCGACGTCACCGATCGCAAGCGCGCCGAAGCCCAACGCGAGGAACTTCTTGCCGACGGGTTCCGCGACTCAGCAATGTACTGGTTGACACCCAACGGGCACATCGCGAGCTGGAACTCTGGTGCGGAGCGGTTGAAGGGCTATCGCGCGTTCGAAGTGATCGGCGAACATTTCTCGCGCTTCTATTCCGACGAAGACATACAGCAGGGTACGCCTGAGCGTCTCCTGCGCACGGCAGGGGCCGCGGGCCGCGTCGAAGAAGAAGGCTGGCGCCTGCGCAAGAATGGATCACGGTTCTGGGCCAAGGTGCTGCTCGTCGCGCTCCGCGACGACGCGGGGCGATTGTCCGGGTTCGTCAAAGTCACGCGTGACCTGACTGAACGCAAACGGATGATCGACACCATGCTTCGCCTGCGCGCTCAGCGTGAGGCTGAGGAGCGTGAACGGTTTATCGAGGTTAGCCGACAACGCATCGCGCGTGATCTGAATGATCACGTTGCGCAGGCGTTGTTTGCGATCGGACTCGCGGCAACGGCGGCCATCGCCCCTCCTGGTGCGCCAGGAGGGGCGCATCCGCTCGCCGTAGAGACACTCGTCGACGTGCTTGCCCGAGTGAGTCAACTGGCTGCGACTGGGACTGAGCAGATCCGCGCGGCGACATTCGCGCTCAACCAGGCCGATGTGGTGGGCGGGCGGCTGGCGCCGACTCTCGGCAAGGTGGTTCACGACTTCAGAACTCGGACGGGCATCGACGCCGACCTGGTGCTGACCGGGTCGGATGAGCGAATCGACACGGGCGTCGCTGAAATGCTGTATTCCACGGCCCGCGAGGCGCTTGCTAACGTGGAGCTGCATTCGCGCGCCGGCGCAGTCCTGCTGGGCTTGCACATCTCGTCGCGCAGCGTGAGCCTGAGCGTCCAGGATGACGGCGATGGCGCTCCCCTCGAGGTGGACGCTGAAACATCCACCGGCTTACGACGTCTGGCCGAGCAGGTGCTTCGTCACGGAGGCAGCTTCTCTGCTGGACCGAATCCGGATGGTGGATTCCTGGTCCGCGCCCGACTGCCCCTGAAGAGCGACGGCTCGGCGCGCTGACTAAGATGTCTCCGGTGCTTGCATCCTCGGATCCAATCAGCGGAAATCTCCTGGCTGAGCTAAGCACTTTCGTCGGGCGGGAGGTGGAGCTCGAGGAGTTGACTGACCTGCAAGCTCGCACCCGGCTGCTGACACTTGTTGGCCCGGGCGGCGTCGGTAAGTCGCGTCTTGCCGTGCGTCTCGCGGCGACGCTCCGCCGCAATCAGCATGATGGAATCTGGCTCGTTGATCTCGCCCATGTGTCTTGCTCTGCGCACGTGCCCCAGGCCGTCGCCGAGGCGCTGGACGTGCATGAACAAGCAGGCCGGTCCTGGGACACCATATTGACCGAGCGGCTACGCGCCCGACACGTGCTGCTGGTCCTCGACAATTGCGACCATGTCCTCGCCCCAACACGTGAGCTGGTTGATATGCTCCTGTTGGCATGCCCTGAGCTGAGCATCCTGGTCACCAGCCGTCAGCAGCTTGGTGCGCTGGGCGAGCGCGTCTGGCGCGTCCAGCCATTGGCATTGAGCGAAGCCGTGCACCTGTTCGTCGAGCGAGCGGGCACGCGCGCGCAAGGGTTCAGACTGACCGAGCGGAACCATGAGACGGTGGCCCAGATCTGTCGGCGACTAGACGGCTTACCTCTGGCCTTGGAGCTGGTTGCTGCGCGCGTCGAAAGCATGGACCTCGTCGACATCGCCGGGCGGTTGGAGTCCGGCCTCGCGCTGCGGGTCAGCGGTCACCGCGGCGCGCCCCTGCGCCAGCAGACGCTTCGGGCGACCATCGACTGGAGCTACGCCATGCTTGATGACCAGGCACAGCTCCTCCTGCGCCGTTTGGCCGTCTTCGCGTCAGTCTGGACGTTGACCAGCGCGCAGGCCATCTGCGCCGACGCGTTCCTGCCGCGGAGTGA
>WNFD01006895.1_pt1 | contig 19885 bp, 16 predicted proteins | sample 5400491 | NCBI WGS metagenome assembly WNFD01 (sample SAMN13153343, study PRJNA577476) | soil metagenome | isolation source: 120 cm saprolite under Douglas fir tree site 2 hole 2 replicate 2 | place: USA:California | collected 2015-04-18
TTCGGTTGGCCAAGGTCCGAGGTTCTCGGGCGTCTGATGGTGGAGATCGTTGTCCCGGCTACAAATCGGCAGGCGAACCCGAGCGGAATGGAACCATTCTTAGCCCCTGGCGTTCGACAGACCCCGCTTCAAACGACCGAGCTCGAGGTGGTGAGGCGCAGCGGGGAAGTATTTCCCGTGGAGATGTCGATCGACAGAGTCCAGATCAACGACGACGAGCTTTTCACCGCATTTATTTCCGATATCACCGGACGGAGGAAGTCGGAGATCGAGCGAATAGAGGGCGAAGCCAACCTGCGAAAAGCGAAGGAGGCAGCGGAGGTGGCCAACCAGGCGAAGAGCGATTTCATCGCCAACATGAGCCACGAGCTTCGCACGCCGCTCAACGGCATCATCGGAATGTCTGATCTACTGATTGACACTCCGCTCAATCCGCAGCAACGCAAGTACTGCAAGGCGGCTCTGGACTCCGGGAATGCTCTCTTGACAATCGTCAACGACATACTCGACTTTTCTAAAATAGAGGCAGGCCGCTTGGATCTGGAGATCATTGACTTCGATCTCCTCGCGTTGATCGAGGGGCAGGCGGATCTCCTCGCTTCTCGGGCGCAGGCCAAGGGCCTGTCGGTGATGGCGTTTGTAGATCCCAAGATTCCGCAGACGGTGGAGGGAGATCCCGGGCGGATCGGTCAAGTTCTTCTCAACCTGATCGGTAATGCGATCAAGTTCACCGAAAAGGGGTCCATTGTCCTCCGCGCAGTAGCCGAGGCGACAGACGTCGATCCGACGCCGATCCTGTTTTCCGTCAAGGACACCGGAATCGGGATGATGGAAGCGACGAAGAATCGCCTCTTTCAACGATTCACCCAGGGGGACCAAACGACTGCCCGCAAATACGGGGGAACGGGTCTGGGGCTCTCGATTAGCAAACGACTGGTCGAGCTGATGGGTGGAACCATCGGCCTGGAAAGCGAGCCGGGCCAAGGTTCGACTTTCTGGTTTAGGTTGAGCTTGGCACGTTCCCGAAACGCGGCCCAGGTGACGGAACAGAGCAGCGAGGCTCTGAAGGACCTCGAGATCTTGGTCGTAGACGATGATCCAACGGCGCGCGAAATCGTCAGCGCGTATCTGGAACAATGGCGGATGCGTTCACGCGTCGCGGCAGGCGGAGAAGAAGCGCTTCGCGTGATGCGGGAGCAAGCGGACGCTGGGAGGCCCTTCGACGTGGCAATCATCGACAGGATGATGTCGGGGATGGATGGCTACGCCCTTGCGAAGAAGATCGGCTCGGACGATCGATTGGCGAAGACTCATCTGATCCTGCTCACCGCGTTTGATCGCTCTCAGGATCTGGAGACGGAAATCGAACGGAAGTTTTCCGCTTACCTCACGAAACCGGTGAGACAGTCGGAACTGTACAACGCAATCGTGGCGAGCACGATAAAGCCGGTGCCCAGCGAGACGCGAAATGCTCCGGCCGAAAAAGGAGACGCCGCTCCGGCGCTGGTGACGATGGCGCGGCGAATCCTGGTCGCGGAGGACAATTCGGTAAATCAACTCCTCGCGATTGCGCTCTTGAGAAAATTGGGGCACTCGGCGCAGGGGGTGGCCAATGGTCGGGAAGTGATCGATGCCCTCGGCCGGGCTCCTTACGATCTGGTGCTGATGGACTGCCAGATGCCGGAAATGGATGGCTTTGAGGCCACGAGGGCGATCCGCAAGCGGGAAAAAGACACCGGCGAGCACATTCCAATCGTGGCCCTTACCGCGAACGTGATGAAGGCGGATCAAGCGAAGTGCTGGGAAAGTGGAATGGACGATCACATCGGAAAACCATTGAAGAAGGAGAAGTTGGCCGAAGCAATCGAGCGCTGGTGTCCAGATCCGGAGCAGAAGCGGAAGCAGTCGCAGCAAGCGGCTGGCGCTTTCGAAGGCCCTGAGGCGAAGTCGGGGTTTCAGCTTCGAAAGATGGTCGACGACGTTGCGATGCCGCTGCGCGCCGCCGCGATGGAGAAGGGCATAGAGCTGAACGTTCGAGTTTCGAAAGACGTACCCAACAAGCTCCTCGGCGATCGAGCGTTTATCGCTCAACTGCTGGCGAGCTTGATCAGCAACGCGGTGGGGTGGACCGCGCAGGGGAAGGTCAATCTGGAGGTGTCCAAGGAGGGTGAGTCGGAGTCCAGGGTGCGGCTTCGCTTTCGGGTGGCGGACAGCGGCGGCGGGCTGAGCGAGGGGCAACTTGGGAAGCTCCTCGACGACTATTCGAAACACAAGGCGACGCTGGGTGGAACCGGCATCGAAGGATCGAGCACGCCAGCCGAGGGTTCGGCATTCTGGTTCGAGGCGGAGCTGGAGAGAGCTTCCAGCTTGACAATCGAAAGCGCTCTCCAAAACGGCGCCGAGGGTCGAGGTAGCAACGGGCACGGCCTGGGCGTTCTGCAGACGACCCGGGGGGAATCCGAAATGGCGTACGACCGCAAACATCTGCTCGACAGCGTTGACGGGAATTCGGAGTTGGCACGCGAGATCGTCACAATGTACCTGGCCGAGTCGCCCGGGATGGTGACCGCGCTTGGCAAAAGTGTGGAGAGACGAGATCGCCAGGCCATCGAATCGACCGCGCATCGTTTGAGGGGTGCGATGTTGGCGATGGGCGCAGGAGCGGCGGTGATTGCCGCGGATCTCGAAGAGCTTGCTCAAACCGGCCAGTTGGTCGGTTGTCCTGAGAGATTTGCGATCCTGGCGGTCAGGGCGAGGGCACTGGATGAGGCGTTGGTCAAACAGGAGCTGGGAGGAGTATCCCCAACAAAGCAGTGATTCCGGCGGGGATTGGATCAATCCCCCATGAAGAACCAACCCACTCCTGAGAGGCGATCATCGATCAAGAACGGGTCGCGGGTTGATTTAGATTCGTTCGCGAGGTGGTCTTCGGAAGCGCGTGTACGGTGGTGGTCTACCAACTCGCCAAGTTGTTTTGCGTTGATTGGTTTGTGAAGGAAGTAGCGGACCCCCGCCTCCTGGCAGGCCTGAATCTTCTCCTCAGAGGCGGCGGCGGTGCAGATGACGACATTTGCGCCCGGATGAGCCTGGAGTACTTCGGTGGCGGCGGTGATCCCGTCTGTTTGGGGCAGGACGATGTCAAAGATGGCGATCGACGGGTTGTGCTCCTCGTAGAGCTGAAGGGCGTGCTCAGCCGTGCTTGCTTCTCCGACAGTCTCCACGCCGGCCTTTGCCAAGCCGGCTTTCAAGAGGGCACGACTGACGGCCGAGTCGTCGACAATGATTGCGGTCAATGGCATGGGATAGCCTTTCGCTTTGGCGCCACGCCTCGAATGCCGTACAAGGCGCTTGCCGCCGCACCCCAGTCTAACTCTCTGCGCCCGTAGAAGGCGATTCGCTCCCGAGTGACGCGCACATCGGAGTGGTGAGCTTAAAGTCAGGGCGTCACCCTGCCGGGCGTCCAGGTGGAGCGACTCGCGGGCCCGAGCCTATTCTCGGGACGGGTGCCCGAAGCGGTGCTACAAGCGTCGCCAGGCCTGGCTGTCCTTGAGCTTAAAGAGGATCGAAAGATGTCCACGCTCCGTCCCAGCGGCGTATTGAACCCCGAGCTGGAGACGCAAAGCCCCGCCGAGCGGCGCGCGTACTTGAGTGAGCGGCTGCGGGCGGCGGTTGCCCACGCCTACGCGAACGCACCCCGGGTGCGACAGCGCATCGATGAGGCGGGATTGAAGCCCGGCGACATCTCCGGGCTGGCGGATCTACCGAAGCTGCCGATCACCAACAAGGACGAGCTGCCGGAGTTGCAGGCTGTTGATTTGCCGTTCGGCGGTTTGCTGGCCGCCCCGGTATCCAAGCTCGAACGAATCTACATGTCACCGGGTCCCAACTACGTGCCCGAGGCAGAGCGGCCCGATTTCTGGCGAATGCGGATGGCGTTCGCCGCGGCGGGTTTTCAGCCGGGGGACATCGTGCAGAACACGCTCTCCTATCACCTGTCGCCAGGTGGCTTGATGATGGATGCCGGTCTGAGGAGCCTGGGTTGCGTCGTGATTCCGGCTGGGGTTGGACAGACCGAGCTCCAGATACGGGTGGCCGCGGACGTAGGGGTCACCGGGTATGTTGGGACGCCGAGCTTCCTTTACACGCTGCTGACCAAGGCCAAAGCGGCGGGTACGCCGCTTAGAATCAAATCGGCGTTCGTCACCGCGGAGATGCTGCCGGAGTCCTTGCGGACCGAGATCGAGAGGGATTTCGGGGTACAAGTTTTACAAGGGTACGGCACCGCGGATCTGGGCCTGCTCGCTTACGAATGCGCGGAGAAGAAGGGGATGCACCTGCAACCGGAGGCGATCATCGAGGTGCTCGATCTCGAGACGCGCCAGCCGGCGGCGCCGGGACAGCCGGGGCAGGTCGTGGGCACGATCTTCGACGAAGCCTACCCACTGCTGCGGTTTGCGACCGGCGACATCGCCTCGCTCGCTGAACCCGTGGCTTGCCCCTGCGGCCGGACAGCACCCAAGTTGACCGGCCTGCTCGGCAGGATCGGCGACGCGGTGAAGGTCAAGGGGATGTTTATCCGCGGCAGCCAAATGGACGAGGTGTTCAAGCGGTTTCCGGAGGTTGCTCTCTTCCAGGCGGTCGTCACCCGGGAGGAACATCTGGATCAGCTGATCTATCTGGTGGCCCTGGGCTCGGAAGTTGGCGAACCGGCCGCATTGAAGGCCCGGTTGGCGGAGGCCCTGAAGGACGCCCTTAAGGTTCGCGGAGAAGTCCAGATCGTCGCGGCGGGTGCGATCGCTCCCGGGTCAAAGAAGCTCGTGGACCGCCGCGTCTGGAAGTAGGTCATTTCAGTCACAAGTAGTGCGAACACCCACGTCTAGCCCAGTTGCCTGGCGAGGGCCGATGGATCAAGTTACCGACAACCCTTGTTGAAGGCTGAAGCGACCAGAAGTATGTATTGTCGTTAGGATCAAGTGTCCCCTCTACTCTCGTTGTCTTCCCCTGCTGATCGAGGCCCGGTGAAATCGGTTCGTCGGTGGGTTCTCTATGGCGGATTGGGTTTCGCCTTGGCATTGGGCGCGCCGGTGGGTTGCCTGTTGTTGAGAGGAATGACCGGAGAGGCGGTCGCGGGGTTCGGCGCAGAGTTCGCAGCGCATCGGTTCTTTTATCTGTACCTTGCGGTGGGGACGTTGATCGCGTTCACGTCCTTCGGCGTGTTTCTTGGACTCGTGGCGGACCGGTTGGTGGCGGTCAACGCGGAGCTGCAAGGGCTGGCGGTCACGGATTCGCTCACCGCGCTGCGCAACGCGCGCTACTTCAACGAGGTGCTTCCGGTGGAGCTCGCTCGCGCGGATCGCCAGAATCAGCCCCTGGCGCTGGTGATCATCGATTTGGATAACTTCAAGCGGATCAATGATCGCCTTGGCCACGCGGCCGGAGACCGGGCGCTCGCCCATGGTGCCAGCGTGCTTTCCCGATCCATCCGCATGGTGGATATCGCCTGCCGGATCGGGGGAGAGGAATTCGCGATCGTTTGTCCGGGTGCGGGGCTCGAAGACGCCCGTCGCGTCGCGGAGCGGATTCTGGCCGGTCTCAAAGAAAATCCCCTCCCGAACACCAATCCGCCGGAGCGGATCACCGCCTCGGCAGGGGTGGCGATGCATTCTTTTGGCGGTGACGACAAGGATTTGTTTCTTGATGCCGACGCGGCCCTCTACGCGGCCAAACGGGCAGGCAAGGATCGGGTTGCGATGGCGCGTCAACCGGTCGCTGTCCAGTCGCCGGCAATTGCTTCGCCGGCAATTACTGGAACCGACGGCCTCTGATTCGCTCCGAGCCGGGAGCCAAGTTGGATCGCACCGGTCCCCCGCTTTTCTCTGCATGCACCGGCTCGCCCGGCACCGGAAGGTATTCCAGCTCGCGGCCGTCGCGGGCGGAGCGAAGCATCAGGCTGCCACGGCTCATGTCACCCCGGCCGACGAAGGCGGTCGGGAAGCATAGCCTGTCCGTGAAAATCCCGAGCAGAATCTCGCTGTACTTCCGGGTGGCGATGCTGCCCAGCAATACTGTTTCGCCTCCCGCCCCCAGCCTCTTTGCCAGTGTCCGGGCATCCCGCTCAAGCGGTTCCCGGTAGCGCGGATCTCTCGGATCGATCGGCACGTCCGCGAAGCGGCGAAGATCGTCGGGACCGACCCGCTGATCCAGGTCGAGCAAGCCGGCCCCGGCGGTGATCACCAGCGCCCCCGTGCCCCGCGCCGGCGGCCGAGCGAAGCGATCCACGTAGGCGAGCTTTCCGCGGAAGTACAGCCCGCTCATGAATTCGAAGACATCTCTCAACCGGGCGCCAGCGCTCGACTGCAGCTGGCGAGCAAGCGCGAAGCTCGCGCCGGGGTTCATCAGAAGTCGCGCGCGCTCGCCGGAGCAGTTCGCCGGCGAGAGGAGAAAGACGCGTGCGTTGGAAACTGAATCAACCATGGATCTGGAAAACTACCTTTGTCCTTCCAGGCGGGTCCAGCGTATTGTCACTCGATGCCTTCTCTGGCCAAGCCGACGATCAGGGTCGCATTCCAAGGCGAGCGCGGGGCGTACAGCGAAGAGGCGGCGCGCACGCTCCTCGGGCCAGAAGCGGAGGCGGTGCCGCACCGGACGTTCGAAGAAGTGTTCGAGGCGGTCGCCAAGGACGACGCGCGTTGCGCGGCGGTACCGATCGAGAACAGCCTGGCCGGTTCGGTCCACAAGAACTATGACCTGATGCTCGAGCATTCGCTGACGATCATCGGCGAAGCGAATCTCAAGATCGTGCACCACCTGATCACCCCCCCGGGGGTCTCTCTCGAGGCGGTGCGGCGCGTCTATTCGCACCCGGTCGCCCTTGCCCAATGCGAGCGCTTTCTGCGCACCCATCCGCAGATGGAAGCGGTGCCGGCCTACGACACCGCGGGAAGCGTCAAGATGGTGATGGAGCGCCGGCGTTCCGACGAGGCGGCGATCGCCGGACGTTCGGCGGCAACCGTCCACGGGGCGCAGATTGTTTCTTCGGCGATCGAAAATCACGCTCAGAATTTCACCCGATTCCTGCTGCTCGCCCGCCCCGAGCGAGCCCAGGAAATCAAGGTGCCGGACCAGGCCAGCGCCAGGAAAACCTCGGTGGTGTTCCAGCTGGGAAACCGGCCGGGAGCGCTCTTCAAGGCCCTGGCGGTGTTCGCCCTGAGGGACATCGATCTCAGCAAGATCGAGTCGCGCCCGATCGAGGGACGACCCTGGGAGTACTCGTTCTATCTCGACCTGCTCGGCGACAGCGCCGATCCCCCGGTCGCGCGCGCGCTGTCGAATCTGGGGGAAGTGACGGAAAGCGTCCGCCTGCTGGGTTGTTATCCACGCGCCCCCGCGGCCCGTTGAGTCGCTCGCAGGACGAAGGAGAACCCACTTGCGCCCAACGCCAATCTTCTTGATCGTCGCCCTGGCCGCGAACGCCGAGGCCCGTCTCGATCGGATCGAAGTCTCGTCTCGCGCCGAGGTGATCGGCGGCAAGAGTTTCGGGTTGGCCGGGCCTTACGAGAAGATCGTCGGCAAGGCCTACTTCTCGGTGCGGCCGGACAATCCTCACAACAAGCAGATCGTCGATTTGGACAAATCCCATTTCAACAGCAAGGGCGAAGTCGAGTTCTCCGCGGACATCTTCATTCTCAAGCCCAAGGAGGATGGCCGCGGAAATGGATCGCTTCTCCTGGAAATACCGAACCGGGGCGGGAAGGGGATCCTTCGTTTGGTCAACCGGGCCGGCGGCGCGGTGGATCCAACCAGCGCCGCCGATTTCGGGGACGGCTTCTTGATGCGACAGGGCTTCACCGTGGCGTGGGTGGGCTGGCAATTCGATGTCGCTGACGACCGTGGATTGATGCGACTTGACGCGCCCACCGCCGGTACCGCCTCGGCTCCCTTGACGGGCATGGTTCGCTCCGACTTCGTGGTTGCCAAAAAAACAAAGGATCATCCGCTCGGCCATTTCATCGTCGGCCGCATCGGCGGCGTGGAATACCCGGTATCCGATCCGCGCCATCCGAACAACGCCCTCACCGTCCGGAATACGCCGAGCGGGCAGCGCCGGCGGATTCCGCCAGGGCAGTGGAAGTTCGCGCGCGAGGTCGACGGGAGATTGGTCGACGACTCGAGATTCGTGCATCTGGAGACCGGATTCGAACCGGGGCGGATCTACGAAGTGATCTACGCTGCGAAGACCCCGGTGGTCGCTGGCCTGGGGTTCGCCGCGGCGCGAGATTTCGTCTCCTATCTCAAATACGACGCCAAGTCGCCGGTGCCGATCAGCCGCGCGGAGGCAGTCGGAATATCTCAAAGCGGGCGATTTCTCCGTCATTTCTTGTATCAAGACTTCAACGCCGACGAAGAAGGGCGTCAGGTTTTCGACGGGGTGCTCGCGCATGTCGCCGGGGCGGGGCGGGGCAGCTTCAACCAGCGGTTCGCCCAACCTTCGAGGGACGGCCAGCCGATGTCGTCGCTTTTCTATCCGACCGATCTCTACCCTTTCACAGACAGCGCTTTGAAAAATCCGAATGGCGGCCGCGACGAGGGGCTTTTGGACGCGGCCACCGCTTCAAAGACGTTGCCGAAGATCTTCTACACGAATACCTCGTATGAATACTGGTCCCGGGCAGGCTCGCTCATCCACACGTCACCCGATGGAAAAGCCGACATCGAGCCTCCGGAGAACGTGCGCATCTACTTTCTTGCCGGCTTACAGCATTTCTCGGGCCCTTTCCCGCCCGCTCTCAGCGAGCTCGCGGATCTGCGCGGCCAGCAGAAGCAGAATCCCAATCCCGTCGTCTGGCTTTGGCGCGCGCTGATCACCGACCTCGACGATTGGGTCCGCGCCGAAAAGATCCCGCCGCCGAGCGCCTATCCACGCATCGCCACCGGCACCCTCGTCGCGTTGCCGGAGCTGCGGTTTCCGGCCATCCCCGGGATCCACCCCCCGGCGACCGCGCACCGAGCCTACGCCATCGACTTCGGGCGCTCGTTTCGATCCGGCGTCATCACCGAGGTGCCGCCTCTGGTCGGCAAATCGTTTGTTACCCTGGTGCCTCAAGTGAACCAGGACGGCAACGACACCGGTGGAGTGCAGATCCCGGAGCTTGCCGTTCCGCTGGCCACCTATACCGGCTGGAACCTCCGCGATCCGGGCATCGGCGCGCCCGAGGAACGGGTAAGCTTTATCGGCTCGTACATTCCATTCGCGAAGACGAAAGCGGATCGGGAGAAGGCAGGTGACCCCCGGCCCTCCGTGGCGGAGCGGTACACCGGGCGCGAGCAATACCTCGGTCGGTTCACCGAGGCGGCTTTGCAGGCGATCCACCGCCGATTTCTTCTCCCGGAAGACTTGGCCGCGGCGATTGAGCGCGGCGGCCAGGAATGGGACGAAGCGGCGAAATGAATCCAGCGGCTTCTTACTGGAACTGCTGTTCCTCGGTGGATTCGGCGAGCGCCAGCGTCGAGGTGCTGCCCGCCGAAATCACTTCGGTCACCTTGTCGAAGTAGCCGGTGCCAACCTCGCGCTGGTGTTTGGTCGCCGAGTAACCGTCTTTTTCGGCGGCGAACTCCGCCTGCTGCAATTCGCAGTAGGCAGCCATGCCGCGATCTCTGTATTGGCGGGCCAGCTGGAACATCCCGAAATTGAGCGAGTGGAAACCGGCGAGCGTGACGAACTGGAATTTGTAGCCCATGCTGCCGAGCTCGCGTTGGAATTTGGCGATCGTCTGCTCATCGAGGTGCTTTCGCCAATTGAACGAAGGCGAGCAGTTGTACGCCAGCATCTTGTGCGGGTACTTGGCGCGAACCGCTTCGGCGAACTGCTTCGCTTCGGCGAGGTTCGGGGTGGAGGTTTCGCACCAGACGAGGTCGACGTACGGAGCGTAGGCAATTGCCCGGGCGATCGCGCACTCAAAGCCGCCTTTCAAGTGGAAGAATCCCTCGGGAGTCCGGCCGAGGCGCGCGTCGATGAAGGGGCGATCCCGCTCGTCCGCGTCGCTGGTGATGAGCTTGGCGCTTTGGGCGTCGGTCCGGGCGATCAGAACGGTGGGAACATCCACCACGTCGGCCGCCAGCCGGGCAGCGGTGAGCGTTCGGATAAACTGACCCGTGGGGACGAGGACCTTGCCGCCCATGTGGCCGCACTTTTTTTCCGAAGCGAGCTGGTCTTCGAAGTGCACCCCCGATGCTCCCGCCTCGATCATCGATTTCATCAGCTCGAAGGCGTTGAGCGGACCGCCAAATCCGGCCTCGGCGTCGGCGACGATCGGGGCGTACCAGTAGCGCTCGCTCTTACCCTCCGAGTGGTCGATCTGGTCGGCGCGCTGGAGCGAGGCGTTGATTCTCCGAACGGCCTCGGGGACGCTGTCCACCGGATAGAGGCTCTGATCCGGGTACATCTGTCCGGCGGTGTTGGCGTCCGCCGCCACCTGCCACCCGCTGAGATAAATCGCCTTCAGGCCCGCGCGCACCATCTGCACCGCCTGGTTGCCGGTCACAGCGCCCAGGGCAGGCACATAGTCCTCTTCGTGCAGAAGCTCCCAAAGGCGGCGCGCGCCCACGGATGCGAGTGTGTGCTCTACCTTCAAGCTCCCCCGGAGCCGTAGGACATCCGCCTTCGTGTAGGGGCGATGGACGCCGTCAAACCGCGACTCTTTGGTAGGCGAAGTGGTGGAACGGCGCGTCTTGACGTCTGGAAACTCGAGCGACATGCGGACTCCCTTAGTGAGGAAACGGTCACGTTGAAAATGATGTGAAGTGCGCGCAGAATCAACGCCCGGGCAGCAGTGACTGTAAAGGGATTTGGTTTACAGCTGGTCAAGCTGTAATGTTTGTCAATTTCGAGGAGGAAAACCGATCGTGGAACGCGCGCGTCAAAGCGAGGGGCCGCGGTTCGGGGCGAAGATACGTTCTCTTCGCCGCCGGGAGAACTTGACGCAGGTTCAGCTGTCGGAGCGGCTGGGAATCTCGCCCAGCTACCTGAACCTGATCGAAGCCAACCGGCGCCCGCTACCCGCCGGGCTGCTGATCAAGTTGGCGCAAGTATTCAAGGTGGATTTGCACTCCTTTGCCGGCGATGACGATGCCCGGCTGGTGGCCGATCTCTTCGAAGCCTTCGCCGACCCACTGTTCGAGTCGGACACCCTCACCTCGACCGAGGTTCGCGAGGTTGCCACCGCCAGCCCCGGCGCGGCCCGGGCGGTGCTGCGACTGTATCGCGCGTACAAGGGCACGCGACAGATGGTTGAGAACCTTTCGACCCGGGTCTCAGAAGACCTGCCCACGCGAAGTCGCCTCTTCCAGCTCGCACACCAGACCGGGCTGCTCTCGCAGCGCGCCGAGCTGGACTCTCTGGTGGCGGATCCGACCTTGACCACCGCCGATTCCCGCTCGCTGGCGCGGATTGCCCTCTCGAACTACTTCGCCGGGGCGGTGCTGATGCCGTACGCGCCCTTTCTGCAAGCCGCTCGAGAGGAGCGCTACGACATCGACGTCATCGGTCGGCGGTTCCGCGTCGGGTTCGAGCAGGTTTGCCACCGACTGACCACGCTGCGCCGATCGGGAGCGGAGGGCGTGCCGTTTCACATGATCCGGATCGACGTCGCGGGAAATATCTCCAAGAGGTTCAGCGCGTCGGGGATTCGCTTCCCCCGATTCACGGGAATGATCCGGATTCAGCTCTCGCGCATGGCGGAGGGCGTTTCTTATTTCTGCCTCGCGCGCACGATTCACCGCGACAGTGGAGGCTATCACTCGGTGCACCCGGTGCAGGCGATCGGGCTCGGGTGCAGGGTCAGCGATGCCCGAGCGCTGGTGTATTCCGACGGGGTGGATCTGGAAAACATGGACAGCGCGGTTCCGGTCGGTGTCACCTGTCGCGTTTGCGACCGGACCGATTGCGAACAGCGAACGTTGCCCTCGCTTCGCCACCCGCTCCAGATCGACGAGAACGTGCGCGGACTGTCGCTCTACAATCCCGCCACGCCGTGACGGGGGTCTCCTTCGCCGTCTCCCGGCGTTAGGGCAAACGCATCGCACCAATCCGTTTGCCGGTTCGGGTGGCAGTGCCGCCGCCCGAACACGCGGTGGCACCCGCAGCGATCCACCCGTTTCTTGAGGCAAGCGTCCGTTCCCATGGTGTCGTCTTCAAGGACCGCAGCTTGCTCGCGTGGAGGCGACGGCGGCCTGGCCTTCGGCGGATGGGACAACGCCGACAGACCGATTGAGAGAAGAACCGCCAACGACCGTATCATCTTCGTTTCCTGCACCAATGAATGGGGTCCGCGGTGCCCGTCCGCAAGGGGGGCTCTGGAGTGGTAAGCCAAGGTTGAGTAGGAAGCTGTCCAGGTGACCGATCCAGGCCGAACCGGACGTCTGTCGAACGATCCAGCGCCGACGCTCCTCCTCGTCGATGACGATCCCGTCCTCCGGGAGCGCCTGGCGCGAGCGATTCGCGACCGCGGCTTCGACGTGTCGGTCGCCGGCAGCTATGACGAGGCGATCGCCAGCTGCGCCGTGGAGTCGCCCGAGCTGGTGGTGGTGGATCTGCGGATGCCGGGACGCTCGGGGCTGGAGCTGGTTCGCGCCCTGAAGGCGAAGGATCCGGGCAGTCGGATCGTGGTGCTCACCGGATACAGCAGCATCGCCACGGCAATCGAAGCGATGAGGGCCGGGGCCAGCCACTACCTGACCAAACCGGCGGATGCAGACGAGATCATCGCCGCCTTCAATCGCGACGGAGGGGCAGCGCTCGCCGGCGCCGACGAGCTGTCGACCCCGACGCTTGCCCGGGCGGAGTGGGAGCACATCCAACGCGTGCTCTCCGACTGCGGCGGCAATGTTTCGGAAGCGGCTCGACGGCTGGGCATTCATCGGCGTTCGCTCCAACGCAAGCTGCAGAAGGCTCCCCCAACGACTTGAAAGCGGACTTGAAGGCCGTTTAGCGAAACGGCAGGACGATGGTGGCCTCGGTCCCGCGGCCGATCGCCGAGGCGATCTCCAGAGTGCCGCCTAACTGCTCCACCAGCGACCGGCTCAAGAACAGGCCGAGGCCCATCCCGCGGCCAGGTTCCTTGGTGGTGAAAAAGGGCTCGCCGGCGCGCGCCAGGGTGTCCGCCGACATTCCAGGCCCCCCGTCCGCGACGGCGATGCGCAAGGCATTGACCTGCGCGGTCACGCGCAACGCGACGTCGCCGTCCATCGAGGCCTGCAGCGCATTTTTCAGGAGCGCGTGAAGCGCCTGGGACAGCGCCCGGGGGGGAACATCGAGCGAACGACCGAGGGCGGAAGGGGCGATCGAGAGCTGGACGCGATCCCGCTCCGCGATCAGGGTGAGCGAACGTTCGATGACCTTTTCGATCGACAGTTTTTCCAGGGGCTCGGCGGCATCCGTTCCCGCATTCGCCGCCATTTGGGTCAAAATACCGCGGCACCGCTCCACCTCCTGGCGGATCAACCGGGCATCCTGGATCGCCGAGGCGGGTGGGGTGCTGCGCTCAAGCTGGTGCTCGAGCTCCTTGGATACGATGGCGATCGTGGACAAAGGGGTTGCAAGCTCATGCGCCGCGCCCGCGGCAAGGGTCGCCAGCGAGGCGAGCTTCTCCCGTCGTTCGGCGGACTGTCTCAACAAGTCCGCGGCGGCCTGCAAATCGCGGTGCATCCGAACCGTCCTTTGAACGAAGTAGACGATCAGCGCGGCCGCCACGGCGTAGGCCAGCCAGAGCTCTCTCAGCTGCCATTCGAGAGGATCGGGGCTCAGATTTTGCGCCGGAGCGCGGGCGCTGGCCACGACGAGCGCCCCGAAACAGATCGCGGTGAAAATCGTGAGAATCCAGGTCCAGAGGGGATCGAGCAGGACGGCGGCCAGAGCGATGTTCACCAGGTACAACACCGCGAAGGTCTTCGAATCGCCGCCGGTGACGTAGAGCAGCGCGGAAAGCAGGACGGTGTCCAGCGCCATCAGCCCCGCGACGGTCCATTCGGGAACCGCTTCGGCGGGCCGTGCCCAGAGCATGAAGCCGAGGTTGCTGGCGATCTGGATCGCAATGATGAGCAGCATCGGCCCGACCGGCACCGCGACGTTCATCAAGCGGTCGCCCGCGAAAAAAATCAGGAGCTGGGCGGCGATCGCACCCCAGCGCAACCTGAGAAACCACCAGAGATTGAGGTACTGGACGCCGCGCATCGTCGTGGTCTTCCCGGCCGCCGCCCTCGGGCGGGAAGTTGCCACATACCATCGCCGCAGCCTTAAGCGGTAAGGCTTGGCGGTATTTGAGCAGCCGGCGCGAATCAACGCGCCGAGGAGCCGCCTACGCCGCGAACCTCGTTGTAGCGCTGGGTGGCCGCCTGCCACGCAAGGCGTTCGCGTTCCGCCTGCGTCTGCAGTTTGGTGACGTCGGACTTGGCCTTTTCGACGTCTTTGAGCCGATCATCGACCTGGGCACGCAGCGAGTCGGCATTGACGTTCTTGCCCGCCGGGTCTCCCGAGCTCTTCAAAGCCAGGGCTTCGGCCAGGTGCAGCTTTGTCTCGGCGAGCTCACGCTCGGCGTCCGCCTGTTTCTTCTGAGCGAGCGCGAGGTCCGCAGCCGCCTGTGCGGCCTTCTGATGGGCTTGAGCGACATCGAGCTGGGCCTTGTAAGTCGCAAGGTCGCGCTGGGCCTGCTGGCCAACCTGGGAGTTGCGGTCGAAAGTCGCTTTGTTGAGGATCGCCTGGGTCTGGTCGATTTGAGTTTTGGCCACGTTGGCTTCGTGCTTGGCCACCTCCGCCTCTTGCTCCGCGCTCTTCAGCGCCAGGTCTCGTCGCGAGACTTCGTCTTGAGCCTTCGCTACCTCGGACCGGGCCTGGTGCACCGGCGCCATTTGATCCGGTGGTACTCGAGCCAGGTCTTGTGGACTCACCGAGTCCGAGCGATTGTGACTGCAAGCAGCAACGACGAGACACCACATCACAATGACACCCCAGAAAATGACACCCCTACGCAGCATGGCCATCGTCCTTTCGGTCGCCTGATCGGCGAGCAAGCCTGAGAACCCCCAATCGCTTTGACGGTTGGTGGACCTCACGCGACTGAAAAGAAGGTAGTGCTTGCCGATCAAATTCGGGGAATTGTCAGACACACAGGCGGCCGTTTGGCCCGAGGCAGACCTTTCATTCCGCCGGCAGCTCAAGCAGCCGCGTCGAATGGTGGAAAGCTACCGCCGTGGACGCCGGGCGACCTTGCCGCTCGCCGCGGCGCGCCGGCGCTTGCTCGCCGTCGATTTGAGCTGTTGCAGTCGACCGCGCTTTCCCGCGGTGCCGCGCCCGCGCTTACTTGTCGTCGATTTGCGCCCAAGCCCTGCGAGCAGGTCTTTGCCGGCATCCACCACCGTGGCGATCGCTCCAGCGATCAAGTTTCCCGGTGGCTCATCGGGCGCCCTGGGGTGGGGATGAGTGGGGCTCGCAGTCTTCAGACCGGCGAGGACCCGCCCCAGTTGCGACAGCTCTTCGGTGCTCAGGGCTTTGCGGACTTTGGGGAAGAGCTCTTGCTCCTCCTCGCGAACGTGGTGCCGGACGCTCTCCGCCAGGACGTTCATTTTCGCGTCCAGGCGCTCGTCGTCGGGCGTCATCTTCTCGAGCTCGGAGAGGACCCACTTCGCCACGTGGTGCTCCTCGAGCGCCTCGAGAACCAGTTCCTCAAGCTCTTTACTGCGCGGTTTGATCGTCGGATAGAAAGCTTCCTCCTCGATCGCCGCATGGACGGAAAGCTCGCGAACGATTTGACGACAAACCTCCTCCTTCTCTTGAGAAGCGCCCTTGCTCGCCTCGAATCGCTTGAACAGGGACTCCACCGTCCGGTGGTCGGATTTCAGAAGTGATAGTGCGTCCATGACCTCTCCTTTTCCTCCCGAAGCAATGTGGGCACCCGGAAAGAATGGTGCCAGGGGCTCCCGCCCGCTCCCCGACTTCGTGGCGATCGCGGAGCTGGATACAATCGACCATCGGCATGGACCTTCGCACCGAGGTAGCGCCCCAGATTGAAGATCCGGGGCAGGTTGAGCTGGCCGCAACGCCCCCTGCGGAGCAGCGGACGGAGGCAAACCTCCTTGCCAGGTTAAAGGCCTTGCGCGAGAGGCACCGCAAGAAGGAGATGCTGCTCTTCTTTCTCGGCGGGTTTTGCTTCGACCTCTTGCTCGTCGAACGAATCGACAGCTCGCTGATGCTGATCCACCAGGGCAGCTATCTGGTGCTGCTTTCCGCACTACTGGTGGTGGACCACCACTACCACCATCACCAATCGACGCCGAGCGCGGGTTTCTGGGCGAAGGTGCTGCACTTCCGCCACGAAATGATCCACTTTCTCTTCGGGACCCTGCTCAACGCCTTTCTCGTCTTCTATTTCAAGGCTTCCTCGGGCGTCGTCGCCTTCGGCTTCATGCTCGCCCTGGGCGCCGTGCTGGTGGCCAATGAGATGCCGCGGTTCCGCCGCCTCGGGCCCCCGATGCGCGTCGCACTCCATGGCTTCGCGCTCACCTCATACCTTGCGTACCTCCTACCGCAAATTGCCGGTTTCTTGAGCCCGTACCTCTTCGTGCTCGCGGCGTGTGCGTCGGCGGCCGTCTCCTATGTCCTGTGGCGCGTTTCTTCGAAGTGGACGCCCAACCCCGGCTGGACTTTCGGCCGTGCAGTGGTTCCGTCGCTCGCCGTGCAGGGCTTCCTTCTGCTCCTCTACTTCCTGCACGTCGTGCCGCCCGTCCCGTTGTCTTTGAAGTGGATCGGCATCTATCACCAAGCTCAGAGAGAGGGCGATCGGGTGCGCGTTGCGCACCAGAGGCCGTGGTGGAGAATCTGGGAGCACGGCGATGAAATATTCCTCGCGAGACCGGGCGACCGGGTGTTCTGCGTCGTGCGCATTTTTGCCCCGCGCAAATTCCGTGACGGCGTCAAGATCCGCTGGGCCTACGAGGATTCGAAGGCCGGCTGGGTCCGGACGGACGCCATTCCGCTCACCATCACCGGCGGTCAGGACGAGGGGTGGCGCGGCATCGCCTACAAGCGGAATTTTGCTCCCGGGCGTTGGAAGGTGCAGGTGGAGACCGAGGACGAACGCGAAGTGGGAAGCATCCGCTTCGCGGTGGTGGAGGACCGCGGAACGGAGCCGAGAAACCTTACCGAGGAGCTTCGTTAGGCCGGAAGATTCATTGGCCGCGAAGGAGCTCGGCGGCGAGGAAGCGTCCCGCTTCGCTCAATCCCTCGGCGATCATTTTCCGCCCCTGGTCGCTTTCCATCACCCGGCGCGCAGCCTCGCTGGCGATGCCTGCCTGGATGTCGGCGAGGACGAAAAAAGCGCTCCACGCCGGGGTTGCTTTCGGAGTCCTGCCCGGTCGAAGAGGACGCTCGCCCAACGTTTGAGCGACCCGGTCAAGCAACTCGCTTTCGCTCAGGCGAGGCTTGAGCGCCTTCATCGCGGACCAGGTGGCCGACAGAAGATCGGTGTGAAGCGATCCGGAGAAGGCCGACTCGAGCCTCTGATCGGCATCTTCGTCCGCCAGCCCGTGCGCTTCGGTAATTGCCGGTCGAAACTTGGCGATCAGGACGGCGCGCGTCGCCAGGTGAGAGAGTCGAGGAGGATAGCTCATCGCCGCTCTCCTGGGCACCGCACCGCACCGCCCCGCGCTTGCTCAACCGCTCTGCTTGCCATGAGCCCCCCTTTTAACGGACTTGCGGCTCGTTTGTTTAGCTTCGAGGGGTATTGCGCGGTGGATGCGTCTCGAAAGGCGGAGAATGAGGCTTTTGAAACACTGTGGCGTGGTCGCATCTTTGTTTGTGGTGGCGGCGAGCACGGCCGCGATCGCCCAGGTCCAGGTCAACATCCCCTCGATGAAGGACAACACGCTATCCAGAGCGCTGTTCTGACGCTGAACATGTCGAGGACCGCGGCGACGGGGACGGCGATCGCTGTCGACCTGCGCGCTGCCACCCAGGATTGGGGTGAAGGGACGTCCGTTGGCTATGGCGAAGAAGGCGCGGGTGCCCCCGCGACATCGGGAAGTGCGACCTGGCTCCACACCTTCTTCGATACGCAGCTCTGGAGCCTGCAAGGGGGCGACTCCGTCGTGGCTCCGAGCGCAACGACCACCGTGGACCAGGTCGGGAGCTACAGCTGGTCCGACGTCGGGATGGTGACCGACGTCCAGGGATGGCTCGACCAACCCAGCACCAACTTCGGCTGGAGCATCATCACGACCAACTTCGAGCACCTGCCGCAGACTGCCAAGCGTTTCGACACCAGGGAAAATGTCGATCCGACCCTGCAGCCGGTGCTCGCGGTCACCTACATGCCAGCGGTCGTCGCCCTCGCGGTCGACATTCCCTCGATGAAGGACAACACGCTGTTCGAGGACAACCTCGGAATGTTGAGCGACGGGGCAGGTCAGCACATGTTCGTGGGCACGACGGGCGCCGGGCTGCGGAGGCGAGCCTTGGTTGCCTTCGACATCGCCGGGAACATCCCGGCCGGCTCAACCATCCAAAGCGCGGTGCTGAAGCTGAACATGTCAATGACTGTGAGCGCTGCGATTGATGTCGATTTAAGCGCGGCGCTTCAGGATTGGGGCGAAGGAACGTCGGTCGCTCCGGGCAGTGAAGGCGCGGGTGGCCCGGCGACACCAGGAGACGCGACCTGGCTGCACACGTTCTTCGATGCGCAATTCTGGAACCTCCCGGGAGGAGACTTCGCTGTAGCTCCGAGCGCAACCACCACCGTGGACCAGGTTGGAACATATAGCTGGTCCGACGTCGGGACGGTCAGCGACGCGCAAGGATGGCTTGATCAGCCGGGTACGAACTTCGGCTGGCTCCTGATCGCGACCAACTTCGAGGGTATGCCCCAGACCGCCAAGCGCTTCGACACCCGGGAGAACGCCGATCCCGCAGCGCAACCGGTGCTGACTGTTACCTATGTGCCACCGCCGTAGGCGGGGTCGGGTGGGGATCGCGTTCGAAGGACGCCCCCCGGCTCCCCGGCGGTAACTGCAGTGTCTAAGTTCCGGCCCACAGCGGGTGGTGCGATGGCGTTCAAGAGTCGAATCCTGATTGTCGAAGACGAGCGAGACACTCGAGAAGTGCTCGCCGATTGGTTGCGCGCGCGAGGCTATGACGTGGACATCTTCGATGGCGGCAGCCGGGCCCTCGAGTTTCTTCAAGCGGGTCCGCGCCCGAAGATCATCATTCTCGATCTGCTGCTGCGCAGCGACATGAACGGCTGGCAATTTCTGGAGATCGTCAAGGATAACCCGGACCTACGGAACATCCCGGTGATCGCGATGTCGGGCGCGGACCTCACGCCCCAGCAGCGACGGCAGTGCAAGGCGGAAGCATTCCTCGCCAAACCGGTTCATCCGTACGCCCTGCTAAATCTCTTGCGTCAATATGGCGCCGCCCCTTCCAGGGATGGGCCGGACGGCTCTACTCCCTCGATGCCGTCATAGCGCCTGCTGTGCCAGCGACGTCTTGCGCAGGAGCCATTCGCGCGCGGGGCCGCTGGGTACGCCGAAACTCTCCAGCCCCGGGAACACCACCTCGAGCAGGGTCATCGTGAAGATGCTCCGCTTCATCGAGTGGGGAAGCACGCCGTGGTTGAGCAGCTCGGGCGCTTCGAGCTCGGTTGGAGCGGTGCCGAAAAGCCGGTCGTCCGCGTACACTTCGAGCATGTTGGGGATCAGGCCGCCCAGATACTGGACGTCGCCGCGGTTGCTCTCGTGCGCCAGATGGGCCCAACCCAGCCTGCTGTGGCCGACCTCGTCGCGCAACAGCTGGCGGAGGATGAGGTGCAGCCGGGAATCGGTCGCCTCGTTGAAAAGCGTG